>Ga0116227_10000507_pt1 | contig 76168 bp, 53 predicted proteins | sample S1TSphgellanicum_FD_89693 | JGI IMG/M metagenome (GOLD analysis project Ga0116227, IMG submission 89693) | Host-associated microbial communities from peat moss isolated from Minnesota, USA - S1T2_Fb - Sphagnum magellanicum MG | ecosystem: Host-associated > Plants > Peat moss > Unclassified...
GAAAAAGCTTTTGGTTTTTGAATAGTTTTGGGTATGGTTTGTGTGTAGTTCATGAAAGGATGATGGTGAAGCTTGCATAATCAAAAGTAAGGTGGGATGATAGTTTTACAACCCAAAAACATAGACTTCATAACTATGTAGTAATTATACATAGTTTCGGTTCTAAACCCGCTCGTGTAGTACAGGAACACCCATGAGATATCCAAATTTTCTTAGAAAACCTTTGATGGAAGAATGGCCACCCTACATTATCTGGACTTAAGTTCACTTTTGGTGGAGAATACATACATTAAGGGAATTTAGTGGACCATTATGCATAGAATTCCCAAATCAAAGGATAATTTTTAAAAAAATCATTATGTACATTCATAATTTATCTTTATATCTATGTCCATAATTGGAATCTATATATCCATATATTCCAACTTTATAAGACCTTGACAAATCCATATCTTAACCTGAATAGGGTCTAATTCCTCTCATCAAAAAAAGGAAAAAAAGTTCAAACTTGTGCTTGTATGACGATTCCTCACAAAGTAGTAGAGAGCGACATATAAATCTAGTCTTAAAATTGCTTTTTCAAAATTTCAAAAAAGTGCAAAGCAAACAAACCATTTGCACTGGGACCTTCTCAGCCGCCCTTGTCCCTCGCCATCCCAACTGACAGTTCAACTATTAAGGTGCATCCTCAAATGTGTTCTGTTGAGTACTCCACTGTGGGTCGTACATTGTTGTTTTGTATTGAAAATGTTGCCCACATATCCGAACACCAACAGTTTTAGAGCAATAAAAGCTTATATTTATCTACAACAATGATATGCGTGTGACTTAGCATGGGATGCTGCAAAATTACTCCTATTATTCACCAAAAACAAAAGAAAAGAAAGAGTTGTCGGCAGAACAATGTCTTTTACATGGAATAAAGAAAAAGCTTTCAGTACTTGGCCACTCATTCTGGGCTTGTAGCTATTTGCAAGAATCAATTGTCACAAATGATGTATTGGCACAATGAAGAAGGAAATGAAGATGGCCCAAAATTGCTTCAAAGTGTTGAGTTTGTTTGCCATCTCCATAGATGAGGGCCAGAGTGAACCAATAGCCATCAGCACACCATGACGGATGAACGAACAATGGTTCAACATGATGAGGGCTAAAGTGAACCAAAGCCACAAGCACACCATGACGGATGAAAGACGGGTCAACAGGATGACGACCAGAGTGAACCAATAGCCACCAGCAGAGCATGATGGATGAACGATGGGTTGACAGGATGAGTTGAAACAAACCAATGAGCACCAGCATTAGTCCTTTGAAACCAGTGAGAACTGAACTGGAACCAGATTTGATTTTCAGAACTGGCACTGGAACTGGGGTTCCTGGTTTGATTTATGTGTGGCACAACTACAGGAACCAAAACCCAAATACATGTCTTTGAAAAATAAATGTGACTAGAACCAGGGTTAACCAGCAGTGAGCTGCTAGTTGCAGCCTGAGTTAGTTAAAACAAGATTGGACCTGGGTCTGATTTTTTGAACCAAAACCAAAATAAAAAAACTATAATTTCCTTTTTGAGGACCCTGAACTGGAACCCAGTTCCATGTATGCTTAAAAACAAAAGAAATAAAACATAGACAATTCTAAGTCAAAACCCTGCAAAACTTTATTTATAAACACACTGCTGATTCGGAAAATGTACAAAGGTATTAGAATAAATAAATAAATAAATAATAAAATTCCTAGTTGTTTCTTGGAACTGAAACCTGGATTTACAAATTTATAAAAGCATTGTGGTCTCACATTGAGGGAAACATTTTACTATATATTCCCAATATGGCATAATAATATGTGCACTGTCACCTTACATGTTGCTCTTTATTCATTCATCCATTTATATGGATGAGTCTCAAAAGTTGAGATGATAAATTTATATACTAGAATTCTTGTCATCATTTCCTCTTCCAGTAAGGGACAAGAAGGCAAGGGAACTGAAGAACAACACTGAAGAAGTAGGGGTCGGAAGAAGATACTGACATGAGTTGCATGGGCTTGAGTGTAGGCTACCTAGTCTGTCCCACCCTTGAAAAATGTGTCTTGGTTTTCTTCTTTTTCTTCTCCTTTATGCCTGTTTTAATTGTTTTTGGACTTGTGTTTGGGAACTTATACTTCAACTTGGTGCTCAATTTATAAGGGATAATGATTAATGCAACCGATGAAAATTGGAAATTATTAGTTCTTTCATCCGAAATTATTACTCAAAGGCATATAAGGTGCATATGGAACACACTCAACTCTGGAAAATAGTAGCCTAATTAGTACTTGTGTTGTGTACTTGAGTGACTGATGTGTTTTCTACCAAATGTTATGTTCGCACCTCTCCTATGCCATTTATATAGTCCAAATTCAAATGAAATCACTTCAGAAATAAGAAATTGCCACCATGGAGTTGTAAGACCAAATTTTTGTCAGGCACTTTGGTTGACTAAATGAGCTCACCCCATTTATCAAAGATGGCCAAAAAAAAAAGACTTTAGAACTTTGCTTGCCAAAGTGTGAAGTTCTCAGGGTTTCTTCAATTTAGTTAATACAATTTTGCTTTGTAGTAGAAGGGCAATGCCCTATGGGCTCACAACATATATGACCCAAAAAAAGATTTGGTTGTCAAAAATTAAGTTAGTCAAATTAGATGTTTTGTTTCAAGCTTAAATATCTCTCCAATTTGTAAATCATCTTGTATAGCTAAGTTAATTTTGTGTTTCTTGGTCATGAAGGGATAAGGTTTTTGCATTTAATTTCATGTTTTTTTTTTTTCCCCCATTGTGTTTGGTTGGTGGTCACCTGGATTGGGTGGGTAGGATCTCATGGAGTGCATAATATTTTAAAATTGTGAACTTACTCATTCCTTGTAACTTATTGCTCACCAAACTTGACTTTTGAAATATATGGTCATGTCCGATTTTGCTTCGGGTGTAAAGAATCACAAGACTTTTGGGCTGCCTGAATTCAAGGGACTCTTTAGCTTCATATACACTTTTGAGAACTGAAAAAGAAGCTTCAAAACAACCATACAAAAACCGTTGAATCTATTTTTGTTAGGTTAATTTTTTTCTAATTAGAACTCTAGTAGAAACTCAACAACTCAGCAATGCTATAGTCACTTTGATACTCATAATCAAATCTAAGTGTCCAAAGTCCAAAGATTTCATAGCCAGTTTGTGGGGGGTATTTCGGTGATGTGGCATCTCCACATTTGTTCAGAGCTGGTGGGTTACAAGTTGTATCCGCCCAGTACTGGGTTGGCCAGACGGGTAAAGTGCGGCCACGGCGATAGCAATTACAGACTTAAATCCAGCCATTGGTGTACTCATGAGCACATGAAATCCCGCCTATCCACTATGTCATTCTGTCCAGTAACATCTTATGGCTCACCAGTTATGTCCTGTAACAGGGCTCGAGTAAGCAGGCCAGTTACAGGAAAAAGTCTTGTCTCTCACATGGCAAGACTTTTTTCCATAATCAGGCTGCTCGAGCTGGTTGTGTAGTCCATAGTTTATAATCTACAACTTACAAAGCGCATGTCTAAACTTTTAATTTGTGGAAAAAAGAGTTTAATTCCCAATTCAATAAAAAAACAACAAAAACCTCTCTTGGTACCAATCTCTCTAACGGTACCAAGCTCCACAGATTGGATAATTTATTAATTATTTGTCACCAAATAGGTAGCCTCACATTGAAACACTATCCAAGAAACTGGCATTGGAACACTGGATGCCACTTGACACCAGTCTGTCCCGACATGATGACAACGGCTTTGCTCAAATCGGAAAATATTTGGCACTGGTGTACTACTACACAATGGCATGCAAAATGGTGGGTCCAAGGGGGGTGGGGTTTCTTGTAATTGTGTTTCCAAGTGGTGAGGAGGGAAGGCAATCTCAATCAGAAGTCGACAAAAAACCAAGTCCCCAGAACCCAAAACATCATAAGACAAAATTTGGGGCATTTTATTATAGAGCTGTCTCCCATGTTCCAAAAAGTAGGCAATAGTTTCCATTTGAATAAAATAAGCTCTTCGTACCTAGTCCCTTTAGGGATACAAATTGAAGCCTTCTTGTCCATAAGAAGGGGAATGTTTAATGTTTAACCCTTCTAACTTGTAACCTCAAAAAAACAATTCCTTCAAACCCAAAGAGCAATTTAGGAAAAGTTCATACATCTCAAGAAAATCCTTCGTTATGGAGGAAATTTCTGTACAAGATTTCTTTGTTGATGTTTTGTAAAAAGGGCTAATCTCAGTCAAAGCCTTCATTTTGAAGGCCAGGGTTCATAATATCTCAGTCAAATCGTACATTTTGAAGGCCAGAAGGCATCCCTTGCATTTCAATTTCAAGGCCCACTTCCAGTATCCATGTAAAGCTTTGAAAGAACATTAAACTTTTTTCATCTTTTGGCCATGTGGCCAGGAGAGAGAAAGAGTGAGTGTCAAGTGTTTGGTTGGTTACTTATGGCGCATAGTTCTCACAATTCATGCCCCTCACCATTAGCTTAAGTCAAACATGACAATGAACACTACCATAGTACCTTGGCCATTTCAACACATGTCTGTCAAATAATTAATTAATTTTGAAACTTTCATTTCAACAAATGAAATATTCATTAATATTCATTATTTTCTTTCACAATATTTTTTGATTTGGAGGAAATAATTTTCGAAAATTCCAACATTTCTGAATATAATAAAATTAGTGTCGAACTGGCCAAGGTACTAAGGTAATTGAGAACATGATTTGGGTGGTCCGCACAACTAATTAATATGAATCACACATAAATACCCCATTTTGCATGTTGTTGTAATTAATCAACATGAATCAGAAATAAACACCTCATTGCACATGTCCGGGCACTTAATTAACATGGATCACACATACCCACCATCATTTTGCATGTCCTCAGAACTTATTAACATGAATGGCATATATCAGCACCGCCCTTCCCCCCTCTGCCCCCCGCCCCCCCCCCATTTGGCACAAAAGATCTCTCTAGTACTTTCTACAGATTTCTTTTTTGTTGTTTTTGGCTGCCTCTGATTACTTTAGGCCGCTGCAAGTTTCAGTGCATTCAGTCATGGTCGGGTCGAACCAGCTGTCTACTTAATAATTTCTGGAGAATATCTGCCTTGTGTCGAGGTATAAGTTGCTTCGACACCTAACTTATCAATAACTTGGATCTCATTTTGATTTTCTCCGTTTTCATCCCACGTGACATTGTCGACATTGCGGTAGCAGTCAGTCGGGGCTTGAGTATGGAACATAAAAATGGGCAATTACGTAAGTATGCCAAGTAAGTTATCAGAGACACTCTGAGAAATTTCCTAATGTAATTGGAAAGCACCTTACATATCTGTATAAAAGAGGACGGGATCTTGCACCTACCTACTCCTCAAGAGGGAAGGGGTGAGGATGTTGCACTTAAGGTGTAAAGAACCCCCCCCCTTCCTAATTTACTCCTCCTGATTTATCATACTCCTTAACAAATTCAGCATTAACTAAATTATTTTCAAATTTATTAAATTTTGACCAAAATAAATTATCAAGAATGACAAACATCAACAAAAATGATTTTTTGGGGGTCAGATTTGGGATTTGAGAACTCAGGTCTATGGGGGCCAAACAACCATCATGCACAGTTTAGACAAACCAGGACTGGTATAATGTTGTTACAATTTGGTGTCTCTTGCTAATAATATTATCTATACTAAAATTTTCAAAAATTAAAAAATCCAGAGCCAACGTTTAAGATTCTAAATATATTAATTATTTGGCAAACATTTGCTGAATCCATTCAGGGACTATGATATATATGTTCAAGTTCCCCATAATGCTTTCCTCATGCCTTAACTATGGGTAGAGCACATGAGTTAAGAACATTCGCAAAATGTCAGGATGAACTTGGCTATTGTGTCCTTCTAGGTCCCTTACTTTTGGAAAAGCCCCTCACCCACTGGTGCTTTATCCTACATATAATATTTCCTTATCAAGCTTCACTTGTTGGAGGGTTACCTTTCTCCTGTCATGCAAATTATGTGATAGCTCAAAGTGCAACTTGGTTGCTAGCTTCTAGTTAAGGAGACTTTTGTGAGTTGTCCAAGAACATATCACAAGGTGTGAAAGAGCTAGTTGTAAAGCTCGGTAACTGACTGTAATGAGCTGACTGTAATGAGAATCTCCACACTGTAATTGGCTATCAAATCACGAGTTGCAAGTCATAACCTTCGTTTCATTTGTAACCTAACAATTAGCACAAGGTACCAATGGCTCTCTTTTTTCCCAATGATGTTGTAACCCTTCACTTCTTAGATGAAAATGTCATAACAACTCTCTTCATGGATGAAAAGAAGGCATCCCAATTCCCACTACGGTCAGTTATGTCCAGTAATTGACTTGAGGCAACCCACACCTTGGTTATTTCCAGTAACTTAGTCCATAATATGCTTGGAACAAAGAAGGGGAAAAAAAACCAATCAAATAAAGTGGGCAAGGAGAGAGAGAGAGAGAAAGGAGAGAAGCAAGAAAAGGAGAGTGTTCCAAAGGCATCAGAGAACAACAACATTACATTTGTTGTGGTTGTTGTTGGAAAGTGATGTTGAAAGTTGAAACCCTCATATGGATCTCCATATCATTATTATTTGTTAAGAATCATTTTTTGCTCCAGCTTGCTATGGATGGTCACCACTTAGGCATCATTAAGAATTTGACAATTAATCAAACACCAATTGAGAACTTAAATTGATGATATTACATGAAATGAACACCACATTCTGGTTGAAATATATATACAGCTAATTAGCTAATAATCATTTGGAAGATGGAGAAAAGAGAAAGCAATCAATTGGGGGTAAGGGGATGGAATACAAAACTAATCAATACATGATTTATGCTCTAAACAAAGTGGTTGCACACCCAAGTAATTGTGTTTGCACTTGTGACTGTGTTAACAGAAGTAAGTCTAACCTTTTAGAAAAGAAATGGTTATTAATATAGTCTTCTATTGAATCACAAAGTCCTTTGAGTTCAAGTGGTTTGGGTAAGTTGGTATTAAATCATGGTCTCATGTTAAAGTGCATGGCATGGTCCTTTGCAAGCCAATGATGCATGTGATATTTGAAATGTAATTTAGTGTTGCATTTTTTCCCCAGATTTTTTACTATCTCATTGGAGAAGAATTTATTTTGGTTTTAATTTTCCAATTTTTAAAAAAATTAATGTGGAATTTTGCATGGAAAATGATAGCCATTTTCCATATACTAGATGGGAAGCAAATGTATGAATGAGGGAAGTAATTTTTTCAACTATAGATGATTTGATTAAGCATTGAATCCAAAAGCATCGATGATGACTGTTAATTAATTTTGTTCCTCATACCTACCCTTTCCAAAAGGTAAATTGAGGAGTCCTAAAGAAAAATCTATATTTCTTCTGAATGAATGGGAGGGCAAAACTACTGACTAACAGGCTCCAAATGACTCTATGATTCAATCAGTTTGGATTCCAAATTTTGACTCATCTGATTGCAATGCTTCATATCACTCAATTCATGTTCTTTGAATGGTTGTAACTTGGGATCATCATTTTGCAACTCGGATCATTGGTTGGCTTGCAATGATGTTCTCAAGTTCCTAATGACTACCCTTCCCCCAGGTGGGAATAGGGAAACAAATCAATAAGTTTATTGATCGCAGATAAATATTTTAAAGAATTCCACTTTTCTATGATATTCATAAAGAGTTTCCTCGTTCCCAAAAGAAAATCCCTAAATATAAATGTTCCCATTTCTTAGGATACCCATACCACAAACAAATGCAAAGGACACTGCTTTATAAAAGAATTCTCTTGTATATGGGAATAGTATTGTGCACGACCGTATATCCCCCTTTTTTTTTGGAGAGCCTGGAAGGACTTGTGTCTCCAACCATACCTTCACAATCAGCAACAAACTTCATGTGTGCCTACATTGCAAACTTTGTACATTTGATGCCTTTTGCCCATTCCAAAACCTAGTGAGATGATGCAGTTAAGTAAAAGCCAAGAGTGTAGTGACAAAGAGCACAAAGCTATGACCACCACCCAAAGTTCACAAGAAAGTAAATGTTCTCCCACACCAACTCAAATCCATTTAGTGTATCTATAGTCTAGGATAGCTCTTGTGTCGCACATGGAGTAGTTCAATATGTATCAATATGAATGCCATATATTTAAAGTATCGTGTCTCTCATCTCTTCTTGCACCCATTTGTGCTCAAAAGGAAAAACCCATGACACCACAAATTGCAGTGGAAATTCAAGGAGAGATTGAACCATGAGCTGTTGAGAATGGCAGCGGCTACACACACCTTTTTCTACCTATGTTGCAGAAAAGCAACCTACATGGCCAGCGCACATGACCTTGTGGCTTAAAATTGCAGTTTCGACATGGAAAATCCAAAGTAGGAGTCAAGTTTTTCTCACTTGTTTTGCTCAAAATGTACGAAATTGCTTCTATCTAGGGTGTACCTATCCTAAATAATAACTTATTACTTCCGTTAAGGGGTGTAGGTTTCATACAAACTTGATTCATTTCTTGCACACCTATCCATGGATTTTATTATCTTGGGGACTTTTTCTCACCAGACCTAACTTAAAAGCTTCATAGGTACCAAGGCTAGGAGGCAAATTTAACATGTCCCAACCCCCATCAATCCACCTCCATGGACACTTGCAAGACATAACTAATAATACCCCCAATGAACGGGCCAAGTCTTTTTCCTTTTATGGGATGGAGAATTTGAATTGTTTTTGGGTTTGGGAGTATTGTTCCTTGAATGTTCCCAAAAGTGTTCCTAATGGTATTGCCACTTTGTTCTGCATGTTTTCCTATACAGTGTGCCAATTGTCCCTTACAATGTTCCCATAATACACATGTGTCCTCCACTTGTATCCCCAATAGAGTCACATTTTATCCCAAATTCCTTGCCTAAAGCTTACTCTTTAAAGCTGGCCAAAGGGAAAGACTAGTTATATGAATTCTTTTGGAAGTGTCCAAAGTTTGGGATAACTTCTATTTGCAGAGTGTGCAAAGTGTTGGAAACTCCTTGTTTTTTTTTTCCTTTCTTTCTTTTTCTGGGTTTGTGATGCGACAAAAAATTAGACCCCCTTCTTTCAGGGATTCACAACCCCAGGTCTCCCGGAGTGGGACAAGAAAGGCTCACCAGATTAGTGGGACACTAAAATAAGCAAACATGGAACTGACCATAATGAGAATCCCAACATTCCGATTGGTTATCAGGTCACCAGTTACAAGCCATAACCATCTGTCTGTCTGTCAACCAAGTTATACAAGCCATAACCTTCAACCTTCGTTTCATTAGCAACCTACTAGTTAGCACCAAGGTACCAACATCAGCTTTCATTGGCCGAATGGACTACATAACCGACAAGAATTTTTCCCGTAACCGACCTCCTCAAGCTGTGTTACTGGACATAACCAGTAGTAGGGGGCATCAAGATGATGATCCCCTTTGTTGTCTTCTAGAAGGCGCTGAGAAAATGAGGCTCCATCCATGAGCTCAAAAGGTTATGGAACTCACGTCCATGAGCTCAGCAGGTTATGTCATATAACTGTTGTGTGGGTGTCCAATCAGGAAGTGACACGTCATCAAGACCCCCCCCCACTGGTTATGGTTATGTAACCATTCAGTTCTTGGATGAAACTGTTGTAGCCACTCTCTTTGTAGATGAAAAGAGGGAAAATCAATTCTCATTGCGGTTCATTATGTCCGGTAACCAGCTCGTGCCCTCCGGTTACTACCCGGAAGTAGCAGACACGCAGCTATTTCACCTTTCAACTGAGAGCAACTCACTGACTAACACGTAAGTTAGTAAAAAGTTACTTACTTTAAGTTACCCGTCCTCGTGTTTGGCGGAGAACACGATGCTGTTTATAGGTCGTAGGGTATTTGTCATTTGTTTTGTTTTTGTTTCATGTACGTTTCCTAAGAAGTACGGATCCGTATATATACGATTTCCAGAAGACCAGAACTACGATATATGATCACCCATCCAACTGGTCCATCCATCCCACCTGTGCACTGAAAACGATTTCCATTAACGCGAACGGCATCGTGGATGAGACGATATGTGGGGGATGGATTTGGGGGAGGAGGGAGAGAGAGATTTACTAGGCAAGTCTGATGGATGAGTTTTCCTGGCGAGGGTTATTTTACTTCAATGTTTTCCGTTGATGCGAATCGCATCGTGGATGAAAAAATTCCAGGGATGGATTATGAGAGGAGGGAGGGAGAGAGATGGATGGATGACAGTCATTCACTAGGCAAGTCTGATGGATGATTTTTCGTACCCGGGTTTACTTTTGAGCCAAAGTTTAGTGGCAATTAGTGTCGGGGATCGAACAATGGTTCAGCCTTCTCCTTCCCTTCTTCTCTCTTCTCTCTTCTCTCTCGTCTTCCCCTCTCTCTCGTCGTTTTCTTTCGCACTTGCGTTTGTTTTGTGGGAGCGCCGCTGCTGCTGCTTTCGGCTTCTCCGGTTGGTTTTGGTCGCTGTTTTGCGGCTCTGTTTTTTCCTGACTTATAGGTGTCGATGTTTGTCGTGTCCGTTTTTTTCTCTCGCAAGTGTACCCTGTTTTTCCTTCACGCTTTGTTGGTGCATGTTTTTTCTTCGTGTTTCGCGACGGGGGCCGTAAATTCGGGCCGCGTAATCTGACCAAGAAGTTTCTAGAACCTACGCCCAGACGTCGAGTGTTTTCTGGAATTATGTACTTTGTTGTCGTCTGAGAAAGAAGACAAGCGCAGCTCTGTGACGACAACAACTTGTGAACCGAGAGTGTGAGAGTTTTTTTATTATTGCCGCCCATGCGGTGGTGGTAGTTTACAACTTCTTCGGTGGTTTTGGTTTAGAGATGAAACTTCGGTATTGGAGTCTTTAGTGGTTTTTTGTAGACCTCTGAGGTGGAACTTAAAGCAGTCGAGATCCAAGTTCAACTACTTCGTGTGTGCACACGCGTGGTTTTTCTTTCTTGTGTGTGCTTTTTGGTCGGCCGTTGTCTGGAACTTGAGCAGGTTTTGCAAGCTCTGGATAATCCTAGTTTAAGGTTGCCTCTTAGGAATGCTTTCTTTCCTTCTTTCTTTCTTTCTTTTGCAGCAGACTGGCAGTACTCTGTAACTAGACCTGTTTTGTGTAGCAGCAACGTTTGATCTTAGAAGCTCCAATTTGTCATCGCGGATCCTTCATTTTCCGACACTTTTTTTTGTTGTTTTATGTGGCTTTGAGACGAGCTCTAGTTAGTAATATTAAGACTCTCGTCTCATCAGCAGCAGCACCAAGCCCAGACGTTGGAAGACTATAACCGACATATATATACTCGATCTTCATTTTCTCTTGTGTGCGAGTTTTGAAGAGTACTTGCATTCAATCGATCGTCGCTAAAGGACGCTCTCAAGCGAGTTGTCTCACTTGCTCGCTCGCCTCAGAGTCTTCAACTCGAGGTTGCATTTGCTGTTTCCAACAGTAGTACTTACAGAAGAGTTGTTTCACCAGCAGCAAGCATGTTGCACCAAGAATCTGGACGGGTTATAAGCAGAAGCTCTAGAGCTTCGGTGGTATTCTCGCAGTAGGTCTCAACTTGCAGAGCCCGAATGCTGGTGATGGCACAGTGATGTTCATTCCAACTCTTTGAGAAAAGCAGCCACGAGACGTCAGTCACTCTACAAACATCAAGAAGAACGAGCTGTAAATGCAGCAATTCTCAAGTGAGCCGGCAAGTTCTGGATTAGTTCTAGTAGCTGCTACAGCTAGATGCCACCATACCTGATCACGTTTGCTTTTTATCAAGTTGTTGTGGAAGTCTGGTGATGGAGTGCTAGCGAGATTCTGCGACCTGCGACTTTCATGCAGGCTTCAACCAATTGCACAGGTACTTAGACATCTCCTCTTATTGCAGCGTGCTTTCAACGATCAGCAACGGATAGAACCGGTGTGCACGGTGTTTTCGGGGTGAGAAACGACAAAGCAACTTGGAAGCTTGAGGAGGACCACCATGTTAGTAGCTTGAAAAAAATGAGCAATTTGCAACCGCCGTTTGCATATCTCAGCATTAAGGAAGGCGCGTATATTTATTATTATAGCATGGCGTTGAGCACCAGTGTGCTTCAAAGCAGCTGCGGTGGAGGAGATCATGAGAGAGAATTTGCAAGACCAGCTACAGCAGCTGCACTACTGGTTCGCTCTTGATTGTACATATACTGGGGTAAACCGTAAAACTTGTCACGGTGATCAGAGTGTTGATTAAGCTTGAGCTGCTGTGGAAAGAAAGAAATCATGGAATCGAGAAGTCGTGGTGATGGTGGTGGTATAGAGCAGATTGGAAGTATACTAGTGCGGCGGCATGAGCTGCCCATGCAGCAGCAGCGTGGGTGTGATGAGAATCGTGGCAGCTGGATGAGGAGGAGCAGCAGCTCCGACGAGATGCAGCAGCAGCTGGAGTGTAGCATGTGTGGGGATGTGGGGTTTGCCGATCAGCTTCAGCATTGCTCCGCTTGTCGCTCCCGTATCCAGCACACGTAAGTTGGCCAGAGCTCCGCACGTCAGGCACCCCTTGCATTTCATTTGCAACTCTTTCTCTCTCTCTCTCTCTCGCTCTCTCTCTCTGTCAGCCATAATGCTTTGGAGCTTTCGTGAACCTAAGCAATTGTGTCCAAAGGTGTATTGTGATGTTCAAGATCCTCAGGCTTGGACAGCAGCCGTGCAAAAATCTGATCTTCTTTACTTTAGTCTGAAGCTGCTTACAGACAACGTTACTGCGACTTGTGAAGTTGGAGAAATTCAATTGAGGGTTACGCACTGTATTCTCAAACGTGTAGAAACGCTACTCCAGGGCCATTCACGATGTCAGCTTGCTGCTGAGCTAGTAATCCTCTCGAGCGTCTCCTCCTACCTTGAAACCTAGTCTGTTCAAGTTCTTCTATAGAGTTTCTAAAGTCTCTAAACTTGGGTACGATCTTATGGTGTTGTCAATGCTCTCCAAGGAACTTTTCCAACCTTTTCAGGTTAGTCAGAGACCTGGATTTCCAAATTCTGCTGCAAATTTCTAAACTTAAACCTGTGGTGGCAGCTCTAGCTTGTTGAGCTGGGTCTTGATAGCATACTAGTATTCTGAAACTTGTCGATCTTATTCAACTTGGGAAGTTTTCTTCAATTGTGTCTCTGCCAGATTAGTTCAGAATCAGTCACATCACACCTTCCAACAACCAAGTTGTGCTCAATGTGACCATGCAGTCTTCATATAATATCCTTTTCAAACTGTTTGGTTTCTCATTCTCTACAGAGGTCTGCAAACTGTAGCTTTGTTGCACTGTATTAGAGTTCATAACCCTCAGACCCGGCTGGTTTCTTTGTCACTTTTCTTGCTAATGCTGTTAAAGATTGGATCTTCATGGGCTGTGAGCTCTGCAAGTTTGATGATCTCTGGTTTGGAGTATGCTGAACCAAGCTTTCTCAAGCTTTCTGAAGCTGGTTTCTCTTGTTCCAAGTGAATTCTGAGTCTCATGTTCTCTCTTGAGCTCTCTCTCTCTCTCTCTCTCTCTCTTCTCTCATGCTCTCTATGGTAAGGAGTTTTTTTCAGATTCATTCTAGTTGTTCCATAAGTTCATGACCTAGTGATGTACCACAACTAAGTTTGGTTCCCTTCTCAGAAACTCATCATCATAAGAAACACAATGCCAGCCTCCCAACCTGCTTAGCCGAAGAGTAGAAAGTCCTTCCCTTATAGGACATATAAATAGAGGAAGTTGTCCAGACATCAAAGCAAGTTTCTTCACCATGGATCAAAAGAAGACAATGGATTTAACCTAGGCAAACTGATGAAGAACCTTTCCAAGTAATCTGTTAGCACCATCAAACCTGATAATGTAGAACTCCTGATCTACCAAGCTGGAAAAGTTCAATGCAGTTGATTATTCAACATGGGCCTCAAGAATGAATGGAGGAACTTTTATCCAATCCTTAGTGGTAATGGGACTATATTGATTCATATCAAGCTATGCAGCTTCTAGTTTAGATTGCATACTTGGGCACTTAGGGTCTTCAGAAGATTGAGCACCCAAATTGCTTTTTGGCTCATGTCTCTGCTATGGCTTGGATCAAGTTTGCCAAAGAGCAAGTTAGGGTTTCCATTGTGCTGTGACATGGTGCATTGTGTTTCCCTCTGCTCCATTTGACTGGACATGAACCTAGTACCTCTCATCTCTTGAAAGGCATCTGATACTATGATCTGTGTGTGCACCATTTGTGTTGGACTTTGTGAATCAGGCTAAATGTTTGAGGCATATTGTGTGGGGGTTCACTAGCATGTACAATTTCCATTAGGAAGGAGAGGATCACAATGCTAGTTTACAAGTGCAGCATGATGCATCTATTTTTGCTAAGAACATGCTTAGGAAATGGTGGTTCCATTTCTTCCTACAAACCCTTGGAACCATGTTTGCTAAGGACATGCTTAGAATTTTTTTGCATAGGAAACATGGTTTCAAGGGTTTGTAGGAAGCAATGGATCCAGGAAGGTTTTGACTGGAAGTAAAGCTAAAGTGCTTTGCAAGTGCATTTGGGGTTTTGGTTTACCATTGGACTTGAGTGACACACTAGACAGACCTTGTCAAGGTCCATCATCCTTTGGAGAGGTCATGATTGGGGAGGTCATCAAATGATTCTGACATCTGAAGTCTTGCAATGTCTAGCAAATTTTGGGTTTTCACTCTCTAGAGAGAATGTCCTTCCTATACTACTTGTGGCAGGGCTATGCACAATGTAGGACCTGAAATCTTCACCAGTCACACAATGTTGAAGTCTGATTAGCAATTTGCCATTGTAACCCTAGTTCATGATCCATTCAGACCATTTTACAATCTGAGTTTGCATGTGTGTTGCAGTTATTGCTGCACATCGATGGAGGGTGCAGACTCTGGGAGCTGGATTTGCGACTGGTGCAGAGTAGCAAAGAAGGGACATCAACCAACTTCCAAAAAAGAGAGACGAATGGAGATAAAGTCCGAGTCTTTCAAGGAGCCTGGCTTTTCTGCTACTTCAAACAAAGATCATGCACTTGAGCTTCTTTTGAAAGCTGCACTGACGCCTCCAGACAAGTCAGAATTGGCTTCACCTCAGCCAAGATTAAGTGACCCAATGCAAGGAAGCCCAGTCACAGATTGTGGATCAAACTGTTCATCAAGCTTAGAGAGCGAGAAGCTGATGAGCCTTGATGTGGGGTCACATTCATGCAGTGCAGCAGCAGAAGCAAGCTCATCATGTGAGAATAGGATGGTGCTTGACATGAATACATCAGATGAAGAAGGAAGCCTTGGGATCATCCCCCGGGTTCACAGGAATAGACTTTCAACTTGTGATATCAAGCGGAGTCCTAATAGCCTCCGATGCAGTGTTCAAGCTCGATCGTTGAAGAAACTGGTGAAGCAAAAGTCACTGCCAGGGTCAAGAAATCATGTATCTTCATCAATACCAGTGCCCTCCAAGAGGCTTTCTTCTCTCAAGTCAATGCCTCACACGAAAAGTGTTGCAATCATTGATAGCCCTAAGGGGCTCGTTCGGCGTTACAAGTCTTTGTCAGATATCTCATACTGAGCTGCAACCAAGGTCCAATGTCAAGCACAGAGTATTTCAAATCATGTTGTGGAATCTGGCATGCCATCAGCTGGCTTAGCACATAACCTTGGCTTGGGTCATACACAAGTCCAGAGCACAAGAATCCAACCAACCTGATGAACAATCCACTTTACTGCCATTTCTTCAGAAAGCACTCCAAGTGCAGCAGATCCACAATCCATAAGAGTTTGGCAAAGGGGTGGTGGTGTCTTTGTCATCTTTATTGGAATGGAAAAATGAGTTCTTTGTACAATTTCTGGATCTGAATTCTCATCCCTTGTAAATTGCAAGTTCAAAATCCCTGCAAAACTTGAAAGTTTTGTGCAACTGTAGTGGCTACTGCTGCTTTTAGAGTTGAACTCATGGTCATGTCACTCAGGGGGTTATGACATAATCTTTGAGCTCAATTTTGGTGTTTGGGTTTTGGCCTGCATCAACTGCAACTTAAAAATCTGAAACTTGTCACCTCTTAGGAACATTCCTTCTTAAGAGTTATGTATTGAAAAATCCTGTCACTGTTATGTATCTATTTATATCAAACATCAAGGGTGAAGACAACTAACTACCCATCTACTGCTATTGAAGATTATGCTGTGAAATTGTGTCCCTGTAATGTAGAAAGAATCAGATTAGATGCTCAAAGTATGTCACACCACAGTACAGACAACTGGTGATTTTCTCAGCATAATCAGAGGGCACCTTAGCTAGCAAAAAAATTTCATCTGCTGTTTGCAAGTTGTTTCAAGTAGTAACCAGCTTGATAACTGGGTCTAAACGCAATAACTGGCCAACACTGGTACATACAAGTCTATCCCTTGTTCATGAAGGAAGTGCAAAGAGACTCTTCACAAGTGGATTGCAAACTGTATCTAGTATCTATCCACACACATGAGTGAGGCAACAAAAAAATTTGTGTGTCCAGACGAATGCTGCATATTATTTTATAACTCTAGATTTGATGGATTTGTTGACATTCATGTTAACAATGTTCCGTACCAATCAGTGATTATTTTTTCAGAACACTTCGTTTTTTTTAAACCAAAAAAAATGGGAAATTTTGGGAAATTTTTTTTTTTTTCTAGTTTAAAATTTGACTAATTCTGCTATAGTTTTGGAAAAAATCGCCAATTTTTTTGATGTCACTAAATTGAAAAACAAAACCCTGGTTCCATCCCAATGGTTGTACTGCTGCGAATTTAGCTTTCTCTGCCTGTGCCAGTGAAACAAACCCAACTAGAGTTAGATATACAATACAAATAAAAGCAGATGACATTCGGAATGTAATATGTGCATGTTTGCGCATCACTGTTCTCACTGAATAAATGCACAGTTGTAATTTTCTAGTTTGAAATCACAATGTAGCATGTTGAAATCCTGACATCCTTAACTATCATCACTGGATCTCTGTAATGATCAAAAAAGATTGCAGATAGAATTATTCCAGAGAATTGTTGTTGTCGCATCTATGCAAGCTAAGGGGTCTAACGATGATATGAAATTACAAAGCATATATGATAGCCTAGGGTCAGCTTCCACATTGACAAGATGAATAATTAAAAATTCATTCATTCATTCATTTTTTAAATTTGAAAAATAAAATCATGCTTTACTATGATATTGTTATATGAGGAGTGAAATTATTCAGATTGTAGTGTGCCATAATCGTGATGGTTTTCCCAGCTCAGCTTCATATTTTCAAGAAAATTCATTTCACTAGTTTACGGATCATTTAATGACAAAACTTTGCCCTAGGGTAAATGATGTATATATGTGTGTGTGTGTGTACATATATTAGCCGGGTTACCAATTCATCAATTTTGGAGCTATTATGTAAAATATGATTCCCAATTATTATACTCAAGCTTGGTGCTTGTCACTTGTGTGTTTTGGATATGTACTGTTTAGATTTCATGTTTGGGTGCATGGTATGATGAACATCACACAGAATAATGGATTGTTCCTGTCTGAGTTCATCGCAATCTGCTTGCATTATGCATTCTTTGTAACATAAGATTTCTGGATGCATACACACCGTGTGGAGTTAAAATTTTGTGGTTATCTGTTCCAGTTTTTGGGTGCTTCAGGAGTCTCTAGTACATTGGGATCAAACACAGCAGAAGATATGGACTAGGTACCTGGTGAGAGGCTGCTGGCTACTAGGAAAGCCCTAGAAAGAATCACAGCAGTTCGAATGGTTCTTCATAGGAACACTCTGAGATAAAATTGGATTTGTAACCAAATTATTTGCAAATGAAGTGCATTAGTTTCATTGATGGTAGGGATCTGAAAAAGAGGGGAGAAAGCCCTTTGAAAGCAATCAGCTACAAATACTAATGCAAGATGTATGCAAGCAAATTTTTTTATTTTTTTTCAACATCCATATTTGCTAAATAATCGAGTCCAAAAGCTGTAAAGCCTGATTGGTAGGTTGGTACCTTATACCCAGATTCAAATGTCTTTCAAGCAGTTAAGCCCTCAGGCTGAAGAGACTCTCATTCACACAGCTTAGTTGGCAAACTTTGTCCCATTCTTGTATGATATTCAGTACAAATGTGTGTTTTAAGCAAGTGCATGTTTGTGCAATTTATTTCCTATGTACGGTGGAGCATCATCAAGTCAATCAACTAAGTGAATAGAAGTTATAGATCACCTCGCATGTTGTTGCTTGAATTCATTACAAATTCATTAGCAGCACATGCAAAGATGTTACCCACAATCCACCCAATTATGTTTTAAATTCACCAAGTAAAATAAATACTCATCCCCAAAACTGTATGTTAACCTAAGGACACTCAAGTCGCATGTCATGCACTTGGGCCAGTCATAATGGCATCTACATCAGGCGTGAGTTGACATCCAACTATTCTTGCTCGGAGAATGAAAGACGTTCAATTTATCAAACCTTACCAATGTCTCTATGTCATCACAAAATCATGCCCCTGCCATTAGCATAGGCCAAAATAGGTGATGAACTCAGGTGGAAATATAAATTTTGGTCAGCCAATGAGGAATTGCAACTATGGTGTTGAATTTTTTGGAGTTTTGTTGTTTCCACCAAGTTCTCACTGTTTTCTCATTAAGTTCCTGATGGGTTTTCAATGTATTCCCAAGTTCTCACTGTTTTCCCATTAAGTTCCCGAGGGGTTCTCAATGTATTCCCAAGTTCTCAATGTGTTCCTCAGCGTCTTCCCAACTGCATCTGACTTTGTCCCATATGCTTTGCCCAACATTGTCCTCTTGGAACCTTTATAGGTAGGCAAATATTGACAACTTATATGTTCCTAAGTTTGGAGAAAATACTTAAACATATATTGGGGAGTCTCCAAAGTTTCAATACCTGGTTGTGATGGGTCAATCAAAGAGGTTCATTGTAACAAAACAATGGAACTTCGAAGGCACCCCCCACCTAACTAGTATGTTACCTCTTGTCCAATATGGCTAGGCCTAAGTGCACACCTAAGCACAGCCCCCATTTCAGCCTCTATTATTATTTAGCACATCCAAGGTGCAATGTTAATACTCCCACATCCTCACCCTTAAACCTGAAAAATGGATTGAATAAAGTGATAGACCATTTAAATCTTACCACCTAAGCTCATCATTATGATTGGTCAATCAAGAATAATCATTTCTTTTAGTGATGTAGGGTAGATTGGCCCATCACTGATCACCTGCTTATGACCAAACACTTTGGCAAATCTTTCTTGATTCTTCTCCATTTTGAGCAATTCAAAATGTTATAGGAGCGGCTTCTCAAGCTCTACAAATCATCTTTGAAATGCAAAGCCTATGGACCAGCCAAAATAAGTGCAGTAAAGAAAATATGTTTTTTCGAATTGCAAAATGCATTTTTTTAAATTTTTCTTCAGTTTGACCCCTCCTACTTTCAAACCTCATAACTTTCTTATTTCTTATTATTTTAAACGATGTAAAGTGCTATAGGACCACCACCTGAAGTTCTACAAATCATCTTTGAACTCTAATAGCAACATAAAAAGAATTTTTTGGGTGTTCAGGGACCGGCCTTTGTAGTGCTTGGTGGTTTGCTTTTTTGAATTCTTGACCCCCTGTGCTTTTGGGGGTCATAATTTTCTCATTTCTAATCTCTTTTGACAATTGTTATTGTTTCAGATGCGTCAAGAGGAGGGGTTCAAATTTTGTTTGGAACCCAGAAATAACAGAGCCATCCCCTTGGATCTGGCCTGCCCTGAGTGCTTAGGTGTTCAGTCACCAGCTGGTTTACCCTAATTCCAGGGCACTGCAAAGATGTGCATATGTACTAGCCCCAAAAAGAATTACACTACCTGAGACATGTAATACTTCATACAAAATATGGGCCATTCTACTACTAGCACTTGGCATGCTCTATTACCAATAACATCAAAATTGATAACGAAAGAAATTCCACTGCTGACATGATTTAGCTACCTCTTTCCATAATTAATAAGGATAGGGGAAGGATTGTTCCCTAAGGCTTCCCCTACTTCAAACGTGGTAGGATCAAGGATGGGAGCCCAAATGTATAAGCTCAAAAAGTAAGGGAGGCCTATGGGAACAAGCCTTCCCCAATGTGAAGCACAATTTTTTTGTATTCAAGTGATGGAAGATCTACATTTTGATCGATGGAAAGGTCCTTTAACAAAGGAACAAATATTCCATGCAATGAAGTGTTTTCAAATACAAAGAAAAAATCTTGGAGTGTTTAACATGTAGGGTAATGCTGTTGTCTAAGGCCTTTGCCCAACGTAAAGAAAAGGCTAATGGCAGAGATGAAATAAGATAGAACTAATGTTGACATAAAAATGTGTGACTTTATGAACCTACCTTGTAAATGGTAGGAGAGAGCTAGAGGGACCAGCTCTCTCCCTTCTTTTTTTTTGTTCTGTGGGCTGTACGTCTTTTGGCCTTTCTTTGGCCTTCCCTTTTTGTCTCCCCTGTGATGATGGTTCTGGCCATCAATCTTTTATTGAATCTTTGGGAGTGTAAATGACAAGAACTCTACAAAGTGTAAGAATCAATGTTGGGTGGTCATGTACTTTCAAAGATACCCTAAGGATATAGCATTAAAAATAGTCGTATGTAAACCCCAGGCTTACATTTATTTATTTATTTAGTAAACCTAGTTCATGTGGACAACAGACATGAACTTATTTTATATACATAAGGACATGTATACCAAGGGTCACTATGTGTTAATTTTTCACACCTTATTATTATCCAAGAAAATTAATATTCAAATATTTAAACCATCTTAAATTTTATCTTTGCATTGAATTTTAATGTCATATGTTTGTTTGAATTTTGAATTTATTTGGCAATGTGAAAAATATTGATGAAAGAAGGAAAATGATTGTGCATGATTAAGAAAACATTATGCATGAAATGATTAAACCTCATTTTTTTTTAAAATCAACAAACATTTCAAATAGATCACATTTTAAATGATGAAACATTGCCTAACATTCACAAAGTCATTACAAACAACAAAAGATTATTTTGTTTCCAAGGGCAAAAAATACCCAAAAAAATGATATTTAAATCAGTTTTTAAATCAAACTAAACTATGCACTATGCATTGTAACCTAATAAGTGGACCATTACGTTGTTACATTCAAACCTTCATCAACTCCTTGTCCTAACTAGATAAATACCACTCATTCTAAATGTTATCTCCTTTATTTTGAATCCTCAATATAAATTACACCCTTTCCATCCTACTAATTGAACCTATTAACAACTAATACATATTATAAATCTCTTGTACATATAGTTTTTCTAATTTTTTAATACCTATTATTAATGTATACCCTATACTATTTTATTTTGATTTTAATAATAAACATAATCCAATTATCAAACTAATTTAGTTAAAACATTTACCCAACAATCAATAGGTCCTTACACTATTACAAATATAATATTAATTCACCAAATAACTCACCATCATTTTTAATTATTAGGAATGTTGTTCACACATTCAAATAACCCTTTTGCTCAATGATTGGTGACAAGTTGTTACAAACATATTCAATTCATCAATGTTTTGTCATGTTTTTGGACTTGCAAATATAATTTTAGGTCATATTTATAATTATTTTTATTTTTGTGTTATATTTATATTTTGAATTACATTTTAAATATTTTTATTGTCAGATTTTTATTTTTATATGTATATAAAATACACATGAATATAAGCAACATATGGTTGTTGGGATCTAGGTATGAACCTTGGTCTCCAAATAAACAATCCATTATTTTACCAAACTAACCACCATTTAACTTTGAAATATGAATAATTGAAGATTGATCATACAAGAATCACACCAAATTGTGTTAAATGTCAAACTTTAAAATGTATTTTCTTTCTCATATTTTGTTCAAATGAAATAAATGAAAACTCATTTTTGAGTTTTTTTCAAAAGTTTACACATTATAATAAATAAACATACCAAATTTTGAATCATTTGAAGAAATAAACATTTGAATGTCATTGTTTAACAATTCCAAATACATTTATTCGTGCAAATTAAATCATTTAATGGCATGATTTGAATTTTTTTTTTTTTAATGACTTTGAAATCCTTCATTTTTTTATGCAAATAATTTATGGTTAACATACATAAAATGGAAAAAACTGAATTTTTCACATTTCAACCATTTAATATGTCATAATATATACATGTGTGTGTATAATACCAATTAGGATCATTACATAATGACTAGAAAATAGGAATGGTGAAATGCAATTTATTATGGAGTCAATCACCACTTTATATGTGCCTTAATAAAATTGTTTAATGAACTAGACCCATGATTTGTAGTAGTGTTATTTTTTACTCATATAGTTTTTTAATACAAAAAGAATGACCTCCCTAGCATGTATAACTTCATTGCTATAAAAATTTGATGCCCAACAAATAAGGACCTAAACATGCACATGATAAATAAAATTAAAATTAACATCATTTTCCATTCAAGAACACATTTAAAGAAAAAGAGTGTGTGAAATTGTCATTACAAACAAATTATGCCAAAGTTGAAGGGAAAAAAAAGGTGTGTAATTGTTTCACCAAACATTTTTAAATGTTCTAAATTGTAATCACATGAGCTATTGCAAAATAGCTATAATGCATAATGACTAACTAATCACAATCGATGCAACTTGCCATTGGATGATAAAGATGCATCAAAAATCAAGAATTGAAGCTACTAAAGTTACATGCAACCACTATCACCTTCTTGAAATAAAATGTTAGGAAATTCAATTTAAGGATGGACATAAAGTGCATTTTTAGATTGGGACTACCTTTATCTTGTCTCTGGCCTCCCCAACATAAACAAACATTTAATTATATGCAATTATACAACACACTTGACAAACAACAAAATTATATGAGACCAAAAACATTAACACTTGACACATAAATTTTGCAACATAAAGACAATGCACAAAAAAAGACAATGACACATATGATGTTCAACTAGCATTGAAAAACAACATTGACAAGTACAAAAAAGATCCCACATTCATATTCTATGATTTTATCAACATGAACATTTTGTAGTTTTTTCAACATTTAGGCTTAAACAACAAAAAATTGCACCAATCTTGACCTCCAACTCTATAATTATTTTCAACTTTCAATCCCTCTAGCTTTGTAATTTTTAAAATCTTCAAGCTTAAACATCAAAATAGACATACAAATTCATTCAAATTTCAACCCCTTGATTTTGTAGTTTTATAAACACTCAAGATTAATAAACACCAATAAAAAGCACACCAATTCGCACTTAGATATACAATTTTCTAAACATTCAAGCTAAAATGTTAACACAAGCACATCAATTCACACAACTTTCAAACCACCCCATGAATATGTTGTTTAAAGCTTTCAAGCTTCAAGATTAGAGAGGAAAAAAGTCACATTGATCAAACCAAGACACCATGGAAACACCAATACAAACATCTAAAACACAAAAAATAATTGTTCTAATATTGGTAGCATAATCACACTTTAATGATGAAGTTAGAACATATGAATGGAAAAAAAGGAACACATCAATTATTCTTGTGAAACTTTAGAAAATCTAGAATTTTTTCATTTTATATTTTCTCGCATTTCATTATGGAGGCACTTTGCCCCTTGTTGTGGGTTTCAACAACCCCAAGTACATGAAACATGTTTCTACATATCACAAATGGTTAATGGTTAACAAATTTAGAACAAGGCAAACGCATGAAAGACATCAAAGAACCAATCAATTCAACAAACAATAGATATTAGAATAGATATTAATTTATATATATTTTTGAGCTTTAAAATTAGTTCCATCATAAATGTTTTGCACTTTGTAACCTTCAATAGCATACTAGTTAATCATCTTCAAACAAACCCAAGTTTACAATCAATTCCTTGTTTTCTTCAAGAAAAGTGTCTTCCACATCTAAGTATTCCTACATCAACTTGATCCCTAGACCAATTAGCACCTTGATCTAGGATCAGCTAACCATTTTTTTTTTGCATGAAATAGTTTTTCCCATGTACAATTTTTTTGCGTGTAGCAATTTTCAACAAAAACCCATGTGTGCATCCTTGATTGACACCTCCATCATAGAATCACAAACTTCTAGATTGTTAATTAGTAGCATATTGACAACATTTAAACATAATATGCTCATAATAATTGCCAACATGTAGTGGCGAAAACTTCAATGAAATACATGACACAATGTTTGTTAAGGCATTTGTGAGAGTGTTCAAGTTGGTGCATTCATCTTTCACGTAAACTATGACTTTGTGACATAAGTCATAGCGAACAAACAAAGTCTTTGGTTGCACAATCATGGCAACTTTTGATGTCTCATGAAACTCCGAGATCACTATATCAATGTGATAAGAAACCCATTTTTTGTTATGTAATTGACCATCACAAAAAACATGTGAAATCCTTTTTGTGATATCCAAAAAATGAATGTGGCAATAATTGTGGTGGCTTCAACAAGGGCAAGAAAAACATGGTGTTCCATGATGGTTTTATTGACCATGTTAAGTATTACTTCATTGTAAACCTACCACATGTTTGGAAACATAACCTTCCCACATTGTCAAAGGACTAATCTCCTAAGCTAATTGTTTTCAATGGAGCTCAATGGGTTGCATCATTTAGTAATATACAAACATAAATCCTCCAAGAATTGTTCTTGAACATGGTGAAATTTATCATAAGAGATTTTAAGCATTAAAAAGTCAGCAATGGAATGGGTTGTTAGATTTTCCACTTCTTGGAAAACTATTGGGCATTAGGTGAAAAAAATTCAATAATAAGTTTTTTGAGTCTTTGCACAAGTTCATAGAAACATGCCCACTCATAGTGGTTGTTCCATGTGTTTTTGTTATACATGACAAGGCCCTTTGGGATGGAAGGTATTATTTTGTCCAACCTCTTCTTGGTAGACATTGTGAAACACCACATCATATCCATTGAGACTTTGAAAATCCATAAAAGCAAAAAAAACATTGAGGTAAAAAAAAGGCCCAAGCACTTGTTCTCTTCCAAAAAGGCTGAAACTTTTTATTCATCAATGGTTGGAGGAGGAACTATCATTGTTGTGCCTTTATTTCAACTTGCAAAATCTCCTCCTTGCCAACCTCTCTTTCAACATCTTATTCACTTAAAGACTTAGATTGTTTAATGTTGTGCCATCACCATGTAGACTTCAACTTCTCCAACATGAAAATTAGTTGTTAAATTCAAGCATTGAACAGTTAATAGAGGTGAGCCTTACAACTTTATTCCTTTCAAAACACCAACCCAATCATCCACCATCACAAAACAATTGACCTTAAGACCTTAAAACAAAAAAATAGCGTAACAAAAAACTAAACGACCTTAACATGGACAAAGCAAAAACATGACATAACAAAGAAAAAATTGATAGAGAAAAAACAAAGAAAAAAAAAAGAATGCAAAACTTGGTGATTCTTACATGAACTTGTGATGTTCATCTCCACTTCACACATCATCTACACAACATTATGTAAAGCAAGGAAAAGGAACTACATTTAATAATCAAATTGCATAACATCAATGCTTCAAGCTTTTGCCACTGCATCATCAACTCCTCTACACTTTTCATGATTTCTCCAAACTCTTTCGCAACTCCTCCATCCTCTAAAACCTAAAACCCTTAAAATTCTATGCACCATAATCTATGCCTTGTCCATGTAAAAAAACAAGAATGCCCCCAAGGCATGTGCATTTGCCATGCTTCATATATAACAAAGGCCTATCTTTGCAAGGACCTCACTTGTGTATGAATGAGTACATGCCACCTAGGCAGGTCATTTTAGGTATTTTTTTCAATGACTACCTATTGGTCAAGGCCTTACATACCCTCGTATTTGCCTTGGTACATATTTGCCTAGGGTGGTACCCTAATGCGTAGGGATTAAAGCGTGTCTAACACAAAGGCTTCCTCTGCATAAAGAGTCTAGGTTTTTAAAATCTTTCCAGCATTTCTTTTCATGCAAGTCCAGTAACCTGCTTGCAAGTTGGCAAGTGGGGGTTTTTTTTTTGTTTTTGTTTTGTATGTGTGTCAACTTCATTTTCAATATGGTTTATGTGTTTTCCTATCTCACAAGAGTGCATTACACACTTTGAAAATCAGCATTGTGCATTCCATATTCCTATAGTGCTCCAGCACTGAAATGCAACCTATTGAAACCTGCCCTTTCAATTCGCACTTGAGTGAGAACCATTCACTTGAGAACCATCTTATAAATAAAATATGTAAACCACCCAAGGTAATTAACGAAAGCCAAAGGTGGTTTCTCAGGTTTAGAGGTCCAATTTCAGACTGGGTTACCTAGAACTGGAGCCAGAACCAGGTCGGCTCTCCAGAATGGAATGAAAACCTGAATTATATTTTTCAAGAACTGGACCAAAACTCTACCTAGGGTTTCATTTTTTTTGTGGAACTGGAACTGGATCCATTCTAAATTGTTTTAAAGAACCGGAATTGGAGGTTCTTCATAAAAGGCAAAGAACCACTCATCAAACCCTTGTTGTTTTCAATGTTATGCATGTCTTTGAATTTTTTAAAGAAATGTCTATTCCAGTTCTGTGCAAAAAATCAGAATCAAAGAATCATTAATTCTGGTTATTTCAAAAACCTTAAAGAGAGAGCCAACAATTTTCATGAAAGAACCGACAAAGAACCACCGATGGTTCTCTGATCAGTTCATTGACTTCTTCATTTTTTAAATTTAGAACCATGGTTATATATCAAAACAAATTCTTTGAATACTTGAGAAATGGCGGGCCAGTGGGTATATGTGTGTGTGTATATATATCCAGTTTGATAATTGACAAGTATCTATCCCTCATTCTAAGAACCACCCGACACTGGTTGTTTCTCTGCAAGGATCGCAAGCATCCACAAGTTTGTTACTAATGCTGTGGCCACATTGCTGCATTCTTCTTTGAGCTCCTTTGCTCAGGGCCCCATTGGGTTGCTGTCCAAGAAACTTGGTGTTGGAAAAAGTTGGAGCCCAGATCAATGCATTGATTGACAAGCTATGTTGCAAAATCCGAAATAATCTGCCGCCGAGATTGACATCCAAAGTGATGGGCTACGAGTCTCCAATTGACCCCACCCAAAGACCTCTGCACATCATGTACAGGAAAAGAATCTGCTCAGTCACAAAAAGGCCTCCTGACAATGGGGTTCTTGCTCCACTGAGAAGTTGAACTGTATGCCAACTTGCATATCTGCTAAGCTCACCACATCCACTCCACTCCAGCAAACAAATGTATTGGCTGGTGGCGCAATAAAGAAGCCGTTACAGGAGGAAAATAGCTGGCTGACTGGTGAAGGAACACGGGCAACCTCCACATCAGTCACTGGCAGGCAGGTGAGCTTTGCAGCTGGGCCCAGCTAACTTGTGTGCATGTCTGCCGCCTTAGAGTTAACAAGTGCAGTTTTTGTATGCAGAGTCCAATTGTGGGCAAGCTCTACAGCTATGAACCCCACTACAGTAACTATTGGAACATAGAAAAGTATTTTGTGTGGGAGGAGGTACAGTTATGGGAGCATCTTTTGATTCTTTTTTCTTCATCTTCTTCTTACATAGTTTTGAAGCATGCAGTTCCTTGTAAGGAATTGTGTCCTTTAGGCATGTGTATCTTTATTACATATTAAGTTGAGCACTTGTCAGCCACATTATAGAAGTGAAGCGCTGCTGATTCATATTATTTTTTCCAATGGGTAAAGCACGTTTGCACAGCTACTCAACATTCTAAATCTGAAAGATTTCTCTGCTAGGAACATTCATGGTTATAAGGTGCCCTCTGAGTACACTGTGAAAATGACAGCAGCCCTTTACGTATGGAAGAAGGTCTACATTTAGTCCCTTCCTGAATATAACGCAGCAGTCAACAAGGCTGGCATTTTCCATAATTTTGGCATTCTTTAGATGTAGGCAAAGAAGGCCTCATCCCCACAACCTTCTCAAATTTGAGGGTCATACCATCTCCCCCAGAAGGTAGCTTGTAAATCTTTGTTGTGGTTTAAATGGAGAGACGCATTTACCAAAACTCGTCACTACCAACATTACGGACGTTAACCATATCAATTGTTTCCCATAACCAGCTTTAGGGGATTTCTTGTTGACATGTCTCTTCTTGACTGGACATCCAAGACCCAATTATATCACATATTAAGCTAATTGTATCTCATTCTGCATGCCGACAAAAAGTGATTCATATCTATTTTGTATATCAATGAAAAATGCTCCACATTCACATGCTGAGCATGTCATAGCTCAAGGGCAGTACTCCCAAGGGAGTAAGCCCAAAATTTGGAGAAGGCTCGCTGGAGTAGTAGGCCTTCCCTGGAATAAAGCATATTAAGGTTTGTTACTAAGAAGTATGTTCCACAGGTGGAAGCACCTTCTATATGTGAAAGGTCCCTTCATTTGAAGTAATGATCTTCCACACACATGTGAGTGCTTTCAAATACAAAAGAAAAAATGAAAATGCATAATCAATGTTCAAGAACCCCATCCAAGACAAAAAAAACCTCTCATTTTATTTCTCTTAGTATTTTGAGGAATCTCCCCCAGCAGAAGATCCCTAGGGAGTTATGCTGTGGGGAGATCCCCGCTATATTTCTACATTCCGATGTTTCCATGGAAAGAGTTTTTGATGGGATGGAACAGAAAAATTCAAAAACAGACAGATCAGTGTTTCTCTACAAAAGACATGCTTCACATCATTGATAGTGACTATCAATGGCACACTTGATAAATAAATAAACCCATGGCAGAAAATGGGCCATAAATCTAAATACAAAAGAGGCCTATTTTGTGTCTAATTCCCAAAGAGGAAAATAAAAGCCAAAGCACTGAAGTTATGAGCTTTATTACTGTAACTGCCTACAAAATGGGCAATCAAGGAAAAAAAAGAAGCACACAACTGCCTGGACCTTTTGCTGACTAATATTCGTTAAATAATTGAAAATGTGTATTAGCATCTTAGAAGAGTATTGTCTTTCACAGTATTTTCTTGTTTTGCCAAAATGAAATAAATAAATAAATTGAGGCTATAACATCTACAAAGGTTTTTTTGGAGAATTTTGAAGGCCTTTGTACTTCTGTTTTGTGGTGTTCGTCTCATGGATGTGTGATTTGGACCTGTGAGTGACTTAATTTGATTCCCGAAGACATTTATCATCTACTCAACCATGGGTGAATACTTGATGTCTTAGGTACCTTCTGGAATAAGAAACCATTTGGACAATGGACACCCATTTTATTGGGCCCTGCTCCCACAGGGAACCATGGCATTGGATCCGACTTTTGGAAGTTTTACCTTATTAAAACCAGTTTCACATTAGATGAACCAGTTTCTTTGGGGAAAGTGTTTAGACTGTTTAGATTGGAACGGATTGTTTTGGTGTTCAGAGTGTGGACACAGTAAATAGGCCTACAACATCTTATCTATTGGCAGGGCCAGCGTGTTTGTCATGCCTTGTTTTTGTGCCCACCCACCCAATGATATTGGAAAAGACATGCAATGTGGATGGCAATTCTGCGCATGCTCTTATATACCTAGTCATTTATTGCACAAGATATTGTAAATTAACAAGGAATGCCCCCGCCGCAAGCGCAAAGATGATTTTAGGTTATACATTGGTTAGTGCCGTAGCCTAGGGTCAGTTTCCACATTAACAAAACAAATAATAACTTGTTTTTAAATTTTAAAATAATTGAATTTTCCATGATCTATTATGATGTTGTCACATGAGTAGTGAAATTATTCAGAGTGTAGCCTATGATAATTATGACGATTTTCAACATGTCAACTTCATAGTTTCACAAAATTTCATTTCACTCTTTTTAGGATTATTTAATGACGAAACAAGGTATTTGTACATCCAAAGTAATGGAGGTTGGTAGCTCTTCATGACCACAAACTCACCAAGCATAAATTTTGCATGGTGTGTGTTTGCCAATCAATGTGATTGACTGTCTTTTCATGTTGGGCCCTAAAGTATATTCATGTTTTAAGAAGCACAAGAGAGTGATATCTATTTCAAGAACAATTACATCTTTTATTCCTTGAGGTTATTCTTTTAAATCAAATCTATTACTTCATTAATATAAAGTTCAGAAAAAAAAATCAAATCACATAACGTTTATTGATAATATAATTACATATTCCAACTTGCAAGGCAACAATTTTGAGCTCAAAAGGATAACCAAAAAAATCTAAAAGTGGCCTAAGACGAAAACTTTGGTGTTCTATGTACTTAGTTCTGGTTATATATGCGTGTGTTTGGTAAGCGCAAATATAATGACTTTTTTTCTCCAATAAATTTATTTCACTTTTGACATGAGTTGTTTAGTGCAAAAATCTCAACTCCAACAAGCGTAAGCATGCTTTTTTTTTAAAAAGTAAATCATACATTTGTCATTTTATTTTTTATCTTGGTTTGTTTCAAATGAAGTGAAATGGTTGTTATTCATAACATCATATATGTATCTTATTTGGCAAGAATTGTAATTATCCATCCAAAATAACAATTTTTACATTCCTTTCATTATATTTCTCAAACCCTTGAAAAATGGCTCAACCCATCATGTGTTCCTAATTAAATACTAAAATTTTTTAATTTAAATAAATATAAAATATCAGAATTTCATGCAAACAAAATTATAATTAACTTTACATTGGTTTAAATATATGCATATTACAACATTAGATAATAATAAGATGGAAAAAAAAATCTCACATAATATCCCCAAATAATATATTGTTTGACACAAGTATAATGTAAATTTACATGTCCATTAGGGATGTGTGTAACAAAGAGAATTGGGTAATAATATTAATCCAAGTTCTTGACCAACATGCTATCATGGACATAATAGATGGATGAAAATTTTAGTTCCCATTTGGGATTGTTACCAATATTTGATTGAAGGTTCATCTTGTTTAACAGAATGTCTAATCACAATAATTAATTAACATGTGTTCTAGATATTTATCAATTATTGGAGCAACAACAACATTAGTTGATCTTGTGACAATTCCTTTGGGTGTTAATTTGTAAGAGATTGAAGACGAATGAAATTGAGTCAGGCTAATTATCTCCAAGTGACACTGGAACAAGATTTACTTGGGATAAGATTCGTGATTTCATTTGTGTACATTTTGATGACCTCAAGAATTCTTTATAGGGTAAAAGCCTAGGGTGGGGGCATTCTCAAAAAACAAAGGGCCTAGGATGGGGTGGTAGCTGAATCCAGCCCCATATCCTTACCTCTTACACCTAAGAGCATGCTCAATGGCAGCAGTAAATTGGCATTTACAGCGCTTTTTGAATGAAGATTTTTAAAAAACACTGTGAATCTTCTTTGTGCTGATAAAAATGTACATGTTCCCACTGTAGCAAGAAATGACTGTTTCTCAGCAATAAATGCATGTTTCTCATTGGCCAGCTATAATGATTGGCCCAGGTGGTGAGAGTTAAATAGTCTCTCACTTTGTACAGTCCATCTTTTCATGGTGGGATGGGGATGTACACTGGATGTGCTAAATACTAATAGAGGACCGCCACTGGGCATGCTCTAAACATATGTAAATCGCAAGGCATAGAAAGAGAAGGGTTCTTATGCCTACTCCTTAAGAGTGAGAGGGATCTTATGATTACAAATATCCTTACTCTTTGAAAAGAGGGATATTCATGGAAATAAGGTGCCCTCCAAATACCATGAGAAATTTCTCCAAGTGCTTTACGTCCAACAAGAGAACTCCCAAAGGACACCTCAACAAAGCCATAATTAGGCTCCTCACTTTACACCTGTGTTTGATTCCCTTGAGGAACTATGAGGACCAGGGTTTTATTTTCAAAATATGGAGAGTGCCAGGAAGGCTGCCTCCATTTGGACAGTGGAGCATATTTTGCTATAAGTAAATTTTGAAAGGAGAAATTTTAGGCTACATGTTTTTTTTTAATAGCATTTGGGTAATTGAATTTTTTTCAATGAAGCTTAATTAGCTACTTAGATTTCATGGCTATCATACATTTGGGGACTACCTAAATTCCCATTCAGCAATTGTGGCCATAGTTAAATTGTGTTTGTCTAGCTACTGCAATGAAACAAATCTCCTGGAAGGGAATTGAACCCTGACCAAAAAGGGTCTTGCCCATTGCAACAACGGAGTCCTACACCCACACAACCTTGAAATCCCCCTCCCAACTTTCAAACAGCCAAGCCCAACACCCAAACCAAATTAGAAAGATTTCTGACATACACAATTCTGCAACTTGAGCAGAAACCTCCAAAACTAAAAACCAAATTTACAATTGAACCTAATACCTCATTGTCATCTCCTTCCATAATGCGATTGTATCATCATATGGGAAGTTAGACAATGTGAATTTTTTTTGACTAAACCTCCTAACCCACAAATCCAAGTGAGTTGTTAGCCAGTTTTTGAGCTTGTTCTTCATGAGATTGTTGAATGTTCTTTCATCCTCAACAAACCCCAACACCTAAACCATTGCAATCTCTACCAATTTGTTGTACTCGCTGAGTTTTTCACTCAAAATGACAAATGAGTTAATCCTCATCCATAATCTGGTTGCTAGATTCAACTCTAAATGTTTAGTTATTGTCCCTTTAGCATTTATGGATATAGTGAGTATAAAACAAAAGTCAAAATAATACTTTGCTGGACTATTATATTATTCATATGTGCATTGATTTCACAACACAATGCTAGATTGGGATATGAACCATCATCTTTCACAAAATTTTAATAAAAATTATTTTCCAAATTTTCACCGTGATGCATGAAACTTGAATAGGTACTAAAAACTAAATTGTCAAATTGTGATAGTTTTTTGTGTAGACCATAGCTTGCAACACCTCCCTCAACAGTCTTGCTAGTAACACAAAATGTGAATTTGATAACATTCAAAATGTGAAAGGATGATCCTTCTACAACATCAAGATTTAGCTAATATTGGGGGTACATGATTCCAATAGCCATCATGACTTCTTACTCTAGAAATCACCATAATAACTAAAAACTTAAGGTTTAGGTTGTTGCAATGTATCAATTTTTCACAAGAGTAGTGGTTCTACTGAAATCCTCTTCATGAACCTTCATGCAAGACCCATCAATTAGGTTCCGAATGTGGACAACAAAAATCTATCCACCAATATTAAAACTAAGAAAAGCTTGGGGCTCAACAAAATTTTAAGCACCATTGGACTACTACAATAGTTTAGTGAATTCATCAAATAATGGATCATCAAAACTAAAAATTGGATTAATATGGAAGCGAAAAAATTCAGTCTCAGCAAGATTTATCCCATTTAAAAAATCCATGATAAACACATCCCGACATCAAGCATATTTAATGAGAAAATGGACCACCTCCAAGATTGACATAACACATGGTAGACCTAAGATTAAATCTAGGTCACATAATAATTCAAAGTTGTCATGAGTAGATTTGATTTTTTCACAATCAGAATGCATTTTCACAACCAAAGACTTACACTTGGCCAATACATGTTTCAAAAGGCTCAACATGGAAATCCAATGGGTCTTCACATTCCTCAACAATTTCAACCCTTTGGTTTCCAAAGTTTCTGCAAACATAGTAAATTTCAAGAATTTCTTAAGGTTAAGTGCAAAGAATGAATACAAGGATTGCAGCATGAACTCAATGCAAGACACCAAAAGTAGCTTGGACAAAATAACAATTGCTAAATTGGTTTTATGTGCCATGTAGTGCACACCAATAAGAAAAGGAGCAGTATGAAATTTTTGCTGAAAAACTACCTCAATTTGATGTCCCTTGAACACATAATTTCCATCAAAACCAATGCATACCCACCGTCAAACAAACTTTTCAATCGAACACCTCCATATTTAGCCATGCACTTCAAAAGGATTGAAGTGATGTTATTTATAGTAGCATTCATTTCCACAAGTTCCAAGGTAAATAAGATTGGAAATCTACACCATTCCTTCATAACATAGATATGGACACCAATCCATTACTAGTTGTCCAATGCAATCACTTCATTTGCACTCACAAAAAAATAATTAGTAACTTGCACAATAGTTTTAGTGGATGTAAGGACAACATCATGCATTGCTTCAGCCATTCCCCACCCACACCCATATGTCCAATGTTTTTTAACAATTCCCTAAGAGCTTCATATTTGGACATTGGATGACCATGACTTAGAAGGTGGAATTTTTTTGCAAACTACACAATTTTCTTTCTAGATGAAAAATGAACATCAGACTACAATTGACTTAGAATTATTTCAATATGTTACCACCATAGAACTTTTCATTTTTTGCATGAATAGATTCCTTGTTGTAATACCAATCCCTAATAACAATTCCAACAAAAGTAACAAATAATTTTTTCCAACCAACATGTTTATGAAAAATATCCAAATTTGACAATAAGAACTTGTCCTTTCCCTCAACAACTAAACATATCATGGATTTCACTAACGATATTTGGAAATCCTTCCCCAAAACTAATTCTGCACAAGGAAACTTGGCTACCCAAGAATCTTGGATAATTTGAAACTTGTCATAAAACCTCTTAGGTTTCTTAGCTAAAGGTTCATGTGCAGTAGGATTAAAAGACTCAAAGACATAACAATGTAGGTGGAGGAACATGAGTTGTTGATGAACTTACCATGTTAATATTTGATTGATCCTAAACCCCAAAAAAAGAGTTTGATTTAAAAATTTGCAAGAAACTTAAGTGGTGGCATTACAACAAACAACTTGAACAAAGCAAGCAAATCAAATTGGATCGAAGGCCAAAGCACGTAAATGGATTAAAAACACACACAATAAAAAAAATTCAAATTGTAATATGAACTAGGAAGAAAAAAAAGGAAGTCCAAGTTGTAATCATTGTGGATTGTATAACTTCAAGAATCAAAAGTTTGGTTTTAGAACTTGAGTTCATCACCTTGAAGATTGAAAGTTTTGACCTTGATAGACAATTTCAAAAACCGTGTAGATTCTAAAAGAGCTACAGAAAGCTTGAAGGAGTTTATTTGTGTTCATTGATTGCTCCATCCCCATGAATTGTGAGCAACAACTTTTGCAATGATAAGATCATGCCACTACTAAGCTTTTTTTGCACAAAGCACATTGCACATTCAAAGCAAGCAATGATAATCTTATGCCACCATCTCCATTAGTCCATTGTTTAAATTATTTTCTTAAAAATCTTGATCAATAATAACTAATGATAGCCATTGGAGTTTTTTTGGAGGAGCAATCCTAAGTTAATTAAACCCTAAAGGTGATCCAACACATTCAACGATCAAAGTTGGTGATTTCCAAAAGGGACAACTAAAATTTGGTGATAAACATAAAGCTTAAAGTGCATTAAAGGTGAAATTGAAAAACCTTAAAAGTGTGGATGGTGATGGATGTTTACAACTAAATGACTTTTACTAGCAATGGACAAATATGGGAAATCGACATTTTGGCGCACATGGTGTTGTAGTGGGGTTGTTTGAAGTGATCTCCATTTTTATTTTTTTTTATTTCCTTCATATCAAATCACATGTGTGGATTTTGTGTGGCCTTTTGGCGATAAATTGCCAAAAAAAACCTTGATGAAGATCATATGTAATATTTTGTTTCAGCGCAAGTTTTATGTAATGTTTTTTTTACTAAAACACATCAAGCCAAAAGATCCCTCATGGTTTTCTCTTTAATCCAAGCTATGATGGCATATTGTAAGGAAAAATATCAACTGTAAATCTATTATAAAAGGTTGTGTAAACATCCAAATGTTCACGTAAACAACCTTTCGTAATCTTGCCTTCATGAAGGTCAAGGTTGAGAAAGTGTTATCATCTTCCATAAAACTCATAATTTGAACCACAACCAATTTTGCCACTTTCATGAATTCACATAATAAAACATTATTAAAAAGCATCTTCCAAAGTCTAGTCACCAAATTTAAATCCATCGATTAGTTCATAGTCCATTGAACATTAAACGTCATTATAATGCTGAAGAAAGAAGACTACAAATCTAGAATACTCACATCAAGTATTGTTGGGATCCAAGTTTGGGTGGATCCAAGCTTTTTAAGTTGACAATAGAACCCTTTCAAGATAGCCATATGAGCAAGGAAGGTCATCTCACATGAGGATTTTAACCAATACTACAAATAAACAACACCCAAAGCATCCATGACATTTTATGCAAAAAATCACTTTTCAAGTTCATCGTTGAACTTAATTATAACTTTACAACATTATCTTTGCATTTGATTGATGGTTTGTTGAAAGATAACGTGAGTAACATGCACATAAATTGATGTCTCAAAAAACCAATAATTCATCATAATATAAATGCTAGTAATTCAGAAACTCAAGTTTTCAAAACCAATATTCAAATCATGTGCCCATTCATGCACCACCATGTCTAATGTGCCATTCAACAAGTTGCGATACCCATTGAACACATCATGCATGTAGGTAGTCTCGGAATCATTGTATCAATAATAGAAACATGTTTGGCACAATTTGACTATAGCAACAAAATCATAAATAAAACATTGCCGAGATTGGGATAATTTAATAAAGTCATGGAGCCCTTCCAAAATGGGCATAATATGATAAAACCCCATCATTACCTCCAAATCACAAAATAATTCCAAATTATGGGCAACTTGAGTATTATTATCAACATCTTGATGCATCTTTAAAACCAAGGAATGATACTCAAACAAAAACCCTCTTAATTAGGAATAGTATAATTCAATAGGTTTTGACCCCATGTTTCCACGGTATCAACCAAGTCAACAAACTCTTGGGTTTTCTTTGGACTATGAGAAAAGTATGCATACAAACTTTGTAGCACATCCTTAAATCTTTTTCACAATGCCCATTTTAAAAAGAATTTGGACTACAATATTGGTGCGGCGGCTCATACAATGCACACCAATCATGAATAGTTCATTCTTTTTTTTCAACTAAACTATCACACATGTTTTGATGCCTTGAAACACACTCACCCCTTTAGTTCCAAATGTAACTAGTCACACAAATCACCAAACAACACCATGGCATCTACAAATACACATGTCAAGTTATCATAAATGGCCCCATCAACCACATGTTGCAAGGAAAAAAACAAAGGTGTTCACTACTAATCTTCCACCACACAAGCATGAGTGGAAATCCAAGACTACTAATCAAAAGTTGCAACTTCATCACAAGAAAGAAAGATGAACCTAACACCTTCAACCAAAGATTTGGTTTTGTTGACAACCAAAGATTTGGTTTTGTTGACAACCAAATCATGCATGCAAACTACCGTCTCTCAACCAAATGTGTTTGACTAGTGGGCTTTTGGAAAATTCTTCACATCAAGGAAATGTAATAGCTTGCTCATGCTTTCGTAATTAATCATAGGTCTACTTTCAACCATCATGTGAAAACAAATAGAAAATTGCACCAATTTTTTCTTCCTTCAACCAATAGCAACATGGTAGATTTGGTTAGCAATGGTGTCCTTCCTAATTGAATAATACAAATGTTCACTCTTAGCATGGACAAAATCCTTGTTCATGTAAAATTCACCGGCCTTAAAAACTTTTGAGATTGTAGCTAAGGCCTTCCTTCTCCCACTATGTTTCCAAAGGTTGTCGAATTTAGGGGCCAACAACTTTTCCTTGCCTTCTCTCTTGGTACAAACCTTGCATTTAACTTGATGCACCTTTCCATGTGCATCCACCACCAATTCAACCCAGGTAGTTTAACATTCTAGACATCTTGGAACACCCTATTTAGGTCATACTCCTTCCATTTCCTCTTAGTCTTTTCAATGGTAATCCACACATTAGCATCAAAAAAAGGTTCAAGATTAAAAGGGATAGGGTTTGGAAGTTGGCTACTAAAGGATGCTACACCTAAATCATCCTTTTGAGAAAAAAACATGGAATTAAAAATTTAAGGGATGCTACAAAGGTGCCATGTTCAAGAAAAAATCACAATAATAGAAATAATCTATAAAACATGTAGCAATAATCTCCAACTTTGTTATCAACAATCAATAAACCCCAACTCTACAATTAACAACCAATAAACTGTAAAGCTCTACACTATAATTTGTAGACTACAACCACTAAACCTTAAACCTTTGCATTATGCACTTTGAAGTTTGCAACCAATAATCCCTAAAATCCTCTAAAGTTTGGATTAACACATTGATAGATTTAAAATTTTAAATCTAAAGACAAAAAACTCAAAGAACATCAAACCTTGAAATCAATAGGATGTGAAATAATAAGCTTGATCAAACTTATTACCTAATTGAAGTTCAACAAAAACCCTAAACCCTATACTCACATAATAAACCATGAAAAGAGTTCAAAATTGAAAACTATTAGAATATGTTGAAAATTTAAAGAATTTCTCCATTGCAAATCTCTAAGATGCCAAGTTATTAGTTCACCCATTGTTGATTGCAATCAATTTTCCACAATCACAATTTGTCCATCAATAATTATTATTAAATCAAAGTACATAACAAAGTGCACACACAAACCAATGAACCACCAAACTCTAGTGCACACTGCACAATGACACAAACCACTAATGATCATTGCATTACATAACATGCAGTGTGCACATTACAAACTCCAAAATCCAAAGTCATAGATTGTAGCAACTTGCAAATAGAAAATTACAATAACACCACAACAGGTTGGGATTTGGGAATCGAAAATTGTATTTTAATTTCCAGAGTCCAATCAAACTTTGGCGATGATCGATCAACAATTGTTGACCAACGAAAACCTCAACTTGCAAGTTGCATGACACAATGACACATCATAACCCTTCAATGCACAATGGCAGTCTACACTTTGTAGTTTGCAATTCCTGAATCTCTCCCAAGCTTGATGCGGTGCTTCGAACAATTGACTAAGTGGTTTAATCCAAGTTGTTGCTTTAGCTAGCTAGTTGCAACTTGCAAAGCTCCAAGTTACATACTACAATCATGACTCACTAGTGTGCTTTGATTCTTGACCAGTGGTGATTCTTGAACAGTCAATTAAGTCATCAAATCCTTAAAACCATGGCCCATGCCCGATTGCATATCATGAAACCAAATCCTAGTTAAGACTTTCATAACTATAGAATATGGTGAGCTCAAGCAAAGGGTCATAGCTGATGATGACGATCTTGCCTTCTTCATACTTGATAACAAGCAATGAGAAAAAGATGATCCCATTGTAGTTTTGGCGAAAGAGGAAAATGATCGGCAACAAATGACAATATTGGATGGCTCAATGGAGCCATTTGGCAGCTGGGACTGTTGTGGGCTCAGAAAAAATGGCGAGGGGGATTAAGGTTTAGGAGGAATTGCAAGTGAAGTACTTATTCCAATATGTTGCCTTTGAGCGATTTTGCCCCTTTTTGGCCCTATTTTTTAGGCATAAAGGTAGAAGGCCACCTTTCCAGGTCGAAATTTGGCCACTAAAAAAAGACACTGGTTCTATGGCATGAAGATCCAGAAATCCACCTCAAATTTAAAATTAGAGCTGGCATGAATACGCACATACATGGTGCACGGGGTACATCCTAATGTTCTCATTACGGCCAACATTTGGTGATGCTTTGATCCTGAATCCAGAGTAAACAGAAATACACACATGAATTGGGGGATGGCTCATGTGGGATCAATTGCCTTTACCACTGTAGAAAATATATGACCCAATCAAAGACAACACTCAGAACTTATGTATTATGAATCTACTAGTGGGTACTCGTGACCTTCGGACATAGTGAAATCCCATGTTTCTTTAAACTTGGTTCATGTTTTAGTTTTTTTTAGAAACTTTTATCTTTTTTATTTTTTATTCATCTGCCCCGGTGGGCGTCATCGGACACGGTGAAGTCCCTTGTTTCTTTAAACTTGGTTCATGTTTTTGTTTTTTTTAGAAACTTTTATCTTTTTTGTTTTTTATTCATTTGCCCCGGTGGCTGTCATCGGACACGATGAAGTCCCCTGTTTCTTTAAACTTGGTTCATGTTTTAGTTTTTTTTAGAAACTTTTATCTTTTTTTCTTTTTTTAATGTGTTTTCTGTTTTTATTATTATTTTGTATAGTAAAAATAAAGTGTTTCTTTTTTATTTTTATATTTTTGTTTATTTGGATGCATTTCGGATGGTAGAGATGTATCCAAATTTTGTGAAGAAAGTGGTCCGAGGCCGGTCGCAATACTCTCAGGTGGAAGAAAGTGGGAAACCTTGTGCGGATCTTTGGAGGAACCCATGGAAAGCAACAACAGGACTGGCAATGTTGGTCTACCCAACATACTGACTTTCATGTGAGAAGAGCACCCGGGATGGTGGGCAGTGACAAAAAAAAGTTTTTTCACCTTCATAATCTGCTCGAACTTACTGGACAAAAAAAATTCTCAAACCTTGTGCATTAAATGCTGAGTTTCAGCATTTCATACTGAGATGTATTAAAATTTCCCTTCTTTGCGGATACCACTAAAAGAGGGGATAGGGAGTGGAAGCAGGCCCAAAGACAGGGTGACTTTCTGGATAACTCCAATACACAGAAAACAAAAGGCGGACCAAAACTGGTTTTGTCACCTAAAGCCGTCACTGCACTTCGACCCCTAAAGGACGACCACCCAGGGATATTATATAAGTAGATAGTCAGAGGTAGTCATAGTTGTAGTCTGAACAATATTGCATTGGCGTGCGAAAGCATATTTAGGTCTATGGTTTATGTCCCATAAGGTTTGGGACTTGGGAATGGACATAAATCTCCCATTGGATCAAGAGTACTCATTTCAATATGTGGAGCAATTGGTTCCACTTTTTGGATTGTTCCATGGACAAGGTTCTAACTTCATTTTATTTGATGGAATACTTGGAAGATTTCCCCTCTACTTATAGAATGTTAAATGCATAACAATCTAGTGAATGAGGAATGACATTTAAGCATTGACATTTTGGTTTTATGTTTCATTAACTTCCCTATTGTTTGTGTATTTTCCCTATTTTCCCTAACTTCCCTATTGTAAGCCAAGTAGTTTTATTAAATGGAAGGGATAAATTCGGTTTGTTACATGAGTGCTTTGGCTTCACCGTTATCAAGTCTCTTTGTTGGCATAAAATTATTCAGAAAAGGAGTGTCAAAAAGTTGGGAAATTTTATCCAATATGTTGAGATCAAAGGTTATAAGAGTCTGAAAAATCATTTTTGAGTTTGGAAAGAGAGGGAGGGGGGGTTTGGTTATTAAATTTCCTTTAAATTTGAAACTCAGAAATGCTATTGATGAACGACCACAATAAGATACTCATTGCCTTTGGTATAGAATCAAATGTTTTCCAGAGGGTCTTAATGGAAATTTGCTTTGTCAAATAACTGTGTACATAAGTATAGAGAAGAACATAAATATTTGCTTTGATTGTCTGTTAGTTGAAGCGACAATCAAAGGCAAGCACATGGGCATGATGAGAAAAGGCATATTAGTACCCTTTCTAATAGAGGCTCAAAATTAGAGGATATTTGTGGATATTGGCCCACATATTTCAAGCACTTGATTGGATATGTTTTAACTATTTCCATTCTAGATGCTAAGCAAGTGGGAAAACACAAGGGCTTTTTGTTGAAGGCAAGACAAACATGGGAGCCCCATGGGAGTAGAAAGTATTGACCTTTTTGATGGATTAGCGCCCTTTTATTCCTCTAGGCTATGACTTTCTTGCCACAAAGTCTCGTCTACAGCTTCCATGTGATCCTGTCTGTGAACTCCTAGTTCTAAAAACCATCTCAGTGAGTCGGTGCTCCTAGCCTAACCACACCTGTAGTTACTCAAGCTTCCCATAGAGCTTCGAAGCACCTAGGATGGCCATTCTCATCTCCAGTACCCACCCAATCACCAGATTCATATTGTCTATGTGAACAAGTGTTTGATTAAGCTACTGAAAACGTGGGAAAGCAATTAGAGAGTTTGATTGCCTTCAAGGCAAACGTGCAAGTGTACAGTATTTGAAACTTTGTTATTTTTTAAGTGGGTGTTGTGTTTAGGGTTTAGGCTCCCATTTTCCTTTGTCATAAAGTCTATTCTCTCTAGCTTCTTGTTCCAGCCTTCAAAGATAGATGGGTGCCAATCTACCACCAACCAGATGGCAGCTGAAGCTTCTAGCAAAGGAATCGAATTAACTAAAAAATGTTTTGTTTGCATTTATATGATCTTTCATCATCCTTTTTGGGGACCACCGTCAGCTCCTCATTGTTCCAAAGTTACACCCACTCAAAAACTTACAATTAAATTTCCCCCAACAACTGGGAAGTACCCACCTTATCTCCAACTGATTGTGTTATATGTATAATTTATTAAAAAATTATAAATTTAAAGCCATGATTAAAACAATATCCTAATGATTTGATGGCCAATTAGCATCTACAATAAACTTTCCTCCATTTATCTTTCATCATAACTCCACTCAAGTTCAAGAACACACCAATCAATTTCCTACAAATCTAGTTCATGTAGTATAATTTATGTACATATATACAACATAAATATGTACCTATATGCATTTCTCCACCAAGAAAAGCTATTGACATACTTAGCCAAGGGCTAGGCTAGGTGTGACTCTTTATTCAGCCCAAAAAAAGGTTGTACATATTTTGTGAGGTAGGCTCTCTGCCCTATCCAACACCCCTACCTACTTTTTGGAGGTGGGGTCATTAATAAGTCTTTGCAATGTTGTCATCATGGTTCTTTTAAGTCTTTGCAATGCTGTGATTCTGGAAGCTCACTCATAGCTGGGTCACTCGGTTCCTTGTGGAGGTGTGGGCTCTACCAAGTATTTGAAACACGGCTGTCTTGAAAGCTCATCCTTACCAAGACACAAATTCTCACCTACATACACATATATCTATGCAGGTGGCAATTTCATATTTTCTTGGACAAAGACAATAACATATCTATGCAAGTGGCAACTTCATATTTCCATAGACAAATCCAATGTGTCTCTCAATACATGTGGCACTTTCATATCTCCTTTGACAAAGCAATGCTCATCCACCCACCAAGCCACACTCTCACAATAGTGCTACTTACACATATAAATTGGTCTTTACAGGTGTGCACAATTGTCATCACTTCTAGGGTTTGGGGTTGTTTTGACACCTCTTCAATTCAACTAAGGAGGTGATTGAACTTAATAATCTTACCAATGATGCCGGATGAGGAGTGACAACCCTAGAAAAGTTACAGACTTTTAAGTCGAACATTACATTGTGAAGTATACTAGATGAGTGATAGTAAATCACTCAAGCATTTTTCTCATCCCCCACAAGAAAGGCAAGAAGAAGCTACTTTCATATACATTGCTTTGTGCCTTGTATGCACATGTATGTGGTAGCCTAGAGACTAGTATATCAATTGCAAAATGTTCATAAAAATTTATCTACAAATTGGAGCTATTGTTTTCATATTATAATAATATTCCTGACTGTGTTGATGACAACAGCCCTTAAAAAAAACATACTAATAAATAATCCATATTCACTAAACTATACTATTACTTATGATAGAATAATTACTGGTCATTACTTAACAATAGAATTATGAAGAGGAGTAGCGCATGGGATGGATGCCTTTCAGGCGCCAATTTAAAGTTAACCTTTAAATTGGGATAGCCACCACCAAGAGTCTTTTTAGGGAAAGTAGGGGGGATGGGAAGTCTCTTTTAACAGCTATATTCCCAAGAGTAGGAATTTGGTACTTACCTATAATAGGTAGGTAATGGGTTGTGGATTTTGGCCATGCTTCTTTATATTTTTAGGTGGACCCCAAATGCCCTATTTCCATTCTTCCCTAGAAAGAAAACCCAAAACAAGGATATGGAATTCCAAATGACCATTTAACCTAGTTGCAAGAATTTGAAGGAAGTCAAGGACCCCAATGGTATGGAAGAGATGCAATTATTTTAATCTTTCTGTAATTAGGTAGTCTTTTTTGTGCCTTTTGGATTGGTTGGTCATTTCAAATTTGATGAATTTTCTCCTAATTCTGAAATAATTTAAAAACCTGAACACACACACAATTCCTTATATATTCAAATAACCACACAACACTGGTTGGTTTTTTCCTTAGATAGGATGGCTGTTTGTCTGCTGGTCCCACTTTGGGTTCGGTAGTTCTACTTGTGATGTAATTCATGTGTGCAGCACACTGTAGTGGTGTGAATCAATGGTAGGGGAGGACCACTTTGGAACATGCTTTGTATAACTTGTTATCACTGTGTCACAGCATACCAGGCTCCAAGGGTTCCAAAAAGTAGGAGACCCACATCAAAATATGAGATTATTTTGAAGAAAGATTGCTTTCTTCTTCCAAAAATAAATAAATAATAAAAGATCAGAGTATTAGGTCTTGGTGGCATTTTGTTAGAAGAATGCACTCCAGGAAATTGTTGTGCTTGGTGGATTACAAATACTTTTTTACCAAAGCATCTTGTCATGCTTGGCGGAATTACAAATACTTTCCACCAAAGCATAATGTTGTGCTTTTGTAGAATTAGGAATACTTTTTCACCAAAGCATCTTGTCATGCTTTTGTAGAATTGGGAATACTTTTTCACCAAAGCATCTTGTCATGCTTTTGTAGAATTGGGAATACTTTTTCACCAAAGCATCTTGTCATCTTGGCATGCTTTTGTAGAATGACAAATCCTTTTCCACCAAAGCATCTCGTTGTGTTTGCAGAATTACCAATGCTTTCCACTAAAGCATCTGGTGGTGCTTTGTGGCATTACTGATACTTTCCAGCAAAGCATCTTGTTTGTGCTTTGAAGAAATACAAATACTTTCCAGCAAAGCTTAAGGAGATATGGCATTCAATATTTGCCATTTAAAGAACTCAGCTACCAATAGCTTCAATTCTTCCATCTTTGGCAAGTGAAAACTTCAAACACACTACTCCGCAGAACACGAAAAAGGGGGAAAAAAAAACTAAGCACCATAGATACCATAATGTGCCATTTTGGGGATTTTTTTGAAGGATTTTTGATGTTGTAGACTAGTGGCTCTTTTCCCTTGGGCCAGGCTAGTCTACAACTGGAGAATCCCCTAAATAGAATGTGGGCTGTAATACGGTTGTGGTGTAAGTAAGACTTGCTTTGGACTCCAAGTTGCATTGTGTAGACAAACATAGTCCAAATGAACTTGATGTTTTAAACAGTTTTTCTTGCTTGTGATGGACAATTTTCCACCTATTCCTTGTTTTTTTCCTCTTCACAAATTTTCTCCAACTTTTATGTTCATGTGATAAGCATTGACATGTGGAAATAAACCTTCTTTTTTTATTTAAAACTGAAAAATCCTCCAAAAACACCCCACCCCTAACAAATTGATTTAAGCTAAATTCACTACCACTCCACCACCACCACCACCACCACCACCCAATGATAAATAAATAAACAACGTATTGAGAAAGAAAGCGGCCTACAAATGGCCTGAAATTTGTTATGTAAGAAAGCCAGATAAATGGCTAATAAATGGGGGGAAAAGAAATTTCCTGCAAAATAAAGGCCCCTGAAATTGACCATTAAATTGCTAAGTAAGAAAGCCACATAAGTGGCTAGTAAAGTGATCGTATCTAAATCCTTATCGCATACCACCACCAACCACCAAATGAAAATTTTATTTATTTATTTATTCCAGCTAAATAAAGTGGCCTGAAATTTGCTAAGTGAAAAAGCCACATAAGTGGCTAATAAAGTGATCGTCTCTAAATCCTTATCGCACTACCACCACCACCAAATGAAAAATTAATAATTTATTTATTCCAGGGAAATAAAGTGGCTTGAAATTTGCTGAGTGAAAAAGCCACATAAGTGGCAAATAAATTGATTTAACTAAATTCAATACAAAGTCCATCATCACCACCACCAACACCAAACGGAAATTTTTTTTAATAGAAAATCCCAGGAAATAAAGTGGGCTGAAAATGGCTAAGTAAGAAAGCCACATAAGTGGCTAATAAATTGATTTAGCCAAATTCCCATCACACCACTACCACCTCCCCACCCCACCCCCCAAAAATAATTAGGTAAAACAAAAACGTGGCTGAAAACAAAGTGGGCTGAAAATGGCTAAGTAAGAAAGCCACAAAAGTGGCAGCACAGGTTTGAACCTCTGCCACCGAAGTATATACTCTTTCTGTTCTTCCTAGAGCGCTGCAAAGGAAGGCTCCAGAGGAGCGAGAAGAAGACGAAGAAGAAGAAGGAAACGAGAGAGACAGAAAGAGACAGACAGATCTCGCTAGAGATCTGCGAGAGATCGCGATGGCGTCAGGCGTGGTTTTGTAGCTCACTCCTTTGTAAGTATCAATCAAGATTGATCGCTGAAGTTGCTGCTGCTGCTACTTTTTTGGTTGAGATCCAAAGCCGAGTGCTCAAGTTTCGGGTCTGTTCTTGTTTGTTTTTTTCTTGTATGTTTTCTTCTTCTTGTTGTCTCTTTTTTCGTGGAGATCGGATGGTAGTAAATCTGAGGACGAAGAAGCTCCATTTATCATTGCTGTTTATGGTTCTGTGTTATATCTCTCTGTTTCTCAGGTTTTGGAATGTCTTTTTTTTTGTTTTCCAGGGGCGGCGGAAGAAACAAAGGAGTTTGAGAATCTGGCACGGCGGTATAATAAGAGTCTCCAGACGAAAGAACGTGTGATTATCAGTCGCCAACGAGCGAGGAGAGCGAAGGAGAAGAGCAAGGAAGGAAAAAGAAAGGCGATTCCGGGGTATGTATCTATGTACGTGAGTTATGCATTTGTGTCTTTTGCAAGACTGACTGATATCAAGGACTTCTGTGGATTCATGAACTCAATGGAAACCTAGTTTTTCGCGTTTTTCAGTATCTGAAGTTTTAGGAAGACAATGCTCTCGCGTTTCCTTGAATGTTGTACCAATGGTCACCGGGTTAGATGATGGAGCCAGGAGTGTATGGCTTTATAAGGATCTGGAAACTGTATTTTTCTGTAGCAAGAATGGGGTCGTCATGGCTTCAAGAACGTCAGATTTGCTGATGGAAAGCTCCAAGTAGCAGAACGTCCCAGCCAATCCTTCTGTAGGAGTGTTAGTTCTGGGGAGAAGGGAGATCAAACAAAATACTTCCTCTGTTTGAATATGCGATCAAAGGATGTTCAATACCTGGTTTCTGCCTCAAAAGATCTGAAGAAACTGTAAAACCGGAGAGCTTCTGTTTAGCTTCTTGGCAAGCTTGGATTGAGTTTTTTTCTTTTCTAGGGTTCTTACTATCCAAGGTTGACAAGTCCTTCAGAATTTTGTTTCCTTTCTATTTTGTTGCTCTTGCTCATTGGAGACTTCATCCCTGACAACAATTGTCTAATGGTTTCATTTTATTTAATCTCAGGTTAGCAAATTCTGAAAGAAGAGAGAGAAGAGGAGGCTGTGAGAACAAGGGATTTTTCAGCTGAACCAGAAACTTCTGAAAGAAGTTCAAATACAGTAATCTGGATATTCAAAGTTAGCAGCCGCTGAAGAAAAGATAATTTATGGCAGCTCTTGTGAAACCGAATGCAATGACAGTTGGCCAACTATGGCGATCCTACAGCCACATCCGGTTGCAACTGAGAAGGGAAACTGAGCTTCGGGATATAAACCGCACACACTCATATACATCATTGTCTGATGTCATGGGTGCTACTAGATTGCTTGCTCCTGTGCTTCAGGGTCAACAGTCATCTTCTTCTAGTCTCATGAATTTCCAATCCTTGCAAGACATCCACAATGTCCACATGAAGAATCCACTGGTTGAGAAAGCTGCTCGATATTACCTTGCAACAGGCAGTTCTCACAGTCTTCACCAGCATGGTGGTCCATCTCCAATGCTTTCTTCAGGCTTCTCCTCTTTGTTCAGGATACTTGCATTTCCTTTCCACAATACACAGATTGGATTTCAAAGTTTGTTTGGTGGTGCCAGAGCTTGGATCAAACAGCAGCTATACATCAAGAACTAAACCTAGATCACCAAATCTCCCTTTCAAAACATGAGTAGTTTGTAGTGACTTTCATGAGTGCCTTCTTCCAGGTTTTTGAAGGCTTTACGGCATTCTCTTCAAGTTATTTCAACAGCAGATCTTTTCCAGATTAGGGTTAAAGTATATTGGAGATCAGCTTCAAGCAAAGAGGTTAGGTTCTGAGCATTTTTAGAGTGAGCTTCAAAGAGGTTCAAATTTTTCTTACAAATCCTAGAATCAAAGATAGTTTCAAGTTCTTTCCGTTTGTGTTTTGCAATTCTCAAAGAGAATACCGGATGTTCCAAGTTCCTGAGAAGGTTGATAATGTTTCCAAAGCCTCAATATTGTCAAGCTTTTTTGTACTGCATCTGACTGAGCCCTTCCAGTGAGTGCCTACATTTCAAACCTGCAGTGTGTTTGCTCTCCGTATCTTGTTGCCAATTTGTCAAGTTCCTCAACATCCTAATCAACACAGCTGCTCCGCTAGCAAGCACTGATGTTTGTAACAATGTAAACAAATTCTCATGGTCCAATATGCAGTGCCTTCAACAATGACACTTAGATGCCCCACCAAAGAGAGCTAATGGAAACTGTTTGCTTTTATTACAAGGAGCCAAGCTGTGATAAGGGATATGCAAGGGTTAGATGGAGAGCTTGGGTATGGGACCAAAATAAGCTCTCATACCCAAGAGAGAGATGGGGTATATGAGCTGATCATCCAAGAGAAACTCTACAAGAAACTTCATCATTTCTTCTTATTGTTTTTCAACAACTGAATATACTCCCTTTGTTCTCTGATGGGAATCTTTGCTAGTGGAAGCTGTAGAGTCTTCTTTGCAAGTTACTGCTGTCATTACTTGGCTACATTTTTATTAAAAAAATCATGATTTGGTTGCCAAGTTTATGTTTCAAGTCCTCCATTTCAAGTGCATTTGATGCAAGATTTGTAGTCAAGCTTTCTCTGTCATGGAACAAAATGAGCAATCACAGGAAAAAAATTTAAATAAAAATTTGGAGCACGTCTTCACTCTCACAAAAACCTAATATAGATTCACTCTCTCTTTGAAGTTTGGATCTGGGTGGTGCAGGTAGAGTAAATCCACCCACACGCAGTTACAAGTTTATGACACATGTACAAATTATTTTGCCAACCCCACCCTAAAGTATTTCTCCTCCCTGCCCTAAACATGAAATTTTAGACAATGTAGGGAGAAGATCCATTGAATGCCACCACATGAGCTACCAATCATTGTGACCAACTAATCGAAATCAATCATATTTCTTTTCTCCTTTGTGCAGTGCGTATTTGGAGGTCCAAACCAGTGTTTTTTTGGAAAATTTCCTAATGTTGCTCAAGCAACATAATCCATATGTCTATTTAGCCAAACTTGGCAATATTCAAAATATGAAAGTATGAAATCTGAAGCACCCTTTCATATTGTAAGAAATTGTGGCAACTTTTGGCAGATTTTTTCCCCAAAAAAAAAAAGGGAATTTACAACAGAATAATCTATTTTGAAAACATATTTCAAAAAATGGCGAAAATTCACCTAAGAAAAATAATTACTGGTCCAAACTCGGTTTCATATTTTTCAACAGGAACTCTATCCAAATGCCTTTTCCTACCCCTTGTACTAATGTCTTTTCAGTGTTCTAATCACAATAGGGACTATTAGATCCTATTGTGAATCTCTATTTTGATTATTACAGCTATGGTTATTAGCCTAGTACCTTGGCCAATTTGACACTAATTATATTATTTCAGAAATGTTGAAATTTAATAAAACTATTTCTTCCAAATCAAAAAATATTGTGAAAGAAAATAATGAATATTTAGGAATATTTCATTTGATGAAAATGAATTTTTCAAAATCAATTAATTATTCAACGGACATGTGTTGAAATGGCCAAGGTATTACAGTATGTCTTTGCACAAGTGACCAAGGTGGTGTGCCCTAAAGGACATGTTCCATGCTGATAGAGATTGTGAGGAGTAATGGCAGTTAGTCACTGGAATTCCTTATGGTGCTCATGATCAGATAGGGGATCTGATACTTACAAGGCACTACAACAAAATGTGGTTTTTCTCATACAAATGTAACATGTGCCATAAACTTTATCGATGAAACTGTGATGTTTATCTCACAGGTGTGTCATAAGCCAGAGCCTTTTGTGTGAGAAAAGTCACATATCCTTGTTCTGAGATTATGAGTTATGACCAATGTTGGACAATTATCATAAATGAAAACTGATGGTTTTCAGAACAGTTCTTCAAAGCTATATGCCCATGTTATTGAAAAAAATCAAATAATCAGTTCTAGCATCTAACCATAATTCTCAAAAATATCTGAATCAATTCTGATATATAACCATAGTTTTCAAATGATCCAAGAACTGATCAAATATCCAACTATAAAACTGCCTTTGCAAATCAATCATTTCATGAAAACCAGAAAATTGAGGCTTTTTGAAAAAATCCTGCATCAGGGGATTTTTATTCTGATTTTAATAAAAAACAGGACTAAAGGCTTTTACAAATTCCAATGTTATTTTTTAAAACCAGAACAGGAGGTTATTATAAAAACCAGATAACTGCCAAATACTGGTCACAACCACCCTTGTTCTTGTAGATTTTTTTTTTCGTTTCAGCTAAACCGATGCAACACATGTTGGGTTACTTGACATGTTTTTTGCAGTGTGTAAGTCTGCAATCACATTAGCTTCAATTGGGTATGCAATAAATCCTGATTTTTTGCTTCAAACAAAACTTTTTTCAACATTTCTTGCCTCTTCAACACATGACCCATTCAGTGGTAAATTGGTAATTTCAACAAGCCAGTCCCATGTTTGAAGATTTGTTTGATGAAACTGTGAGCTAAACCAGTCACACACTCCCCATGCTCTTGCACCAGGTTGTGATTTGTGACTTGTGAGTCGTGACCAGTCTACATCACATCCAGAGTGCTTCGTGAAACTTGCAATGGTGTACTTGGACTGAACTACTGGGTGGGAGAAACACTTGATGCAGCTACTTCCAGTCTTCTGTATACCCAGATTTGAAGCAAAATGGAGGATTTGCCTACAAGCCCCTAAACAAAAGGAGATCAAAACAACTTGCAGATCTAACAATATTAGAATTATCCGTAAAATGCCCCAAACTGGGGCTACTGGGCACCAGTTTTGCAATAACTTGGGGCGAAATTAGAAGTGAGGACAAAGGCAGTCCATGTAATACGCTCAAAATGGGGATTAAACAGGGATTAAAGGGTCAAACTACGGCCCAAATACAGGATGACTTCATGAATAACTCTTATAGCAAATGCTAGTGCAGCAGCAGAAATTGGTTCGTTATCAGAAGAGCAATTATGATTTCAGGACTTGAGTTATGACTTCAGTACTTCTCTCGTTCTGTTTTTCTCATGACACATTGATGGACTTTGCCCTCCTCATGGGACTTGGGCTTGGGATCCAGTCCTTCACACTATGGCACACCAACTCCTAAAGAATAAAATTGTTTATGTACTGAAGGTCCTGATTTCCATGGGACTTCGCCTTTTCTTGGGACTTATGAAATCAGGCTCGGGGACGTAGTGTGAAGGGGCCGTGGGCAAGTTACAAGCCAGAATCAGCCAAATTCTGCCCACTCCCTGGATCAACATTGGTTAGGTTCAGTGTTTTCTTTTGGAGCAAAATTTCGCTTTTTTTTTACCCAAAATAAGGACTGACGAATCCCACAAAGCGAATTTTTTTTGGTCCTGGCCCATTTCGCCAAAGGACCCCTGGGCTTTTTCGGCGTCATGATGATGAAGACAACACATAGACATGTGTCGCCCCCCCCTATCGCCCCTGAGAAACTGACTGATAGTCAAATCCTCACCTAGGATTAATGTGGGTCATCAGATTGCAGGTTTGTAGTCTGTCGATTTCACAGCCCTAACGTTTGGTTGACATCCCGTTTTGTCTTGCTTGGGCACCCCTTAATTGCAACTGCTAAGTTCTAAGTTCTACTACACTTCAGTGTGCACAATGCACATTTGAGAGTTTTGAGTCTAGGCCTTGGTGCAACAAAGAGGCAGGCTGATGGCTTGGCATTTTCGTTCCTTCATATTCTTCAAAAAATATTCTTTTCTCTCCTCTTTGAAGTTTGTTGTCAACAATGATGAGTGTTGCAATCGACGGCAGGTTGGAATCATTGAGCTCTAAGAGACATTGAATTTGGAACTTGGAGGGCTAGAAATTGGACATTGTAGCTCAAGAGTCAACATTGCAACAATCACTCTTGAGTCAAGAAGTTTTGAAACTAAACCCTTTTAAAACTTACTATGTTTTTCATTTCATTTCTATTGTCCAAGTTCTTGTTTTGTTGCTTTTGTTTGAATTGCCTACACTCCAAATGTTTCAACCTCTTGTGTTTTACTGAGCTATGACTTTGTTAAGATTTTAGCATCATGAATGATTCATGACTATGTGTGCATTGTTTGTTCACTTTTTTTTGTTACAACGCACAATGTGCATTGTGTAGATTGTGAGTTGTGACTCATTGATGTGAATGTGACATAGGTTGTTTCATTGATTTGGAGTTTGGAGTTTGGATTACCATCGCTTTGATTCATGTGGGGCTGGTGAATCTTTGATCTACTCAAGTGTCTGAGGTAGGTTTTTTGGTCCTAAACCACAAAACATTTTCAAATTAAGTTTTAATTCATTGAATTCGTAGTGTGCATTTTGCACCTTGTTGTTTGCATTTTCTAGTGTGCACTTGCTAATGTGCACTTTGCACTTGCAAGTTGTGCAAATTGCTAGTGAATCAACGATTTGTTCAAGTGTTTAAACCTTAAAGTAAGCTTTTTGGTTTTGAACCACAAAACATTTTCAAATTATCAAACATTGAATTTGCATGTTGTTGGCAATGTATGCACTTGCTAGTGTGCATTGTTTGCACTTGCTAACGTGCACTTACTGGTTTTTGCCATGACTCCTCTAATATTTCTAAACAACTTCAAGTTTAAGTATTTCTTTGGTGTGCAAGTTTTAGCAAAAAATCTTGTCCCCCCCATTCCTAATTCCTGCAATGTACTAGAAATCGAACAACACAAGTGAGCAAAGAAACATTCCTCATGACCTTGAATTACACTCTTTTTCAACTCAAATCTTTGACACAAATCCAGTTGCCATGCTTAAAAATGTTGTTATTCATGTTGATGATGAATATGCCTTTAAGAAGGTTGTGACTGATGTAAACCACAAGTTTCAAGAGATATGGATTGTAAAACTGCCATTGGGGTGGTTTCTGTAATGAAATGTTGTGTTTCTACTAAAATTGAAATGAAGGAAAAAAATTTGGTTGTGAAATGGGATTCTATTGAAAAACATGCAAGTAAAAGAAAAGGTTCACATGGTAAGTGGATCATGGATCCAAAATGTATGCATGTGAAAAATGAGATTTCTTATGCTCAACTTTCTACAACCACTATCCTCCAACAATTGAATAATGGTCAAACAATGAAGGATAAACGAAAGCTTATTTAGTTTGCAACTATTTTTAGCCTGTTGAGTAAAGGTGAAGCAATGATTGATTATGAGGACTTCCAGTCTTTGTATGATTTTCTTAAATTTCGATCTCTCCCCTAAAAACACTATTTTGATGGGGTTAATTAGAAGATTACATAGACATATAAGTTAAAATTTTGAAGGTTACTAAGCTTGTTGTCCAAATTTCTAATTTTATTTCTCTTACATGTGATGAAATTATAGCCATGGATGCAAGTTGGGCTAATGTTCATGGTTACATTGTATAGGACTGGTGTTAAATACCAGTATTGTTGAATGTGCATCAAATGTTTTCTAGATCTAAGGTTAATAACCTAACTTTACTAATCATAAATTCCTTGATGACACAAGGAGACCTAAAACAAAAGGACATTGCTTCAAGGTTGGTTTTTTTTAGTGTTAATGGGGTTAAAATGTTCCATGGTTTAAAATCCAAGGGACAGTCCAGATCTGGTAGTAGCATGCTCCATTTGTTGTCAATATGCATTGTATGGATCATTGACAAACCTTGTGATACAAACCCTCTCCAACCTACCTTTGGTTTTTTACATTGAAAACTTGTTACAATGTTTGTATGGTTACTTCAATTATAGCCCCAAAAGGCATTTGGAGTTTATTAAGTTGGCAAAGGTAATGGAAACTGAAGGCAACAAAATTATACGCAATATTAAAACTAAATGGACCTCTATGATCAATCCTATCAAACAGATGTTGCCCAAATACTACACTCTCCTCATGAAAATGACATTAGATGTTGCCACAATACCTTTTGCTTAATCTAATCTATCTTTGCTCACTAATGTGGAAACTTTGTTGGGGTTGAATACAGTGACGCCATTGTTAGAAGCATACATTCCTTAATTAAGTTTACACAATTAAAGGATGTTTTTGTCTATGATTTCATAACAATAGTGAAGATCTATGAAGAGGATGTGTACCGCATGTTCTATGATAGCTAGTCCTTTTTTGAGGGTGATATGTTCACTAATTTCAAAGCGTTGATCAACACTACCCATGACAACATTAGTTTGTGTTGGATTACAAATCTAAACACATGCATTCATCATTTAGCTTTTGAATTTGTTGGCCGACATATCTAGGCCACTTCTACAAATTAGCTTGGTGCACATGTTTTTGTTACAAGGGACATATATGGAGATGTTGTTGCATCTTTGAAGTAGCAATGTTAAAAAGCCGCCATTCAGTTTATTACAAAATTACAAGGCAAGTTCCTTGCCCAAGATCTTATGGATGCATTGGGAGTTATTTACCCACAATATTGGCTACAACCAAAACCTGAAAAAATGTTCAATGTTGGGTGAATGCATGCTACGATGTAAATAAAAAATTGCCATAGTTTGATACTTTTCAATAATTATGGAACTTTGATATATCATGGTGGATGTTTGGAAAACATTTTGTAACTAAAATTTTCAATTAATGGTGATTTACATCCCAATACATCATCATATCATGAAATTGGAGCAAATATGAACAAACTAATTATTAATTAAAATACATTTTCACATTGCAATGACCTTGTCACAATGCTTCAATTTTAAAAAAGGACTACAAAGGACTAAATTTAATGGTAGATTACCCATGAAATTTTGCACATGTAAAAATACAACCATGAAAAAAATAAAATTCTCTAAAATTCTCAATTTTTTTCCAAGTTGTGAAGTTTATATAAGATGTTTTTTAAACATTTTTTAGTGCATTATGTTATGATAATGATGAAGATTGTGATCTTTTCAAGTTGTAAAATGTTCTTCCATTGAAAATGTAAATGGGCTAACTAAAATTTTTACCATTTTACATAAAAAGAGTGAATTTTCAAAATTAATAAAAAATGGTAGTATGTTGTCAAATAAGGGTTCTAAATAAATGTCTATAAAATTATTGGTGTACTTTTACACAATGATACAACTACCAATCAATTGCATATTGATGCATTTAATAACTCATTCTATGTTTGAAGCTCAAATTTATTATATGTGATCTTTAAAACATTTCAAAGTGAATGAAATCTTACATGTTGCTATTTTTTATCTTTTATGTAATCCCAACTTTTTTTTAAATTGTCTACATCATACCATGTATCTACCTTGCTCATTTGGCAATAATCAAGGCGGCCTTCTGTCAATCTAAGAAGGTAGGACCTAATGAGGTATGGGTTCTAAGCTTGTTTTCTACTATTGCTCTTGACTTTCAAAGATCTTTATTTGTTATCACCACAAAGAATGCTAAGTTGGCAATGGATAAACCTTTTGATGTCAACCCAATAACCAAGTTGTGGAGAACCTTTACTTCCTTGTTGATTTTTAAAGTCAAAATCCCAAAGTACATCAAGCTAGCTAAACTTGTTGTTGTGCAAGTTATTGGTTTTGTTGAGGATGAACATTGTCTTTCGACACTAACTTTCATAAAGACTAAACCATGGAATATACTAACCATGCATTTGAAACTTGTGATTCGCATGTTCAACCAAAAGTTCTTCACTTTGAAGACATTTCCTTTTTGTGCATCAATTCAAAACTAGCAGGACAACAGAATGTGATATGGTGTAGAAAGTTGAAGCTTGAAGCGAATCTACATCCAACGTCCTTGTTTGGGCTTCTTTTTGCATTCAATATAATTATCAACTAATATATTTTTTTGCAGGTTAGGATTTATGCTACAGCAGGCAGGGTGTTTTATGCTCAGGGTTCGATTCCCCCACATAGCTATTAGTTTTTAAATAGATTTAAACTAACAATCATTCCCAAAAAAACAAAGCAGGGATGATGGACTGTAGCTGCAAATTTGACTTAGAAGACATAGAAATAGCAAATCAGAACTGATCATTTTATTTTCTTTATTTAAATAAAGTACAAAATTTCTAAGCACGTAGTTGAACAGATGAACAGATAGACACTCCATGTGTCCATGTGACAATTTTAACTCCAGTAAAGATTGGCAAGTAACAAACTAGCTAAAAATGAAAATTGAGGAAAAAAAAAAAAAAAAAAAACTGGTTAGGTTGACAAGAATCAGCTAGGCCTGCTGATTAGGTCTGCAGGATTGGCATCGGTACTGAATGGCAGAGTCAGTATGAGAAGTAGTCGATTAAATAAAGTTATCCGCAAAGTCAGGAAAACACAGCACCGCAACCCCCTGTTTGGTCACATAGGGGATGAGATTTCAAAAAACAGGAAAAAGAAGTACACTGGGCTTGAACGGGGCATGAAACTCAGTTTAGCAGCAAAATTGGTGCTAAACTGAGTTTGCCCTGTCCTTTCTTTTCCTGAACGCCTTCAGCCCATTACTGCTGCTGCTATGTGTACTGTAACTGTAAATGTTCTCGAGCCTGGTGCATTTAATCCTGAGTTTCAGTATTTCATACCCTCATTTAATAAAATTTCATGACTTCGCTGACAACAGCCAGGAGGCGATGAAGCATCAAATGAGGGTACAACTCAGGCCCAACAGGTCATGACTTTAGGGATAACTCCAATGGGAGAACAACTTATTGTACTAGAGAGTGGGCAAAATATTGCTGATTCTAGATCCCAGGGAGGTCCCAAGCTGTGTTGGCCAGTTCTTCCATTTTAAGAAAATGTTCAATCCCAGTTTTGACATTTCAAAATTTGTCGCAGGTTCTCCAAGTGTTGCGCTCGGTTTTTTAAAATTTAAAACCTTATGGTTCTGATTATGGCACAACTTTGCAAGCTCACTTCAGAAACTAGGTCTAGTTTCATGTACACATTATGCAATCCCCCAATGCAAAAGATGGTGTAGGTACAAAGTTGCAAAATTTTAAAAGATGTATATAGTTACAAAGTTCTAGAACTAACTAAGTTTAATAAGTAGTTATACAATTATGCCTAATTGTCAACTTTTTTTTAAAAATTAACTTGCTTATCTAAACAAACGTAAACCTGTGTTCAAGAGCTTTTTTTCATCGTTCCACAGTCCCGGATTTAAGACTGGAAACCAGAAAACTTGCTAAGTTGCTAACACTGGTCCAGACTCCAAACTTTACTAGCAGCCAGAATCAAGAGTAGCCTACCCACTCACTGGCATTAAAGACAGTGGTTCACATGGCTCATTCACACTAGTTGTCCAGAATTTGCCTGGGTGGCCCAATCAAACACATGTTGCACAATTAAAGAGGCAAATAAATGGCAATAAATGACCTTATTAGATGCCGTCACCAAGGTCAGATTCATGACTCTAGCTTTGAGCTTCTTTCATAGTGAGTCGATGCACAACTTTTGTAATATTCCTAGTTCTAAGAGTGCTCTTCTCAGCTTGATCAGTAAGCCAAGTGTCCAAAGCCCTGTTTGGTATTTTTGCAATTTTGTGATGTAGCCAAAAGTGGTGATCATCCATAAGAAGATTTAGCCAAAAAAATTTAGGCATCCTTCTACATTGTTGGCTACCTACTAGAACCTACTATACAAATTTGGTGATTTCTTTTTATATTCTTTACAAATATTTGGGGATTAAAACCCTCCAACCCCACTTTTCACATTTTTTTCATTTTTAGATTTGCCAGTTGGTGAAATCTCACTCGGAAAAAATCATCACTCCCTGGCCCCCAATCTTTAGCAAGGCTTCTGGAAACCTAGAAAGTGGTATGTTGTAGTAAACATGGGTTGGTGAGAAATTTGAAAATGATTTGTTCTGTTGCTGATTGAAGTTTCTTTGATTGGCATACATGAGTGATGAGGAATTGTGCTTATATGTAGGTTTTGAGCATAACGAGCTAGCATCAGGCCACACTTGAATCAAAACATCGGCTTCCTGGAAAGCTTTGGGTAAGCCAAACCATTGGAAAGGTAGAATGGGGAGCCGGATGAGTGGAAGGCATTTCATTACCATCTTAAAGTTACTCAATGGTTGGCCACCTCATGAATACCAAGTGAAAGCTGGAACACGCCAAGAGGTCCACAAGGCTTGTTTTAGAGCATAACTCGTGTCTCCACCATTGAAACACATTGATGAAATCCTTATCCACATGAGACGACAGCCAGGATGAACCAGCATCTATGTTGGTAGTGACCTTTACCTTTAGAGCAGCTCCATGGTGGCCTGGACAATAAATTTAAGATGAAGTATTCCTAAAACATTTGTATGTTGGTTTGGGCTTGCACTACATGCAATCCAGACATTGCGGCATAAAATGATTATTCTTGATTGGTCAATTTTAATAAATGGCCTAGGTGGTTAAATTTAAATAGTCTTTCGTCTTATATTGCCTCATTTGCCATGTTCATGGGCTAGGATTGGAAACAAGAAACTCCATTGTGTTGGATGTGATAGACAATGCTCTCCCATTGATTGGGCTCCGCACCCATTGGGCAAGTTTGTTGGGATTTACAAGTGTACAAAAATGGTGGCCCATACATCGCAATTGCCACCCTTAGCAAACTACTTGGTGTCTTTGATCCATGAGTGGAACCGTGCATCCTCTTTGACACCATCAACACATTACCAAAAGTTGACACCTTAATAGGGTTGGAAATTATATCCACCAACACAAATGACTATGGTAGGTGAATTTTGTGTAGAATCTTTCCACATTAAGGATCCAACCTTTTGGTAACAACTTGTGGTTCCAATGTTCACACATTCATTTTTGTCACCATAACATGGTTTCTACCAACTACCTAAAACATGTTGTCTCATGAAACATCTAACATCACCTCATCTATAGCCAATAGGCTTAAAAATTTGGATATGCAACAATATCCTAGGTCAACATTTGAACTAAAGGACAATGAGTTTTCTCACTCCTTAGCTTTGCCCAAAACATGCAAATTTGATTTCACCTATGCTACCATGTTCATTAGTAGTGCCTCTAGTAGGCATGGTGTTGGGTTGACTTAGAGTTGGCTTGGTGGTCGACCCTTTATTGGTCACACCCTTCCCTTTCTAGCCTTTTTTAAAACCCTATTTTTTTTTCAACATTGGTCATTTGTGATTAACCTTGTTGAAATTCCAAATATAAGGTAAAACAATGATTCACGTCATGCCCACAAACTTTATAATGGGAACACGGTTGGCCAAAGTTACACTTGGAGGTGGTGGCTTGAGGTGGATTGGGACAATTATTTTTCTAATCAAACCCACCACATCTCCAAAAACTTTCCTCTCCACCTTGTTCAATGGAATATGATGAACACGTATGCACCACTTTGTTTTGGTTTGGTCCCCTTGGTTTTCTTGTGACATGACATTATTTGGCTGACCACTATTGGGTCCTAATTAACTTAACCTAGTTTTGGTTAAACATGTGTAAATCGGTTCATGAAGTTTTGGGGTTAACCCAAGGTTCATGGGATAGGATAGTAGGTTTGATTTTATCCCAAATGGGGGTGGGTGGCCTGGATAAGGTAAGGTGGGAGGTAGGTTAATTAAATTAGGTTAAGGCATGAATATTTTGTCTTCATTTAGATCAATTCAATGCCGAATAGGGAAGTACGGGTATGGTAGAGGTGGTTTCTAGGAATGTGCTAAGAATTAAGTTTAGGTCAAGACAACAATAATGACTTCTTCCTGAAGCTAAAAGGGGGGAAGGCATTGTTGATCACCTTTCCACCTTCTAATTGATGAGTATTGTGTGAGGAAGTGGGAGGGAATGAAGAGTGATGATGAAGCTATGAAATTTGGTCAGTTAAGGGGGTTAAGCGTATCATGAAGAGGCAAGGTAATGTGAAGGGGTTGTTGCATCATAAAAAGGTTAGCTTTCAAAATGCACCCAACCAAGCAACATAGTTGAAATGAAGGTGGAGGCATCAATAGTTGGTGGTGGTGGTTGTTCATGGAAGGTCTCCAAGCATTGTTCCATTCAAAGATGAATTGAGGAAGAGGTACAGAAAATTAGTGCTAAGCTTAGTAAGGTAGGAATAAAAAAGGAGGAGTGGCAAAGAAGGAGGGGGTCTGACCTATCAGTGAAATAGAAGGTACGCCCTCTTGTGTGACAACGAAGGAAATAGGGAAAAAAAGGATCAGTTTCAAGGAGCTTGAATAGGTAGTGGTTGTTAGTGTGGGTAGGAGTGGAAAGTAAATAAAGAAAAAAGAAAGAGAAGGAAGGTAGGACTGCTCATAGGAAGGAAAGTGGGTTTTTCAAGGCATGGTTAGAATAAAAAATCAATAATTAAGGATTAAAAACTCTAATGTAACTACCATTTTTTCTTTTGATGTGTGAAGATTTGATTTGAAAACCATTTTGTTTTATTTAATGCATGTTGTGTGAACTCCTTTGATGTAATTCATTGGTTGAGGGCTATGGTTAATTATAACATGAATAAAGGAACAAGGTTGTGAACAAGGAAAGAGGTTATTGTTTAGATTAAACAAGGGCAGGATAGGATATAAATTACAAGAGGTGAGAGGAAATTATATTAGGTAGAGGGCTAGGTAGTGATGGGCATCGGTTGGCCGTAGCCGTGGCCAGCGGTGCAGCCGCGGCTAGCCGCAGGTGTGGCTGGCTGCGGCCAAGATCTGTGACATCCGGTGGGTGCGGCCGACTCCATGTATTAATAATTATGCAGCTAGCTACGGCTGTGGCTGAGCAGCCGCGAGTAGCGGCCAACCGTACGTTAAAGCAGCCGTCATGAGACGTCTTGCCCCGGGGCAGCTTCCAAGTTCAAAGTGACTGGCGAGTGCGACTAGCACGGCCCGTGTGGACTTCTGCGCACATTCCCGGCCAATCATCTTGGCAGCGCGTTTGTTTGCTGGAGTGGGTCTCGATGTGGCTGTGTTCGTAATGTCCAGTATGGCGTTGGCGTAACCGTCAAATGGAGTGCATGAGACAAAAAAGCGGCTCGTGGAGTCTCTGAACGGCAAAATGCCGAAACATGTAATGATCGCTCCAACCCAAAAAAGGGTTCCGATTTTGGGTCCTATGCTATCGTCGACCGTCGGTTGCTGGACAAAATTTTCCTGGATTGCCGACAAAGAATCCAACGAGTTAGTGATGGTAAAAAACGACCGCAATGACCACGTGTTCTTCACGGCATGCAACGACTGTAAAGACGTGTACGCCTACTCCAAGGGCAACAGCACAAGTTCGTTGGTCAATCACAAATGTTCGTCGAAAATAACAACAGCCACGACTGCGAGCGGCATCCTGCACTTCGTTTAGCACGATACACCCAACTCGCATCAGAAGAAAAAAATGTTGAACGCGTTGTCGGATATGTGTGCTTTCGATTTGCGGCCGTTTTACACCGTGAGCGGCGCTGGATTTCGTGGCGTCATCCAACAAGCTCTGGACATTGGGTTTGAGTCGAAGACCCCATTTTTCGTTAACGATGTCCTCTGCGATCGAACAACTGTCAAACGGAATTGTCAATCACGCAAGGATTCGGCCCTCGAGTTGCTGCTAAAGGACTGCAAGGACCATGTCGCTGACGATCTGATGATGGGCACGACCACCGACCTATGGACGGACGACTATTCCAAAAAGTCGTACATTTCCATCACGCTACACCGTATTGACGAGTACTTTCGATTACACGACCACACCCTGGCAGTCTGCAAGTTCGATGGCGAGTCGCACACCGCGCCAAACATCTTGCCCAACTTCAACGATATCATTGAGCCGTTTATCATGCTAAACGAAGAGATACGCACGGACCTGATCGTTGTCAACACAGACAATGCATCCAACAACGGCGGGGCGGGAGGATTGGAGTCTGAATACACGCGCATCTCATGCGTCGATCACAAGGTCGACACGTGCATCTCCTACGTGCTGAAGAAGCGCACGCGTGAAATCAATGGCGTTTGGTTGCCGGCGTTCTACAAGTTTGAAGAAGAAGCGTCGCTCATCTTTAACCAAATCACCAATTGTAAGAAGGCGGTTACGGTGGCAAAGCAGGGCGGCTTTCACAAGAACATCTCGCCCAAACTACAATAGGAGATCGTGACGCGCTGGTACGGCCTCTACGTAATGTTGAACTCATTCGAAGGCAAGGATCGCCTATCCAAGCTGATGGACACTTTCAAGGTGTGGAAGCGACCATAATTCATCGCGTGCCTCGATGGGGAACTGAACTCTGAGCTGGTGCGCTTCCTTTACGTCTTCAATCAGGGGACACTGGCACTCGAGGCGTTCAAAAAGCCGACGCTGCACTTGGTGGCATTTTGGCGCCAAAAGCTGCTCAGTCATTGCGAGCCGGTTAGGGAAATAGTAATGCAAGAGGACGACAACGGCGTCGAGGTCGAGTTGCCGCCGGATTCTGATGATATCATCACCATCAAACGACGCGTTCGCGAGCAGATCCTGCAAAAGTTCATCTTGGAACCGCTCCACATCGTCGCGGCACTGCTTGATCCGCAACAGAAGCATCGCCTACATAGAATGGGCATGAACGAGACTCAGGTAACGCAAGGGAGGTCGGATCTGGCGGCGCTGATGCTCAAGGTGGGTCCTGGAAGGACGCATGTGTCGGCATCACGCCGACCGATTAGCAACAGGCAGGGCAGCAAGTCCAAGAAACGCAAAACGGTGATTTGTTCCGAAGTTGGGCCATCTATATGCAGCGATGATGAAAGCGATGTCGACAGCAAAGATGACGTCGCTCAAGAGCAGTTGGCCACGCGCGTCGCGATCGATAAGGAGCTACTGGATTACATGACACTCAAATTGACGCCGGACGAGAAGAAGCAGATCGAGAACGATACGCCGAGCAATGGCCTGTTGTCATGGTGGCACGGCCGCGCCGCAGCATTCCCGATCCTGGCCCATGCCGCGCGTTATGTGCTGGCGTACCCAGCAGCGTCTGCCAAGAGCGAGTGCAACTTCAACGACGCTTGCAATACCCTGACTCACAAGCGCAACCAGTTAAGCCCAAACACAATCGACACGCTGCTATTCATGCGGTCGAACATCGCGAAGTAAATACATCCAGTTACCAGAATCGTTTCTCAATTCTCACTTCTCTGATTTCTCAAACGCGCGGTCGCGACTGCGCGGCAACCACGGCTCAACTCGAAAAGTGACCGGCTAGCTACAGCTGGCTGTGTAAAGGTGGACCAACTGGCCACGGCTAATGACGCTCGAGAAATTGCGGTTGGCTATGGGATCGGCCAGGTGTCCAAGGGGTCGTGCCCATCACTGGGGCTAGGCCCTTACATTAAGTTGGATAGATTATTTTAAGCAAATGGTAAAGGTGGAGATGCCTTAGGTAACTTGGCTACAACTTTTTCTTATAGGTTTTACTTTAATGGTGTTATTGGATTGAACATAAAGGTCTTGGGAATAAAAGAGTTAGTTGGTTAATGAAATGAATTTGTGACCATAATGAAATATCTACGAAAGGGGTAGAAGGGTGATTACCTAACTGTGACACCTCTTGGATGTTCTTCAAGGGGCAAGGGGGAGTGACTCAAGGTAACATGTTAGGGATGTGTTAATTTTGTGTTTAACAACCACATGACATTTGAATCAATGATGTTGAAATGTTCTTCAAGTTGTCATTATTGAATCCAAAAATCATTACATGTTCCTTCACCATGTATAATTTGATGTGTTTTAACAATTGAAACACATTACCAATGTGGGTTGCGCAAACTAAATTAATATAACATCTTGCACCCATCACTTAAGTTCTTTGTCCAAAATCCCATACTAGAATTGCATAGTTTGTGCTTTTGTCACTCCTAATTTTGTCAACCTTCTCATCCATGAGTATGCCTTTCACAAGCTTTCATACATCACCATGACAAAATTATAATTTATAAGACAAAATATAGAATTCTTATAAACTCCATAATTTTTATGTTTAAACCCATTGATAATTTTTTCAACTTTCAAAAGAATTTCACAACAAGGTTGAATGCCAACAAGCTCATGACATGTTAGACGGTTCTTCATGTTTTTGGATTCATCTTGTACATATCATGAATCATCTTAGCAAATGACATTTTGGTTGAATTGTCCAAAAAATATTTTTCATCCCAATTTTCAACCCATATGACATTTGCAAGCTTGCCCACTAAATATGCCTCAAACCTTATACTTGTCCACTATTGTTTCACCATATGCCAAGGGGAATTTGTAATTTTAAACTTGCCATGAATAAAAAACAATTATGGGGCCACCCTCAACACATTTTCTTTGCATTAATGGCATCCTATTCCTTTGAAAAACCATATATAAATGAATCACCTCTTGCAAATGTCTATTTTCACCCCAATCACACATACAATGTACACAACATATGGGTTGTTGGGCATAAAATGCACATGATGTTATCCTTCAACAAATCATTGAACACAATTCCACTATGGTGTGTTAGGCATAAAATTAGCTTGTCCTAACAACTTTAATCTAGCCCACTCCCCCCTACCCTGTGGAGGACATCCAAAAGGGTGTCATAGCAGGAACTCAACCCCCTCTTCCCACACTTTCTTTCTCTTTTTCTTTCTTTGGATATAGTTCTCTTTCTACTACCTTGTTTAACCCAAATAGTAGTCCCTTTCCTACTCACAATACTAACCTTTTACCCTTGTTATATTAAACCTAGCCCTAATCTAGTGAATCACAACTGACTAAGATTTGCACTTCTTCCTTCCTTTCTAGATATTATTACCCTTCCCATACCTTATTTAATCTAGACAATAGTCCCTCTTCTATTCACTACACTAACCTCTTACCCTTGTTGTATCAAACCTTACCTTAATCCAATAAATCATCGCTAACTAGGACTTGCACTTCTTTTTTTTCTCTATACCTCCTTATAAGCAAAATATCTTTCTCCTACCTTGTATGAACCAAACAACAACTACCCTTCCTACTTCTACACTATCTTCTTCTCTTGCTATAATTAACCACAACCTTAAAACCAACAATTCATAACCAAGACCTCACACATACAACCTATAGCAACTGGAAATAGTATTTTTTAAAATATAACTTCACACATCAAAAAGAAAAGAAAGTTATATGGGTTCGTTTAGTCCCTAATGTGGATCTCCTCTCCACCAAACTCCTATGTTACTTGAAATAACACTATCTTATCTACTAGCAACTTTTCATTTCTATCCTACCTCTACTCACAACCTTGTTAACAACATGAATCCTCCCTACTCTTTGAGACTAAGTTTCTTCCTATCTTTCTCTACCTTACTCCAAGGGGCAGACCTTTGCTTTCTTGGAAGGCCAACCCCTTCCTCTACCTTTTCATCCTTTTTTTCTAGCAAGTCCAACTCAAGATCCATGTACCTTTCCCACCTTCGCCCTTGAGTAAAATGCCCACCAAAATTGCCTTGATAATCGCCAACACCACCATTGATGTTTCCACTCCAAGTCCTTCTATTACTGGGCTAGATGTGTTTGGTTAATCCACCCTCTCATGATGCAACAACCTCCTCTTGCATTTTTACCTCCTCAAGACATACCTAGTTTCTAAAGCTTTCACACTACTCATCATCATTTTTCACTCCCCTCCCACTACCTCACACCCCACTGGTCATTCAAAAAAATGAAGGTGGTCAACAAGTTGTATGATAAAAGAAAGTTATTGTCTTAACCTAGCCCAAATATCTAGCATCTTCTTAGAAGCCTCAACCACCATATCCACAACCCCTTACCTAGCCTAGGCTAGAACACGAAAACCATGTTTTAATTTAATCTATGATCTTATCCTCCCCCATCGTATCTTGTCTAGGTTACCCATCCATAGCAGTCCATCCTAGGTAAGATCCTCCTATTACACTGCTTCATGAACCTTTAATTAAAAACTCCAAAACTTCACTAATTGGCCTACCTAGGTTTAACCTGAACTAGGTTAAGTTAATTAGTGCCCAACATGGTGAATTGCATTCATGATGTTCATGAATGCCCATGCCATATTCTTCACATGATTTTGTCTAAACGTGACAAGTTGTTTTTGCCCTTCCATATGAGGCCTCCTTTTGTGCAATAACATTCAATTATCCATAGGGGGTGAATATTTCATGTTATAATCCAACATTTTTCGAAGCTTGCCCCCATTCCACCACAATGTGTAAGCCTCCATATTTTTGAATGGATGGTAAGGAATTTGATGACCCTTGGATGTTCACATGGGTAAGCCAACGTTATTATGGAATGTCATTTGTGCATTTCTTGTTTATCATCTATTTTGGATGCCTTCCCCACCAACCAGTGCTTGGAATGAAGTTGAACCTTTCAATTCACACCTTACATACCACACCATAACCACCTTGATTGTCCATACCCAACAAAAGGAGCACATTTGTTGTGCTTGGAATTTGTAGGATGCCCTAACTTTCTATTTGGGGAAGAAGATTTCGAACTATTTTTTCCATCCACGGTGCCAATTGTGCCTTCTTTTTCAAGAAATTCGTGCTAAATTTGGCCCACCATGTCACCGTATCCCACAATTCCACCACCTCCACAATCCAATTTGTCTTGTCTTTTGTTGAATAAAAGTTGTTAAACCATTCCATCAAATTTGACATTGTGTCCTTAACCTTGCATTCAAGCTATTCAAGAAACATTGGAAAATTTTGCAACTTATGTATTCTAGGGAATTTTTTTGTTCCATTACAAATTTTGACTCCATGAATTATTTGTGTACTCATCTAAAATGGATGTTTGTTGAAGCTAACAAAAGTGAAATCAAAGTAGGCCATCGTATGTTCCTTGAAAAACTCCAAGACAATTTCTTGGAATCATCACATGGAAATGTGTTTAAGGTCATCTGCCACAAGCCTTTATGGCTTTTGAAAATGAGTTGATGAAATGCTTTCACCCCTGAACTTTTTGTATGCCCTTCATTTCTACATGGTTTATGATGGCACATTAAAAGGCCTTCCATATGGATCAATTAGATGTATGAGATAAAAGGGTTTTGTGGTTTAAGGTCAAATTGTCCCTTTGAAGGTTGTTGAGACATCATTTTAATTTGGGATGCCCAAAAAACCTTAAAACCTTCCAAGCATTAATTGTTACATGAACAACTAGATTTTCAAAAAATCAAATATTAAGTTTTTCATACTTTTGTGAAAGGGATGGCAAAACCACCCATGTATCCAAGGTTTCAACTCTTTAGGTCACTTGAGGTTTTAAGTAATGGTTGTAAGGGTGCAACCAAAAACAAAAAACTCAAAGGGCAAAAAAGATAGCAAAAAAATGAAACCAAGATTCATTTTTTGAACCTCGTACATTCCCAACCCAATTTGGTTGCCATTGGATGGCCAAATGCTCATTCGATTGCCATCAAATGGTTGGATGATCATTCAGTTATTAGTTCTAAACAATTGACAACCCAAAACTATCATAGTCAACTAATGGCAACTAAGTTGATCCCGTCAATTTTATGGCAACAAAATCAATTATAGTAGTTTGATGGCAATTGGAAATGAAAAGGCTTAGTGATTGAAAATTTAAAGTTTCGGTAACCAAAATGATGTGACATCCATCTGATGGTGAACAAATTGATATATTTGGCTTTGATCGCCATGCAAGCCATTATTTCCCCCCCTTTTTTTTGTTCCCTCTTTTTGAAAGGGGGATCATTTATCAAAACTTGGAAAGTGGCTTAAATACGTGAAAATCACCCATAAATATGTCTAAAGGTTAAAAAACAATTCATGGGTAAGGTGTACAACTTTTTATATCAACTTGTGGGGGAATACCACAATCCTTTATTTACAAAATTGTGCATTTTTACATTCTTAGCCAAATTATGCACTTTTATCATGGACATTATTCTTATCTATTGTTGAATTTTATTTAAGTAATCATGTGCGATAAGCATGAAGTTTTTGTGGATGTTTTTGTATAACAAATATTTTGGCATATTAACAACATCCAAAACATATATGCCTTCAAACACACACGACAAATATTTGACATCCACGCCTTTGTAATCCCAAGCTATGAACATTTTTTCCCCTTCACGAATTGTTCACTATTGCATAAAAGGTCAATGGGATTTTTTTGTAGAACAAGTTCTTTGGTAATTAAATGATATCCACATGATATTTTCCCTCTTTATAGCCTTGGAAATACTTGATATTTGCTCGCTTGTAATCCCATGTAATCATGGTGTCATTGTGATTGTGATTATCATCAAGTGCGATGTTCAATTCGGCTTGGTCTTGTTTCATGCCCTCATCTTGATTGCTTGACATGGTTGGTTATCCTTAAAACACATTTGGATAACCCAATTTTTGCAAGGACCAAATGTTTTTTTCCTAGTGTATCACATTGATTATCTAAGCCATACATGTCAAAGAAGAAAGTTCTTAAACTATGATTTCAAATTGCATTTTCAAACCCCTTACATACAAAAGATGGTGACCAAAATCAAATTTGGTAGTCATTGAATGACCAAGATCAGTCAAGGTCATTCTAGCCACCTAATGGCCAAAAATATAAGTCACCATTCTAGCCACACTATGGTGATTCAAATTAATTGTAGTCGTTTTCATGGTGTTTAGGGTTCAAGATAGTTACTAAAATCAAATTTGGTTGCCTTGAATTGTGTTTAGGGTTCAAAATGGTGACCAAAATCAATTTCGATCACCTTGAAGTGTGTTTAAGGTTGTAGATGGCGATTAAAATCAATTTTAGTCACCTTGAAGTATGTTTACACCATGAAATGTGTTTACACCTTAAAGTGTGTTTAAGTTTCAAGATGGTAATCAAAATCAATTTTAATAATTTTGAAGCTTGTTTTGGGTTCATGTTCGCAACTAAAATCAATTTTGGTCATTGTGAAGGTTGTTTAGGCTTTATGATGGTGACCAAAATTCATTTTTTTTTCATTACAAAGTTGATCACTGAGATCTTTTGACTTTCTCAAAGCCTCCACTACTCCTATTTAATATTTTAAAGAGTCTTCAATTGACTCCTTCCATGAATTCACAAATTGTTGCTTACAAATGTCATTATGAATCAAATAAAGATTGAAGGGGATGTGATTAGGCTTTCTTGATTTCTTGAAATAAATTTGGAGGAAAATTGGGGCATGGTTTAAAACATGACCCATTGTGGGTCATATTCTATGTGTACCCCCTTGAACTTGGATTGAAGAATTCACATAGAAGCAATCCAATCTTGACCATGCAACTAAGGGATTCTTCTTACTCCATGTGAAGCTTTCTGAACCTCTCTTTTGAAATTCATCAAGGAGAATTGTATCTACTACCCTTAGAAACATAACTAATTTATTCCATGCATCTGCTTCTCTCTTCCCCAGTGATGTGCTTTAATTTTTTTGGCTTTTATCTTCTAATCGTTCCACCATATTGAAATCCCTTACAATTATCCAATTTGCTACTAGGAACTAACATTGCAAAAAATGGTTCCAAAGCTAAGTTCTTTGGGTTGAATTATTATTTGCATAAATGTTAAGTATGCCAATCCTTTGCCCATGAATGTTTAATGTGACAAATTGGGTTCGATCTTCTATGAAGACTTCTGAATCCCTTGCTTGTGGGGTTAGTTTCTAAAAGACTAATATTCACATGCCTTTTTAAAATCTCCCTCCTTGGGTTATGTATAATGCATTGTTCCAATAGTTGAACCCACCTTTATATTGCACTTGTTTTGATTTGTGCTAGTAGTCCTCCAAGCTCATGTGGTGTTCTTGGAAAAGAATGATTTCTGGATGAAGATTTTGCATAAAAAAAAAAAACCAGATTTCGCACTTTTTGTGCATTCCTTGAACTCCTTGCCCTAAATTGTGATAGTTGAAAGATGTTATTACCAGTTGCTCAATCTTCATAGGTTGATGGATTGAGGGCATGTCTTTCATTGTTTGTCATTTCTCGAAATTGATGAAGGTCCTTTCTTTTTTTGTTATTGGGTTTAGGAGGAAAAGGGTCCGGGTCTATCAAGTTTTCTCCTATAAAACTTATGAAGGCCAATAAAAAAAGAATGTCTTCAATCAAATTTAGCTTTCCCATTTTTGTCATTTGTGACAACATTTGGCAATGAATGTTTTCATTAGTTATATCCCATGAATTATCCATTGTTTTAATTGCAAAACTAAGTTAGCTGCTTTAATTGGGATAAAAGCAAGGCATATATAGTGGCTAGACTTTGCATCTAATTCTACCCATTTGTAGTACCAAATTACATCTTCCCATTGCTTCAAGGGGGTTGTTATGGTTGTGAGCATTTACCATTACCTTTCGTAATGGTAAAGATGTCTCATTGACCATTAATTCCTTTGCTTCCTCCTTTGTCCATGCTTGTGTGCCTTCAACTATCAAAAGTTGGGTTATTAAAACTGCTTTAAGTTTACCCAATGAGATGTGTTTTAAGGTTAAATAAAACTTCTTGCCTTCTTCATCAAAATTTGAAAAATGAAGACAAGGAACATCCTACATCTCCTTGTTTTTGTACCGAAAGGTATTTGGAACTTGACAACTTCCCAAAAAATGTAAGGAAGTTCTAATGTGCAATATCCTTTCTTTTAAGGCTTTTATGGCTCTAAATTCTCTAAATTTGAAACTAGAGAGTTGGGATTCTTCATCCTCTTTTGTTTATGAGACTTGCAAAAAATTCAAATCCCCCCACCCCTATAAAGTCCTCTTCTATAGAGAAAGAAATTCTAGTAGCTTCAAAATAATAATCTATTGTCTTAGAGATCCAAGTAAAGGTTGGTGGGTTCTTAGGGGTGGGTTGTTGAAGAACTAAAGTTTGAAAATTTAAAAATATATTTTAAAAGCAAGGTTGTGGAATTCTAGGGTGAATTTTTTTATGGTGCATGATATTGATATACATTAATTAAATTTATAAAAATTTAGAAATTTAAAACTTTTGGATGGAATTCCATTCAAAAAATGTGTTTTTTTGCTTTTTTTTACCAATGAATGCATAATAATATTTTCCTTTCAAGAAAAAACCACTACCATATCAAAGAGGAGGAGATTTTATAGATAGGCATCGCATTATTTTTTCAATTTCTTTTTGTTTGGTAATGTTTCATGAATCACAAATATGAGGCCCTCTGGCTATTGAAAAATTATAAGTTATATAGTTTGTGTACATTGATTTTATTTAATCCTCCTCTTCTAACCGTTGGGTCAAAACTAATTTTGACTCAAAATGAATTTTGAGTTCCAAAATGTTATTCTGCAAATTCTAAAGTTTTTTTTCTTGTGTTTAGGTTAACCAAAGAATGTGATCAAGATTTTAGCTTATTGCATACTATAATACTTGTTATACAACACCCTTTTTGAACAAAAGTGGTTCACCCTTAGTGTGCTTTCACCCTCCTTTTGATTTCTTTATTATTTCATAATACCTAGGTTGATATTTAGATAGACCAACAGTTGTAACTTCTGCTTTGGAACCTATGTTGATGAGTTCTTTTGCAAGTATATGTTCTGTCCATTCCTTTTCACCATCCTCTTATTTTGACTGTTTTTCCTCCCTGGCCTAATTTTGTAATGTGTATATAGTACTAAGGCTAATTTTTACATCCATGGTCTTAGGGTTCAATGGTGAAATCCTTGTACCTTTGAACCTTGACATGATATTTTTTCTTGTAAGTGTTTGGTCTAGGGCTTTGTTTACACAACCTGCTAATGTTACTTTGTTTGGTTTTGTATAGTTCCTCTTAACCATTGTTATGTTTCTTTCCTTCCTGAAAGTAGTTTTGAAAGGCTTAAAATAAGCCACATCCAAAGGTTAAAGTGCATGAGATGTATATGAAGGTAAAGTAATCATGTTGGGCCTAAACTTTTTTGTTTTTTCATTACTTCAAGGGTCACATGGGATCCATGCCCATCCAAGATGAGTAGGTGCCTATTTGTTAGGGATATTTCACATGGTATAAACCTTTTGAAAAAAGGTAAAAACTTTCTGAAAAGAAAGCTAATCATCCATGTTTTTGATTGCATAGCCATATAAGTTCTTGGTTTGTAGAGTTGTATGTAGTCATCATGTATCCTTTCTCCTTTGAATATGTAAAATCCTAGCAATGTTGTTCCTGCAACATTAACAACACAACTAATAATTAACCATTTCCTAGATTTTGGTATAATGTTGTAGACCTGTTGTGAACCTCATTTTGCCAAAATCGTTGCTCATGATTATCTTCCTGCTCGGATGCTTGTTTCATCAAAATTCCAGATGTAATCTGTAGCATAGTTGCGTTTGTTGTAAAAGGATTGTAAATTTTGGTAGAAGTTCTGGCATGATTGAATTATCAATCCTTGTGCTTGGCTTACATCTAGTCTTTTAGCTTGATGAATGTTAAGCTCAGAATGCCTCCTTTTGAACCAATACCACCAAGAATTCTTTGGTACTCCTCCTCGAAAAGGTGTTGGCCTTGTCTGTTTTAGAATTTCATTTTCATTTTTAATTATTGCAAGTTAATTAACATCCCAACTTCCTACATAGACAAAACCCAAGCAACCACAACTTGATCTTCCTCTAGTGTTAGTATGCTTGTAGGTCCAGGTTTCCTTGTCCTTGTTTTACCATACAAGTGATTAAAGAATGAAGTTAGAATTATGTTCCACTACCTATTTGCCCTCTTCAAAAATATTGTCCCATTTTCCATTGCATCCATGGCCTCCTCCAATTGTTCATTGGTCCATTTTCCTTTAGTGAATAGAGGATTACATCTATTAACTTTTTTTTTGTTTTTTGCCTAATTCTTGCCAAAAGATGGTGGAACATTCTCTTGGTTTCAACTTGGTTGGTCCTATAATCTAGTTCGCTTCCAACAAGGCACATCGATCATCATGATTTAAATCCCCTTAGTCCCAACCCTCCAACACGTTGGGGGTGTCCTATCTAACCCTACAAGAGGTACAAAATTAAACTTTTGTGTACTTTGCCTAGTTCTCAAGGAAGTAGGACAAGTTAGGATATGTTTTTAATGCATAACTTTCAAATTGTTGTGAAGAAATGATCAAAACATAGAATGTTTCAAATTCATTCCAAACTAAAATTTGGTTTGTTGTTGTTGTTGTGCATGTAATAGGTGTGTATAGCAAACTATGATTTCTTGGAGTTGGATAAAATTTGCCTCTCTTATGACTATTTAGATTATATTTACAAATTATAGAACTTTGCACCCAACGATAAAACAAAAACTTTTTGAACTTGGTGTTGTAAAGTTGATCTATTGTGAGCTTTCTTAGTTTTCCTTCTATATCCACCCTTAAACCCTTAGTTTGTATCTCTTGTTTGATAACATTAGAATCTACTCCTTGATGTTCAAGCTTTTTAAAATCCTTTTTGGCTATTGTAATGTCAAGATTTTGATGATCTACCTTTAATGCTTGTAGCTGTTTTTTTGGCTACTATAAAATGGCCTCCTTGCTCTAGTTGATATGCTAGGACTTGTGTTTTTGATCTAACACTTTTTGCAATTCCTATGTTACTTGGCCTTTGCTGGTCTAACCCACATGATTTCAAAATGTTGATGGAGGATTTCAAACTATTTCTTTCACAATTTGGAAGCTTTGACATGCTTATAAAGTTTTGCTTGTGAATTTGAAAGATAGGATTGTGAATCCAAACCTTGCATCATAGCCTTGTGTTGGTGAGCAAGTTATTTTTGGCAGGAATGGAATGTGCTTAAATTTGGGGGGAAATTGGAAGCTCCTCCCTTATTAATGCGTAATGTGTACCTGATATTTTTTCATTAGATTCTTGTAAGCCTTAATCCTTGTTTATGGCTAGTTGTGTGCTATATTTAACATGACCTTTGCACTCCATCACCAAACTAGTTATGCTCAATTTAGTGTACAATTAAATTGCTTATCACCAAACATTGGTTCCCACCCAAACTTGGGGCCAATGTAAAATTGAACCATTTTTTCCCATAACCAAACATTTAAAGTACCCCTCATTTACTCCCCCTTGCATATCAAAAATCATCTCATGGCCCATCATCAAACTAATCTCATCTAAAACTATTCAAATTTTCTACAAATTTGCCCACCTAAATTCCTAATACCGAACACTAAAATTTGATGATAATCTCATATAAAACTATTCAATTTTTTTACAACTTTGCCCACCTAAACTCCTAATATCGAACACTAAAATTTGATGATAATCTCATGTAAAACTATTCAATGTTTTTACAAATTTGCCCACTTAAACTCCTAATACCGAACACTAAAATTTGATGATAATCTCATGTAAAACTATTCAATGTTTTTACAAATTTGCCCACCTAAACTCCTAGTATCGAACACTAAAATTTGATGGATAGTCACCAATATGAAAAACCTAAAACACTTTTTTTTTCAACCTGGTAATGGGATAAAAAGACAACACCTAGAGGATTTTTTTTGTTCTAACACAGGCCAATGATGGCACTACGTGAGTGTTAGGTGACTGGCCTGTGTTTGGTGATGGGCCAGTTTACCCTACTGAAGGAACATTCATGTGCACCTCAAGATTTTGTTGTGGACACTTGGCAATAGCTCCTGATTATGAGCACAAACCAATATAGTGGAGGCACACAATGAAGGTCCTTGTGATTACCTAGATTCTAGATCTACATATTCTTGTGGCCAACTGTAAATAGAGCCAAAATATTCGTATTACAACTAGTCTATAAACCCATTTTGCAAGCAAAATGATCAAGTTTCTTTGCCTTTGGAAGCATAAGCAACTTCATTCTTGCTATGCTTATAATCTTTACTAATATATTAATCACTTTTTTCACCCCTTTCATAGGTTTATTAGCCTTTTTTTTGTCAACATGTTTGTAGAATGAATCCCATTTAATAGTTAGTAATTTATCTTTATACTCAACCTTTCAAATATTTGAGCTTCCTTACACATCTAATAAGTGACCAATTTTAATTAAGGTCTTTAAAACCCTAGAGTCTCCACATCCTCCATTCCTCATCCCCCACGACCCCCCTTCCCAAATTCCTCCCTTCCACAGAATCTTGGATGGCATGATAACCTTTTTCATCCTTATGGTCCCCTTTCATCCTTTTATGTTTAAGAGAATAAGGGTGCTTATTTTCATTCATCCATTTCTTGCCAAAGTTTGTCTTCCTAGGTTTTAGTAGGCGACAATTTATTTTTGGTTCTTAATCATGTTCACTTTTGCCCTTTTGGATTACAATCCAAAAACAAAAAAGAAAACCTTAACAAAATGGGTTTACTGACTTGTTATTATATAAAGAATCTGAACCTATATGTGTGTTTAAGGATTTTTTTTTTCTTTTTTGTGATTCTAGATTCAATTCTGAATCTAAAGCCCAATTTCATGGTTTGAGTCTTGTGTTAATTCAAAAAAAAAAAAAAAAAAAAAACTCAAAAACTGGGGAGTATAAAAAAAAAATTTAGAATGCGCCTAAAAAAACACAAAAACAATGCAACTA
>Ga0116227_10000508_pt1 | contig 76155 bp, 65 predicted proteins | sample S1TSphgellanicum_FD_89693 | JGI IMG/M metagenome (GOLD analysis project Ga0116227, IMG submission 89693) | Host-associated microbial communities from peat moss isolated from Minnesota, USA - S1T2_Fb - Sphagnum magellanicum MG | ecosystem: Host-associated > Plants > Peat moss > Unclassified...
ATCGTGCTGCACCTGCGCCGGCTTATGTATGAGGTTTGGCAGGCGTGCGCGCCGGGCTCTCCAGCGCGAAGAGATGTAGCAAGCTCAAGCGCCCTGGTTCAGATCGATCAGCACGCTCTTGAAGCGCAGATTCGCTTCAAACGCCTGGCGCCCCAGATCCTTGCCGAGCCCGGACTGCTTGTAGCCGCCAGTGGGAATGACGAAATCGGCGGTACGTCCATAGCGGTTGATCCACACCGTGCCCGCTTCGATACTGCGCATCGCCCGTAGCGCACGGCTCAGGTCCGCCGTGTGCACACCCGAGGCGAGCCCATATTTTTCGTGGCTGGCGAGTGCGAGTGCTTCGTCTTCGCTGTCGAAGGTCTGTACGGTCAAGACCGGACCGAACACTTCTTCGCGCACCGCTTCGGACGTCGCGCTCACATGGGTCAGGATAGTGGGCGCGTAGAAAGCGCCTTCGCCATCGACGGGCAGCCGCTTGCCACCCGCTGCGATCTGCGCGCCCTGCTCGACGCTGCGTGCGACGATGCCTTCGATACGTTGCGCCTGCTTGGCGGAGATGATCGGCGGCAGCGTGGTGCCGGCGGCCCAGGTGTGGCCAGGCTTCAACGCGGCGAACGCGGATGCGATGCCGTCGATCAGGCGCGGCGCGGCCGAGCGCTCGACGATCAGCCGCGAGCCGGCCACGCACACCTGCCCGGCATTGCCCGCAATCGCGCCAGCGACGCGGCGTGCCACCAGATCGAGGTCGGGGGCATCCGCGAAGACGATTTGAGGGCTCTTGCCGCCGAGTTCGAGGGTGACCGGCTTGGTGCCGGTTTGCGCGCACGCCGTCATGATGGCCGCGCCGGTCTGGCTCGAGCCGGTGAAGGTCACCTTGGCAATCTTCGGATGACGCACCAGGGCGTCGCCGGTGATGCGTCCATCGCCTTGCACGACGTTGAAGATGCCCGGCGGAATGCCGGCAGCGATAGCCAGTTCGGCGAGCCGCAGCACCGAGAACGGCGTCATCTCCGAAGGCTTCAGCACCACCGCGTTGCCTGCCGCCAGCGCCGGGGCGATCTTCCACGACGCCATCACCAGCGGGAAATTCCACGGGGCGATGGCGCCGATCACGCCGTACGGCTCGGCGACGATCATGCCGAGATGATCCGGGCGCGTCGCCGCGACCTCGCCGCCGATCTTGTCGGCGAACTCCGAGTAGAAGCGGATGCCTTCGGCGGTGAACGGCACGTCCCACTGCGCCGCATCGCGAATCGGCCGGGTGGAGCCGACCGACTCCAGACGCGCCAGCGTCTCGACATCCGCCTCGATCAGATCGGCCCAGCGGCGTAGCGTGCGGGCCCGTTCGCGCGGCGCGCGGCGGGCCCAGTCGCTGGTTTTGAAGGCGTGCCACGCATCTTCGACAGCACGATCCACCAGTTCGGCGTCGGCCACCGGCAGATCGGCGTACACCGCGCCGTCAGACGGGCGCAGCACATCGAGCGCGGCGGCGCCATCCACGTAGCGGCCGCCAATAAAGTGCGCGCTGCGCACGGCAATCAGAGCGGGATCGAAGCTGTCCATTGTGTCCATTCCAGTTCGCAGACGAGATGCGAATCATGGTACGGGCGATGCCGCAGCATTTGCTGCCATGATGGCCGGGGGCGACCGTGCGATGTGTGCGTTGTGGGGGGTGGGCGCAGTGGAGGATGCCGTATGGTTCGGGCACCAGGATCAACGTGGCCACAAAGCCGGCAATCCGAGACTACGAGGGGAGGCGAGTTCGCTTCGCCATATACCGGCGCGCCGCGATGTTGCAGAGCAGGACAACGGCGCCCGCGAAACAGATGGATGCAATCAAAATGACCGTCATGCCCAGCACCTCGATATCGCCCGGATTATTAAGCGCGCGGCTCCCTGTCATGGTTATCACGCTCAGTATTGGATACTCGATGAACGGCGGCACCTCTTCGAACCAGTTGTAGATAGCCCTCGCGAGGTACCAGCCGCAGGCTAGGCTGACCGCGACGTTGACGCAAAGCAGAACAAGTCGCGGGACGTGTTTCATCACCATACCGTTACGGTGCCGTAGGCCTTGAATGCGGCCCCTGGTATTGGCAGATCAGCCTTGTGCGAACGGATAATCGCCTGAAGCCGTTGAAAATCGAGCGGGTTCACGATGGTGATGCAACCATCGCTCAGATGACTCGGACCCATGGGGTGAAGGCGAAACTCACCGCGTTTGATGCCATCGATCATGGTCGTATCGCCTGTACGCGGATTCCAAAGTGTAAACCACTGCGTCCGGTCGGTTGTGCCCCAACCCTTAGCGGCATACCAGTCGTAGAGCCAACCCAGAGCCCCACCCGATTGGCGGTCGATCAGATAATAGGTCCCTTTGGGAATCGCTCCGCCATTCACCTTGTTGGTCGCATCCGGATTATCACGCCCACGCTCCTTGCCGGAAAAAGCCACCACCGGACCCATACCGAGGCATGACAGATAAGAGGTTTCCCGTCGATTGAGCATGAAATTGCATTGGACTGGCATACCGGTCGATCCTTAGATTTCCCAGCCGTCAGTGAAGATCAAGTTTCCGTCGAGATACGTCCACGTAATTTTCTCGTAGCAAAAACTGACCGATTCGAGGTGATTCTGTCTGCTGGTTGCCTCGTCTTTTATGTTTGCCACGTAAGGCGAAACGGAAACGACCTTTACATTGGCGATCTCCATCCGGAAATATTCCTCCTCATTTCCGCCCTCGACTATCCGATACCATCGGAGGACGCCCGACCGAAACGTCGTTCCTTTAGCTACAGCCATATAAAGAACGGGCGACGACCGGTCGATTTCCTTCACGATAACCATCGGGTCGTGAACTCGGCCGCTCATCAGCTTGCCGGTGCCGCTGTCAGAGAGAACATGCAGCCCATGATTGAAACTAAGAACCTCGATGCTCCCCTCTCGCCCGAGCACGCGGCTAGAGCCTTTGATGGCGGCGCCGTCATCGTCAGTAAGAGTGAGGTGCAAAGGAATTGCCATATGTGAAAACCTCCTGCCTGGATAAATGTGAGTTTTTGGAGCGCCAGCGCACCAGCAACCCTAGCAGCCCAGTCAGTCGCAACTGTGGAAATGTGTCAAGGCCGTGATGAGGCATCCAGGATGACCCGCAGCGCAGCCTGCCGTATCCCTCCCGCAATAAGATCGTCCTAGCCGCCACGTCCACGCAGTGCGACATTACGCAGGCATATTGAAGAGGAGTGGAAAGTGACTCAACCGCTTGCTGGAGTACCCGTCCGGTTTCGGCCGCTGACGGCGGGCGATTTGCCTGCCGCGCACGAACTGTCGGTGGCGGTCAAATGGCCGCATCGCCGCGAAGACTGGGAATTCGCGCTCAATCTGGGCTCGGGCGTCGGCGCTGAGGACGACGACGGCCTCCTCGGCACGGCCTTGCACTGGAAATTCGGCGCGGACCACGCCTCGCTCGGCATGGTGATCGTCGCGCCCGAGCAGCAAGGCCGCGGTATCGGCCGCGATCTGATGACGCGCACCATGGATGCGCTCGGCACGCGCACCACCTTCCTGAACGCCACCCGCGCCGGCCAGCCGCTCTACGAAAAGTTCGGCTTCAAGGCGGTCGGCAGCATCCATCAACACCAGGGGACGGGCGGTGCGCATCCGCCGGCCGTGCAACTGGCGCCCGGCGAGCGCATCCGTCCGCTCGGCGCACGCGACCCAGATCGGCTCTCGGCCCTATTGAACCGCGCGGCCGGCTACGACCGCACCCAGGTGCTCGCCGCGCTGCTGAACGTCGCAGAGGGCGTGGTGCTCGATCGCGATGGCGAGCCGGTCGGCTTCGCCTTGCTGCGCCGCTTCGGCCGCGGTCAGGTGATCGGGCCGCTGGTGGCGCCGCATATCGAAGGCGCCCAGGCGTTGATCAGTCATCTGGTTGGGTCGAACGAAGGAAAGTTCGTGCGTATCGACGTCACCGGCGATTCCGGCCTCTCCGACTGGCTCGACGACCTCGGCCTGCAACAGGTGGACGCCGTCGTCACCATGGTGCGCGGCGACGCGCCACGACCCGAGGGCGTAGCGCGGGTCTTCGCCATCACCAACCAGGCGCTCGGTTAAGCGCCACCCGACCTCAACGGACGCCGCGAATGACCTTCCTCTACAAGGCCGACCCGGTGCGCGGCGCGCAGTGGGCGCGCCTCTTTGCCGAAAAAGCGCCGCAGATACCGTTTCGCATCTGGCCGGACGGCAGTGCCTCGGCCGACGCCGAAGCAGTGCGTTACCTCGCAGTTTGGGAAGCACCGCATGACCTCGCCACGCGCTTCCCTAATCTGGAAGTGGTGTTCTCGGTCGGCGCGGGCATCGACCAGTTCGATCTTTCGGCGATCCCCGCGCATCTGCCGGTAGTGCGGATGATCGAACCGGGCATCGTAGCGGGGATGGTCGAGTACGTGACCCTCGCCACGCTCGCACTGCACCGCGACTGGTTCACCTATGCCGCGCAGCAGCGCGAGGGCCGCTGGCAGGCGCTGCGCACACGCGTCGCGAGCGAACGGCGCGTCGGGGTGCTGGGTCTTGGCGTCCTCGGCCAGGCCGTGCTGACGCGTCTCGCCAGCTTCGGCTTTCAATGTGCCGGCTGGAGCCGTTCGCCGCGCACGCTCGATGGGATCGAATGCTTCGCCGGCGCGGAAACGCTGCCGGCATTTCTAGCCCGCACCGACATTCTGGTGTGCCTGCTGCCGCTCACCGACGCCACGCGCCATATCCTGAACCGCGAGTTGTTTGCACAGTTGCCGCGCGGCGCGGCGCTGATCAACACGGGACGCGGCGGTCATCTGCAGCAGGATCATCTGCTGCAGGCGCTGGAAAGCGGGCAACTCAGCGCGGCCGTGCTGGATGTGGCGGACCCCGAACCGCTCGCAGCGGATCATCCGCTGTGGCATCACCCTCGCGTGATGCTGACGCCGCACGTTGCCAGCATGACCCAGCCGGACAGCGCGGTCGAAGTCGTGCTCGACAATCTGCGTCGTCACCGTGCGGGCCAGCCGTTGATCGGTCTGGTGGACCGCGCCCGCGGATATTGACGCACCCGCAGCGTGCATCAGGCACGCTGCGCCGCCATGGAGGTGCGCGTCTCAAACCGTTGTGCCCGCATCCATCCCTCTATCGCGCGCAGCACAAAATGCTGCGCCGCCCGCAAAAACACAATTCCCGCCTTCCAGCAGCGACGAATCCCCGCGTCTTCGTTGTTTCTGTCCCGCTACCATGGTTTGCATGCGGTTCGCGCCCGCGACACGCGTTGCGCGCACCTTCCCGGCACTTCGTGCATTGCTGCGCGCACAACTCACGCACTCCATACCATGTCCACGTCCTCACTGATCGAATCCGACCGCAAACATCTGATCCATCCGGTAGCCAGCCTGCGCGCGCATGAGCAGCGCGGCGTCACGATTCTCGAGTCGGGGCGCGGCGCCTGGCTGCGCGATATCGACGGCAACGAACTGCTCGATGCCTTCTCGGGCCTCTGGTGCGTGAATACCGGCTACGGTCACGAAAGCATCGTACGGGTAGCGACCGAGCAGATGAGCCGCTTGCCCTATGCGACCGGCTATTTCCACTTCGGCTGCGAACCGGCTATCAGGCTCGCCGAACAACTCGTCGAACTGGCGCCGAACTCGCTGCGTCACGTGTACTTCACGCTGGGCGGCTCGGATGCGGTGGATGCCGCAATCCGCTACATCACGAACTACTACAACGCGACGGGCCGCCCGCAGAAGAAGCAGTTCATTGCGTTGGAGCGCGGTTATCACGGTTCGTCGTCGGTGGGCGCGGGCTTGACCGCATTGAGCTCGTTTCATCAGAACTTCGATGTGCCGCTGTCTAACCAGCATCACATTCCGTCGCCGTATCTGTATCGCAGCGAGGTGGGCGACGATCCGCAGGCGGTGATCGACGCGTCGGTTGCCGCACTGCGTGCGAAGGTTGAAGCGCTTGGCGCTGAACGCGTAGCCGCATTCTTCTGCGAGCCGGTGCAGGGCTCGGGCGGCGTGATCGTGCCGCCGAAGGGCTGGCTCAAGGCGATGAGCAATGCGTGCCGCGAGCTCGACATCCTGTTCGTTGCCGACGAAGTCATCACCGGCTTTGGCCGCACCGGTCCGCTGTTTGCGTGTGCCGCCGAAGATGTCGAACCGGACCTGATGACGGTGGCCAAGGGACTCACCGCAGGCTATGCGCCGATGGGTGCCGTGCTGATGTCCGATGCCGTGTACAACGGCATCGCCGATGGCGCGGGTACCGGTTCGGCCGTGGGTCACGGCCAGACGTATTCGGCGCATCCGGTGAGCGCGGCGATTGGCCTCGAAGTGTTGCGGCTCTATCACGAAGGCGGGCTGCTCGCGAACGGCGTGGCTCAGACGCCGCGCTTCGAAGCTGGCCTGCGCGACCTGCTCGATCATCCGCTGGTGGGCGATGCGCGCAGCCGCGGCCTGCTCGGCGCACTCGAACTGGTGGCGGACAAAACCACCAAGCGCCGCTTCGATCCCGCGTTGAACCTGAACGAGCGGATCGCCAAGACCGCCTATCGCAACGGCCTGATCTTCCGCGCTTTCAACGACAACATCCTCGGCTTCGCGCCCGCGCTGTGCTACCAGCGCGAGGAATTCGACATCCTGTTCGAGCGTCTGCGTCAAACGCTCGATACGGTGCTGGAAGCGCCCGAGGTGCGGGCCAGCCTTGCCTGAAGCAGTGCCCGGGATTTTGCCCCGGGCCTCGCCCAACGGCCTTGCAGCGCGCCGTGTAACCCGCCGAAAGGCTTGCTGCGTAAGGGTTTGCCGTGAAATTTTTCCGTGACGGGGCGTGCTACGATAGTCCCGTCACTGCGCTTCCATAGGTCATCGCCTCCGTGTCAACTAATGCTAGTTCAATGAAGCTGGACCGCATCGATCTGCGCATCCTGTCCCAGCTCCAAAAGAAGGGCCGCATTACCAATGTCGACCTCGCGGACGCGGTCGGCCTGTCGCCTAGTCCCTGCCTGATTCGCGTGAAGCGACTCGAGAAGGCGGGCTATATCGCGGGCTATGGCGCGCATCTGCAGTTGAACAAACTCGGCGACATCCAGCTCGTGTTTACCGAAGTGACCTTGCAGGATCATCGCCGCGAGGATTTCGCCAAGTTCGAGGCCAGCATTCGCACCGTCGACGAAATCGCCGAGTGCCATCTCGTGAGCGGCGGCTACGACTATCTGCTCAAGTTCGTCACGCGCAGCGTCGTGCATTACCAGACCGTGATGGAAGATCTGCTGGAACGCAATATCGGCATTGAGAAGTATTTCAGCTATGTCGTGATCAAGTCGCCGTTCGTGAAGAATCATTACCCGATTGAGAGCCTGTTTCCGTTGACAGACTGAGCGGCGTGGCCTTGCGGGGGTCTGTGTCGACCGCGTCGGGTTCAGGGCATCAATCTATCCTTTCGTTATCCTTAACTCCCATTCCGGCGGTCGTCATGCCACTCACCTTGAAGCGTCCCGAACTCTCTCGCACACACAACTTCATCGCCGGTGAGTGGCGCGATGCCGTCGACGGCGCCCGCTACCCCGTCAACGATCCGGCCTCCGGCGTCGAGTTTACGAGCGTGCCGGACAGCAGCGAAGCCGACGCCCGGGCCGCCACCGATGCCGCCCACGCCGCGTTCGACGGCTGGCGCGAGCGCACGGCCCGCGAACGCGCGCAATTCCTCAAGCGCTGGCATGCGGCGATCGTCGCCAATACCGAGGACCTGGCGCGCATCATCTCGCGCGAGCAGGGCAAGCCGCTGGCCGAGGCGCGCGGCGAAGCGGCGTATGGCGCGTCGTATGTGGAATGGTTCGCGGAAGAAGCCGTGCGCAGCTACGGCGACATGCTCCCCGCCTTGATGCCCGGCAAGCGGATGATGGCGGTGAAGGAGCCGGTCGGCGTGGTCGCTGCCATCACGCCGTGGAATTTCCCGCTGGCGATGATCGCCCGCAAAATTGCGCCGGCGCTGGCCGCAGGCTGTACCGTGGTCGCCAAACCCGCGGAGGACACGCCGCTCACGGCGCTCGCCCTCGCGCGGCTGGCTGAGGAAGCGGGGCTGCCTGCTGGCGTGCTGAATGTGGTGAGCGCCTCGCGCGAGCACACGCCCGCCACCGTCTCGAACTGGCTGGCCGATTCGCGTGTACGCAAGATCACGTTTACCGGTTCGACGCCGGTCGGCAAGCATCTGGCGCGCGAGTCCGCCGGCACGCTCAAGAAGCTCTCGCTGGAACTGGGCGGCAACGCGCCGTTTATCGTCTTCGACGACGCGGATCTCGACGCTGCGGTCGACGGTTTGATGGCGTCGAAGTTTCGTAACGGTGGCCAGACCTGCGTGTGCCCGAATCGGATCTACGTGCAGAACAGCGTGTACGATGCGTTCGCGCGCAAGCTGGTTGAGCGGGTCTCGGCGCTGCGGGTGGGCCCTGCCACGCGCGACGATTCGCAGATCGGCCCCATGATCAATGCGCGTGCTGTCGACAAGATCGAGCGTCACGTACAGGACGCTCTAGCACATGGCGCTGTGGTGCTGACCGGCGGGCGTCGTCTGCAAGGTGACGGTCTCGACGGTCCGCATTACTACGCACCCACTGTTCTGGGCGACGCCAACCGCGACATGGCCCTGTTCCATGAGGAAACCTTCGGTCCGGTCGCGCCGTTGTTCCGCTTCGAAAGCGACGCCGACGTGCTGCGCGAAGCGAATGACACGCCGTTCGGACTCGCGGCATACTTCTATTCGAACGATGTGCGCCGGATCTGGCGCGTCGCCGGCCGGCTCGAAAGCGGCGTGATCGGCATCAACGAGGGTGCCGTCGCCAGCGAGGCGGCGCCGTTCGGCGGTGTGAAAGAATCGGGTTATGGTCGCGAAGGGTCGCGCTATGGGCTCGACGATTACCAGCACATCAAATATCTTTGCCAGGGTGGCCTGGTTTGAGCTTCGGCGAAGGCCACTTTCTTATCGACTGCGAATAGACACGCTTATGACAACCCCTTCCCCGCAGCAGGACCATGCCTACCCGGTCGACGTCGAATTCCCCGACCTCAGCCCTTATGCCGCTGGTAACACCGGTATTCCGTATGTCTACACGTTTGACAGCGGTGTGGACGGCCCTCATGTGATGATCAACGCGCTCACGCACGGCAATGAAGTGTGCGGTGCTATTGCGGTTAAGGCGTTGCTCGATCTGGGTGTCAAGCCGCGGCGTGGCAAGCTCACGCTTGGCTTCTCCAATGTCGACGCTTACCTGACCTTTGATGCGGCGAAGCCGGATGCGTCGCGTTTTGTCGATCAGGATTTTAATCGTGTTTGGACCGCGGCTAAGCTTGATGACGCTAGCGTCGATTCCAGCGAGCTTAGGCGGGCTCGCGCTCTACGTCCGGTGATCGATACAGTGGATTTCCTGCTTGATCTGCATTCCATGCATGAGCGCAGCGCCCCGCTGATCGTTTCGGGTCCGCTGGACAAGGGGATTGAACTCGCTCGCGCCTTGGGGGCTCCGGGTACTGTCATCAGTGATGAAGGGCATCCGGAAGGGCGGCGCATGCGGGACTATGAAGGGTTTGGTGATCCGCTTAGCTCGCGGAATGCGCTGCTCGTGGAGTGTGGGCAGCATTGGGAGCCGTCGGCTGTTGTTGTGGCGAAGGACTGTACTGCGCGGTTTCTCGTGCTCGCTGGTGCGCTTGATGTTGGTGATCTTCCCGCTGATTGGTTTGCGGCGAAACCTGATGCTATACGTGTGATTCGCGTTACTCAACCTGTGGTCGCCAAGAGTATGGATTTTCGCTTCGCGGATGCGTTTACCGGATTGGAGACGTTTGCCAAGGCCGGGACTGTTATTGGTTGGAATGAGGGTGAGCCTGTGGTCACGCCTTATGACAATTGCGTGCTGGTGATGCCGTCGTTGCGGCAGCTTAGGCCAGGGGTGACCGTGGTTCGGCTTGGGCAGTTGCTGTAGGGATAAGTGGCCGGCGGCCCATATCTGCACGCATTGGGACTATGGGCTATCGCGCTGATTGCGCTTTGCGTGTGGTTACGCCTCGGTGCAGTGCTGATCCTGCGGCGCAAAGCAGCAAGAGATTGGGTCGACACAGCGACTGTCGGACGCAGCATATAGGTCGCAGATCCGCACAGATGAAAGATGAAGAGTGACGCCCGCTTCGTGCGGGCATCTCTCCTAGGGTTTCAGAAGTTTGTACACCGTCGCCGACTTCCGCCAGGAGAATAGCAACCACGCGTCGATGACCATCACCGCGAGAATCCAGATGACAGGGCCGGTGGCACCGTGTTTTTCCCCAACAGCTTCGCCCAACCATCTGATAGAAAGGAGAACCGATATCAGAAGAGCAATCACGAATGACGCGAAAGACCTCGCTGGCGAATCGATACCGCAAATCTCGCCCGTCGCGTGATTCAGCCAACCCACCAACGTTTGCCAGTTGTCCGTGTCACGCAATACCGCAGTCACGACCATGCCGTTTTCAAGCCGTGGTTCACCGCGCATCTGTACCGCGTACTGACGTTTGCCCGCGACGGTGACATTAAACGATGTCCTTGCAGCACCGTTTCTGTCTCTTTGGATAACGACTCCTCCAATGTTTTCAAACGTGACTGTGACGGCGTGATAGGTCATGGGAAACGGGTCGCCAACCGGGGCGACAGGCATTGATTCAGGGAGAGCTAATATAACCGCTACAGCATCTCGTATTAGCTGTGTTCCTTGAGGCGAATCGCTCATGATCGAATGCCGCGCGCACGCAACGCCATCACAGGCTGCTTCTACTTCATGTCGGCCCGCGCTCCGATATTCTGCACAAACATATACTGCTTCGTGACCTTCTCCGTCACCTCAAACACGCCCCGAAAGCCCTCCGGCACCATCACCGCGTCGCCTGGCCCAAATGGCTTGCGCTCGCCCTCGTCCGGCACGATTGCGCCGATTCCCGACAACACGTGGAAAAATTCGAACTGCCCCTCCGGGAAGTCGATCCGCCATGCGCCCGCCGTGCCGCTCCAGATACCCGTGCTGACCTTGCCATCGGCACGCTCGAATACCGGCCAGTCCCGGCGCTCGGGTTGACCGCGCAGTAGCCGCTCAGGACTCAACGACAGCAACGTGCCCTCGCCCTGCGGTTCGTTAAAACACTCGCTCTGTACAGCATGCGTGGAAATGCTTTGTGACATCAATTGACTCTCTTTGAAGTAGTACGAATTTTGTTCTGCTGACGGCCCACTCTCTCGATTCCCCCTCAACTCGCGCGCCGCAACTCGGGCCACGATGCACAGAGGTCTGCAAAGATCAGGTCGATCGCCTCGGCATTCACGCCTTCCGTTTCAACATGCGCGTCCAGCGCATCGAAGATCCGGTGCTTGATGAAATAGCGCCATTGCACCGGTACGCCCGACAAAATGCGCGTGAGGGCCGCGTAACGTTCGCGCGTCCACTTCGCTTCGAAGGCCTCGCGGTATGGTCCGAACTCGAATGGCAACACTTCAATATCGCGCGCCAGCGTCTGCGCCTGCTCGCGCAGCGCCGCCGTTTCGCGTGCGTCGATCTCGCCGTCGACAATCGCCACCGCATAGACCTCGCGCGCTTCCTGCTCGGTGACATAACCCCGTCGCACGTCGTCGCATACCCGTTGGACATCGCGATCAATCGGTCTGCCGTAACCGCCAGCCCCTGCGCCAACCAGGCGAATTACGTCCCCCGGATTGCAGATCACCAGGTCTGTGTTGCCCAGTTGCTCCGCATGCGCGGTATCCGGGTTCTTCGTGAAGCGCGCATTCGCGCCCGCATGACCGCCGCGCACGCCCCACGAAGCAAAATGCGTGCGGTCGCGGTTGCGCGCCGTCACAAGCGTGTTCGGTGCGAATACCTTGAACTCCATCACCAGGCCCTGGCCGCCGCGAAACTGGCCCGCGCCGCCCGAACCTGGTGCCACGCCATAGCGTGTGATGCGAATCGGCACCTCCGCCTCGTTGATCTCCACCGGCGTATTGCGCAAAAACGCATTGTTGGCTCCGGAGCCGTCCTCGCCGTCGTCGAATGACATGCCCCCCGCGCCGCCGCCAATCGGTCCGATCGACGCCATCACCGTACCGCCCTGCCGGTCCATCGTCTTTACGCTGAGAATCGACAGGCCGCCGGCTGGGCACGCTGCGAGTCGCTCCGGAATCGCGCGCGAAAATGCGCCGAATGTCAGCAGGTGCAGTAGCTTGCAGGTGAGGCTGCGCATGCCGACCGCCGCCGGCCGCTGCGCATTGACAACCGTGCCCTCCGGCAGCACGCAACGCGCCACCCGCAGCATGCCGCTGTTAAGCAGAATCTCTGGATTCAGCGTGTACAGCACATAGACGAAGCCCACCAGCGCGAGCGCATGACGTTCGCGGCCACCCGTGGGGATGTTCAGCGACGACTGCAGTTGCGGATCGCTGCCGGTATAGTCGAACTCGACACTGCCATCGCGGATACGCAGCGTCAGCGCGACGCGCATCGGTTTGCCGCGTACCGAGTCCTCATCCGCATACTCGGCGAAGAAGTACTCGCCGTCGGGAATGCCGCGCATGATGGTGCGCGCCTGTTCCTCCGAGTAATCGAGCAGCGCCTGCATGCCCGCCTTGAAGCCGTCAATGCCAAAGCGTTCGATGATCTCCAGCACGCGTCGCTCGCCGGTATGCAGCGACGCCAGTTGCGCATGCAGATCGCCGACGTTCTGGTCCGGCACACGCACATTGGCCGCCATGATGCGCAGCAGCTCTTCATCGAGCACACCGCCCCGCACGATCTTGGTGGGCGGAAAGCGGATGCCCTCCTGCTCGATTTCGGTCAGCGTGCGCGACAACGAAGCCGGCACGGCGCCACCCATGTCGGTGTTGTGGATGTGGCCGCCCACGAAGCAAACAATCTCTCCTTCGTAAAACACCGGCTTCCACAGCACGATGTCCGGCGTGTGCGTGGCGACGAAGCCGCTGTACGCGTCGTTCGTCATGCCGATGTCGCCCGGCTCGTAGTGGTCGATCATGCCAATCACCGGGCCGTAGTCGAGGCCGACATACCAGGTCGCGCCCAACGTCTTCGGCGACGCAAACGTGAGTCCATCCGGCGTCGTGATCGCGCACGAAAAGTCCTCGGTCTCTTTCACGAAGGTCGAGTGTGCGGTGCGCACCAGCGTGTACGCCATGCTCTCCGCCGCCGCGACGCAATAGTTGGCGAAAATCTGCAGTACTGCCTTGTCGAATTGCATGCCTCGCTCCGTATCAGTTCGCGCCAACATAGGTAAGGATCAGATTGCCGTAGGCATCGATACGTCCCGAGAAACCCGGCAGCACACAGGTCGTGCAATCGTCCTGCGCAATCACGGCCGGCCCCGCAAGTTGCTGGCCGGCCAGCAGCTTCGCGCGATGGAACAGCGCCGCATCGCGGAATGCGCCGTCCATCCAGACCTTCACCGTGGCATCCGGAACCGGAGGCTGCTCGCTTGCTTCGATAGGCCGTAATGCCGGCTTGGGCGTCACCGATGCAATCACGAGACGCAACGCGACCACCTGGATCTTCGCTTTCAGATCGCTATGGCCGTAGAGTCGTGCATGCTCGCGGTGGAAAGCCTCGCTCAGCGCGCCAATGTCGCGGTTCTGCAGCCATGCCAGTTCGAGCGGCGTGTCGATCTCAAAGGACTGGCCCTTGTAGCGCATGTCCGCCGAGACCGTGATGCGCGCCGCGCGGTCATTACCGGCATGGCCGGGCGCGGCGGTTTCAGCGGCCATCCACGCGCGCGCGGCCGTTTCGAGCGAGTGCGCATCGTCACGCAGCGCATCGAGCGCTGCTGCGTCGAGGTCGTAGTAGGTGGTCTTGACGAAATCGTTCTTCGTATCGGCAATCAGGCCGCCGAGTGCGCTCAGCACACCTGGCGTCGTGGGAACAACGACCTGCTCCATGCCGAGCGCCCGCGCGAAATAACACGCGAGCATCGGCCCAGCGCCGCCGAACGGCAACAGCGAGAAGGCTCGCGGATCGATCCCGAAGCGCGACACAATGCGGCTCACGCCCGCATACATGCCGGATACCGACACGTTAACGATCGCTTCCGCCGTCTTGTAGATATCCGAGCCAAGCCGTTGGGCCAGCGCGTCGATGGCGCGGCAGGCCGCGTCGTGATCGACCTTCACCGAGTTATAGCCGAGGCTCGCGTTGCCGATCACGCCCATCACAGCAAAGGCGTCGGTGATGGTGGCGCGCGTGCCGCCACGACCGTAGCACACGGGTCCTGGGTTCGAACCGGCGCTCTCCGGTCCGACCTTGAGCACACCGAAGTCGTCCACCCACGCAATCGAGCCACCGCCGTCGCCGATAGACGACACCGAAACCGAGGGAATATGAATCTGGAAATCGCCGATGTATTCGCCAGTGGCGTATTGCGGCTCGCCGTCGATGATCAGCGCAACGTCCGCGGTCGTGCCGCCGATGTCGAGGCTCATGCAGTGCCGCAGCCCGCAGAGTTGTGCAACGTAAGCGGCGCCGATCACGCCGGATGCGGTGCCTGAGAGGATCATCTGCACGCAGTTGGTCTTGCCGGTCTCAGCGCTCATCACGCCGCCGTTCGACTTGGTGACCTTCATGTCCGCCGCGATTCCGGTCTCGCGCAGTGCATGTTGCAGCGACGACAGATAGTGCGACACCTTCGGCTGCACATACCCGCCAATCACCGCCGTCGAGGTGCGCTCGTACTCGCGAATGATCGGCCATACGTCGGACGAACACGAAACGAAGAGGCCCGGCATCGCGCGCTCGAGTATCGCCTTGACCTCGTGCTCATGGATCGGATTGCGATACGAGTGCAGCAGCGACACCACCACGCCTTCGCAGCCCGCGCGCTTCAGCTTGTCGAGCGCGTCGAGCACGCTGGCTTCGTCCACCGGTGTCTCGACCGTGCCGTCCGCCGTCAACCGCCCGACGATGCCGAAGACGCGCTCACGCGGCACCAGCGGCGCGGGTCGCTTCGACATCAGGTTGTACATGTCGGGACCTTTCAGACGGGCAATATCCAGCACGTCCTCGAAGTGCCGCGTCGTAATCAGGCCGAGCTTCAGACCCTTGCGTTGCACGACGGCGTTGACGCCGACGGTGGTGCCATGCGTGAAATAGTCGACTTCATGCGGATCGACGCCATAGCGCTCGGCGAGACCTTCCATGCCGCGCAACACCTCGGCGCCAGGGCTGTCGGGCCGGGAAAACACCTTTAGCGTTTTCAGCTCCCCCGTTTCGTCATTCAGTACTGCGAAGTCGGCAAACGACCCACCGATGTCCACACCGATTCTCAAGCCCATGAAGTTTTTCCTTTAGTTCGGCGCTGCCCGCTGCACTTTGCCATTCGATGCGTAACGCCAATCCATGTCGCACATCCGGCTCAAGCATGAACGCACGGCGTCCCTTCTCACACTACCGTGCCTTCCCGCAACGCCGGGATCTGCTGCAGGCTGGTCAGATCGACCTCCGTGCGATGGCACAGTACTTCAGCACCATTCGACAATTGCCGGCGCGCCGGCGCCGTGGTGTTGCACAAGCCATCGACACGCAACGGGCAGCGTCCGAGAAACGTACACAGTTCCGAGTGTTCCGCACGCGGTCCGATTGGCGGCAACTCGCTGTGACAGCGGATGGAGGCCTCATCGAGCCAGCCCGTGCGCAGTTCCGGCGCCGACGAGATCAGCAGATCCGCATACGGATGGAACGGCGGCGCGCACAGCGCCGCACGGTCGCCCGCCTCGACACGATGACCGGAATACAGCACGACGATGTCGTCACTGATGGCACGCATCTTGCCGATGTCGTGAGTAATGAACAGGTACGACACGCCGAGCTTGCGTTGCAGATCGGCGAGCAGATCGAGGATCGCCGCGCCCACCACGGTATCGAGTGCGGACGTCACCTCGTCGCAGAGAATCAGATCCGGCTCGGCAGCGAGCGCACGTGCCAGGTTGATCCGCTGCTTCTGACCGCCCGACAGTTCGCCTGAGCGGCGCGTCGCGAGTGCAGCCGGCAGACGCACCAGATCGAGCAGTTCGGCGACGCGCTGACGCGCGCGCTCGCCCTTCATGCCGTGATAGAACGCAAGCGGGCGGGACAGAATCCGCTCGACGGTATGCACCGGATTCAACGCCGTGTCCGCGTTCTGGAACACGATCTGGATGCGGCGGAATTGTTCCTTGGTGCGCCGGTTCAGACGCTTGGGCATCGGCTCGCCATCGAGCAGCAACGAACCGCTCGCCACCGGCACCAGGCCCGCAATCACCTTCGCCAGCGTGGTCTTGCCCGATCCGGATTCGCCGATCACGCCCACGGTCTTGCCGCGATGAATCACCAGATCCACATCATCCAGAATGCGTGCGGCCGGGAAACCCTTGGCGTCGACCTTGCCGTAACCGGCGACGAGACGCTTGACCTCCAGCAACGGGCGCGCTTCCGCACTCGTAACAGCGCGCGTTTCGGGACGCGCCCCGCGCGGCGTCGGCATGACTGCTGCAATCAGGCTCTGTGTATAGGCATGCGCCGGTGCATGGAGAATCTGCGCCGTGCTGCCCACTTCGCGGATCGCGCCGTCGCTCAGCACCACGATGCGATCGGCCATCTGCGCGACCACCGCCAGATCGTGCGACACATACACGGCTGTCGTGCCGAGTTCCTTCACGACCCGCTTGAACGCCTGCAGCACGTCGATCTGCGTGGTGACGTCGAGCGCCGTGGTCGGCTCGTCGAGAATCACCAGCTCGGGGTCCGTGATCAGCGCCATTGCCGCCAGCAGCCGCTGCAACTGCCCGCCCGACACCTGGTGCGGATAACGCTTGCCGATCAGCTCCGGCTCCGGCAATGCCAGCGCACGGAACAGTTCGACGGCTTTCGCCTGCGCCGCGGCCTTGCTCATGGTCCGATGGATCAGCGCGCTTTCGATCACCTGATCGAGAATCGTGCGAGCCGGATTGAAGGCCGCCGCCGCGCTTTGCGCGATATAGGCCACCTTGCGGCCGCGCAGCGAAGCCAGTGCGTCAGGCGACAATGCCCGCACGTCGCACTCGCCGACGCGGATCGAACCGCCGGCGATCCGGCAGCCGGTGCGGGCATGTCCCATCAGCGAGAGCGCAATGGTCGTTTTGCCCGAGCCGGATTCGCCGATCAGCGCGAGCACTTCGCCACGAGCGACCGTGAAGTCGATATCGTTCACGATGGTGGTTTCCGGGCGGCCCTCGCTGCTGCCGACCACCCGCAGACCGCGCACTTCAACCAGATTGGCAGGTGTGCTGTTCATCTCAACGAGCCTCCGCGGCACGGCGCAAACGCAGGCGCTTGCCGCGCCCAGGCAGCCCGTCGATCAGCAGGTTGACGCCGACCGTCAGGATCGCAATGGCGATGGCCGGCATCAGCACGACTGGCGCACCGTCGCCCAGCCCCGCGATGTTTTCCCGCACCAGCGAACCGAGGTCCGCATACGGCGGCTGAACGCCGAGCCCGAGGAAGCTCAGGCTGCTCAGCAACAACACCACGAACACGAAACGCAAGCCGAGATCCGCGAGCATCGGATGAATCATGTTCGGCAGGATCTCCACGCAGCAGATATAGATCGCGTTCTCGCCGCGCACCTTGGCGACCTGCACGTATTCGAGCGCGCTGATGTTCACAGCCAGCGAACGCGCAATGCGATACGCGCCAGGCGTGTAGCTGATTCCTGCGGTCAGGACCAGCAAGGTCAGCGACGACCCAAACGCCGCGACGATCATCAACGCGAACATCTTGGTGGGAATCGAACTCACGGCGTCGAGCACGCGGCTCATGGTCTCGTCGACCGCGCGGCCCGCGACCGCCGCCAGCAAGCCGAGCCCGGTGCCGCACACGGCGGCGAACAGCGCCGCCGCCAGCGCGAGCAGCACGGTGAGGCGCGTACCGTACATGATGCGGCTCAGCATGTCGCGCCCCAGGTAGTCGGAACCGAGCGGCAGGTGGGCGCTGAACGGCGCGAACACGTCCTGCGTCACGATCGCGCCCACCGGATTCGGCGCGAGCCACGGCCCGAGAATCGCCACCAGCAGAGCCAGCGCCACCATGGCCGCGCCGATCCAGCCGCTCAACGACAGCGAAGGCACACGACGGCGCGCGGCGCGTTTGGCCAGCGGCGGCGGGACAGAGCCACCGCCCCCGGACGGTGCGGGTGAATGAGAGGCGGGCATGGCAGGACTCCTTATGAGCGCCGCGTCGGCCTGCGTCGGCGAGCGAGGATCGACAGGTGACGGATGATGGAGGTTCATGTCCGCAGCCTCGGGTTGGAAACGATCGCGCACAGATCCGCGAGCAGCACCAGAATCAGATAGCCGAGGCAGAAGATCAGCGTGCAGGCTTGCACCAGCGGCATGTCGCGGTTGCTGACCGCGTCCACCATCAGGCGGGCAAGACCCGGGTAGTTGTAAATCGTCTCGACGATGATCACGCCGCCCAGCAGATACGACAGGCTCAGCGCCACCGCATTGGCAATCGGGCCGATCGCGTTGGGCAGCGCATGCAGCAGCACCACGCGTGCCGGGCGGGCGCCCTTGAGGATCGCCATCTCCACATACGAAGAGCCGAGCTGTTCGATCACCGCGGCCCGCGTCATGCGTGCCATCTGCGCGACGATCACGCAGCACAGCGTGATGACGGGCATCGCATAGGCACGCATGAAGTCATGGAAACTGTCGATCTCGCCGCCATACGAGAGGGCCGAGAGCCAATGCAGCTTGACCGCGAACACCAGCACCGCGAACGTCGCGATCAGGAACTCGGGCGTCGCGACCAGCGCGAGCGTGCCGAGACTGATGATGCGATCGAGCAGCGAGCCGCGCTTCACGGCGGCGAGAATCCCCATTGAAATGGCAATCGGCACCGAGACGAGCGTGGTGATCGCAGCCAGTTCCAGCGACTTCGGCAGTCGGCCGGCAATCATCTCGCTGACCGGCAGATTGCTCGACAGCGAGAGGCCGAAGTCGCCGCGCACGAGGCCCGCGAGCCAGTGCAGATAGCGCAGGTAGGCTGGCTGGTCGAGGCCGAACTGCAGCCGCAAGGCCGCGACCGTCTCCGGCGTCGCCGCCTGGCCGAGCGCCTGTTGCGCGGCGTCGCCGGGCAGCAGGTTGGTAATCGTGAAGATGATCATCGACACGATCAGCAGAATCAGCAGCGTCAGCGCAATGCGCTTAACGATCAGCGCTGCAATGGTCTGGTTCATCGCACGGGCCTCCTACGAGGATTGCAAAGGCCGGTGGCGAACCCTGGGGTTCGCCACCGGCAAGCCGGGTCAACGCGTGACCTGTCCGGCGGATCTACAGGTGCAGGCAGGTCAGGCGTCCCACCATACGTTTTCGGCGAACGAGAAGCCCATCATCCCGCCGGTCGGGATCGAACCCAGACCCTTGAGACGCTTGTCGTAACCGTCGAGCAGGCTGATGAACGACGGAATGCCGATGCCGCCCTGGTTGCTGACGATGGTCTGCATGTCAGCGTACATCTGCTTGCGCTTGGCGTCGTCCGTTTCGGAGCGTGCCGAGATCAGCAACTGGTCGAACTGCGGATTCTTCCAGCCGGATTCGTTCCACGGCGCATCCGACTTGAAGAACTGCGTGAACAGCACGTCGGCGCTCGGACGCGGGTTGATGCTGCCGAAGCCGAGCGGATGCTTCATCCAGTGGTTCGACCAGTAGCCATCGGGCGGCACGCGGTTCACCGTCAGGTTGACGCCGATCTTCTGCGCCGACAGTTGCATCATCTCGGCCATTTCGATCGAACCGTTGGCGTCCGAGGTCGCGTAGATCGGCGGCAGCGTCAGACCCACGGCGCCCGCTTTCTGCAGATGAAACTTGGCCTTGTCCGGATCGTACGGACGCTGCGGCAATCCGGCGAAGTAGTAGCGATGGCCAGGAGGAATCGGCTGATCATTGCCGATCACTGCATAGCCGCGGAACACTGCCGTGCGGATCTGCTCGCGGTCGAACAGGTACTTCATGCCCTGCACGAAGTCCGGGTTGCCGGTGAGCGCGTTGTCGCGCCGCATGATGAGGTCGGTATAGAGACCCGACTTGGTTTCCTTGATCGCGTAGCCGGGCGTCGCCGCCACGCGCTGCGTCGCACGCGGATCGACTGCGCTGATCAGATGGACGTCGCCGGAAAGCAGCGCATTCACGCGCGCCGAATCGTCGCCAATCCCGATCAGCTCCACCTCGTCGAGGTAGGGCTTACCCGGGCGCCAGTAGTTGTCGTTGCGCGTGCCGACCGTGCTGACACCGGGCTTAAACGTCTTCACCTTGTACGGTCCGGTGCCCACGGCCGTCGAAAAGTCCGTGGTGCCGTCCTTGATGATGACCAGTTGCGGCGTGGCGAGAATCGCCGGCAGGTCGGCGTTCGGCGAGCTCAAGGTGACCTGCACTTCATCCGGGCCGCTCGCCTTCACTTCATCGAACTGGTCCGCCACCGACTTCACTTTCGACGCCGTCGCCGGGTTCTTGTGGCGCATCAGCGAGTACACCACGTCAGCCGGCGTCAGCGCCTTGCCGTCATGGAAGGTCACGCCCTTGCGCAGCTTGAGCGTCCAGACCTTCGCGTCGCTGCTGGTGAACGATTCGGCCAGCGCCGGCTGCGGCGTCAGGCTGGCATCGAACTGGGCGAGGCCGCTATAGAACATGAAGAAGCGGATGTAGTCGGCGCCGGTCGAGCCCTTGGCCGGGTCCAGCGTGTCCGCGGTCGAACTGGATTCGTAGGCAGCCCGAATCTTGCCGCCCTTCTTCGGCGTGTCGGCGAAGGCGCTCGTTGCGCCTGCAAGCATACCGGTGGCCCCCGTGGCGAGCATTCCGCCCGCTGCCAATACACGCATCATGTCGCGGCGGCTGAAACCGGCTCGTTTGATTTCGTCGTAGTTCATGGAATCTACTCCTGGGACCAAGGGAAGAATGAATACGGTTTGTGTAGGCAGCTTCACCCGTCAAAGCGAGAACGTTGCGGGTTGAGTGAATTTAAGCACCGCAAAATTAACGGAATGTCCTGATTCGGCATCGCGCGCAAGCGAAACGAATCGTTTTGAGGGCGCTTCACAGCATGAATTGCTGCGCGCGTGGCGGCATGCGGCTGTCAGGCCGGTGGGATGGGCTTTGCAGCGTCCGCGGCGGGCGGATGGACGGGCGACGAGGCGTCGTGAGCCCGGTTTGGCAGGCCGCGCGCCTTTGAGGACGGTGGCCGCGAAGCGCGTACAGCAGAATTAAACGCTCGCCGGATTGAAGGTCAGCGTTTTGTGCTGCGCAAAAAAAAGCTCATCAAGTACCTCGCGATACCCGATGAGCCAACAAAAGACATCACGTCACACGTAGTGCATCACGTGATGCCGCGTGGTCGTGCGAAAAACTTAGAACTGGTGGCGCAGGGCAACCCGGACCACAGTCTGGCTCGAGGTCGACGACGGTGCGTCGGTACCGAGCACGAAGCCATCGTCCAGAACCGAGTTGGTCTTGTCGCCGCCGACCTTCTGGTACACGCCCTGGATATAGACATCCGTGCGCTTCGAGAGGTTGTAGTCAGCCATCAGGCCCACCGTTTGAATCTTCGGCTTCAGGTTACCCGTCGACGCATCGAAGCTCTCGATCGTGTAGACGTACTCCGCGCCCACGTAGAACGTCGGCGTGATCTGGTACTTGCCGTTCACTTCGATGTTCTGGAACTTGAGGGTGTTGAGCGTCGCACCCGTCACAAGGGGAGCGGTCGTGCTGATGTAACCGTTCGCCGTCGGATTCTTGTAGTTCGAGTTGCTGTACGCGAGACCCACTGTGGCCGGACCGAACGTGTAGTTGACGCCGGCGCCCCACACGCGCATGCGCTCGGCGATGAAGCTCGCGTCATTGGTCGTGATCGCACCGCCGGTCGTCACACCCGGGTTGTCGGCTTGCATATACGCGGCGGCCACCAGCAGGCCGCCGTTGGTGTACTGGCCGCCGAAGCTATAGGCGCGGTCGTTGGCGAAGTTGGTGTCGTTGCTGAACGCATACGCACCGCCGAACTGGAAGCCGCCGATATTCGGGCTCGCGTACTTGACGGCGTTGTCCAGACGGAACGAGTTGTCGGAGTTGTCGTTATCGTACGGGTGGGCAAACAGGTAGCCGGCCCAGTTGCCGTTAGCCGTGGTTTGCGCGAAGTAGTCGACTACGGAGTCGTACTGGCGGCCGAGCGTGACCGTACCGTACGTGTTGTCCGCCAGCCCGACGTAAGCCTGACGGCCGAACAGGCGGCCGCCTTCGGCGAGTGCGCCGTTACTCGCGTTGAAGCCGTTTTCCAACTGGAAGATGGCCTTCAGGCCGCCACCCAGATCTTCCGAACCCTTGAGACCCCAACGGCTGCCCTGCGCATAGCCGCTCGCCATCTCAAACTCATGATTGCCGCCGACGTTGCTCGTGTAGTTAATGCCTTGATCGATCACGCCATACAACGTGACACTGCTTTGGGCGAATACAGGGGCGGCAAATGCTGCGGATACAGCCAATGCGATGAGTTGCTTTTTCATTACGATCTCCGGGCTTTTAAATATTCAAACGAGGCATTTTTTCGAACTGCGATTACAGGTTCAACGGCGAACCTGGTGGGCAGTTTCGGGTTCGGAAACACACAACGGGACGGATGCTTGCACGCCGATTCCAGGTCGTCCATTGGGAGTGGACGCGAAGTGGGAAAAGCGTTGTGAAATGCCAACCTGGAGCGATGCAATACTCAGGATTGACTTCGCGGCAAGGCCTTAAATGCAGTCATTTCCCCGCTTTGCCACCCTCGTTGAAAGCGCAACGTTTTGCATGGAAGGCGCGTAGTTTAGCCGCTGGCGCAGCGCAACATGCAAAGAAACCGGAAATCATGCCGACGTGAAACCGGAGTGGTTTATTTGATTAGGAAAGCATATTAAATACTCTTGCGGAGCGACGAACTTTCGCTTTTGCGATTCACGCTCGCGACTGCGACGCGCCCTTCGGGAGACGTGCGTGGGTTGGGGTCTTCTGACGCATTTCGGGGCCCGTCACGCCGTCCTGCATGTAGTCATGCGTCCGGTCCCGGGCTGCCGTTACTTTCAATATCCCTACGGAAAATACGGCTAATTTGACTTGCTTTGCTGGACACAGCGAATTTTGACCAGATATGATCCGGGAAAACCCGAACATGCCGCCGCTCCGCAGGAGCTTTTCGCTGCGGCCGATGCGGTCATGCGCGGGGTTGTCGTTCGTCGTCGAACGGGCTGTTAGCTGGCGATCCCGGCTAACAGTCCAGCTCGGCGATCTGAAGCAGGCGGGCTTGATGCCCGCCCTGTCGCAGTCGGCCAAAAGCCGGTCTGGACTATTAGCCTGGATATCATCGATCATGATTGCTGTCGCGTTCTCACGCGTCGCCGGCCGCCTGCTGGTTGCGGACCCGGGACTCGTACGCCTCCACATCGCCTTGCGCGTCGCCCTTGCCAGCCTGTTGAGCGGCATCGCCTGCGTCGCATGGACGGCCGGTCACCACCAGCCAATCACCCTCGCCGCCCTCGGCGTCCTGTTCAGCATGATCGCGCCACTGTTCGTGCGCGACGCACGCCGCAGCGCGTGGTTCGTCACCCTGTTCTACCTCTATCTGTGCGGCTGCGCGAACTTTGCCGTGGCCGCTGCCTTGAGCCGCTATCCGCTTGCGGGCGACGCCGGCTTTCTGCTCGTCATGTTCAGCGGCATGCTGTGCCAGGCTTGCGGTCCGCGCGCGCTCGGCTGCGCCATGATCGGCGTCGTCATGTTTTATCTCGGGCTGTATCTGCACCCGACTGCCGTCGAAGCGGCGCAATCCGTTGCCTTGTCGATGGTCGGTCCTGCGATGGTGGCGCTCGTCGGACGCGTGATCGTCCCCATGCGGGCGGCGCGGACTCTGCAGTTGGCGATCCACACCGTCACGCTGCGAGCGGAGCGCGTGCTGGCCGCCGCGGTTCGCGCTGCGCAAGTGCAAGCGCTATCGCCAGCGCAGGGCATGGCCACGGCCGCTCGCGTCGCCGAAGTCTCTGAAGTCGCCGAAGTCTCCGAACTGAACGCGGCAGCGCTCGCGCTCGAAGAACAACTCGCGCTGCTGAATCCGCCTGACGCGGCCACGCTACGCGAACGGCTCGTCGAACTGGAAGTGGCAGCCGGGCAGATGACGTTCGGCTCGGCCCCCTCGGAAACGGCGAGTACTGAACCGCTACGCCGTGCCATCGAACGGCTCAGGCAAGCTGCCGGACCGAGGCGCATCTCGCGGACGCAGCCTGCGACACGCAGCATGAACAGCGCCGCCGCATGGTTCGCCGAGATCCGCGCAAGGCTCGCCTGGCTACCGGCGGCGCGCGCCACCACGGCGGCCTTGCTCGCCATGGCGATCGGCCACTCGCTCTCGCCGGAGCGCTGGTTCTGGGCGGTCATCACGACCTTCGTCGTGTTTCTCGGCACCCGCTCGCGCGCCGACACCGTCTATCGCGGCGCGCAACGGCTTGCCGGAACGCTGGCCGGCGCGCTCGCCAGCATGCTGCTGGCAACCACCCTGCACGACGCCCCGCTGCTGATGATCGCGGCCATGGTGGTGTGCGTGTTCGGCTGGGCCTATTACATCCTGAATGCGTATGCGCCGGGGGTGTTCTTTATCACGGTGCTGGTCGGGCTCGTCTACGGACAACTGGGCTTTGCAATGGGACCGCTCGTGCAGTTGCGCATCGAGGAAGTGATGGTAGGCTGCATCGTTTCGTTTGCGGTCGCGATCCTGATGATGCCGCTCGCGGCCACGCGCCACGTCGAAGCGCGGATCGCCGCCGTGCTCGCGGCGCTTCGGCAAGTGGTGCGGCTCGCCACGGAAACCGGCGCCCAACCGGACGCCGCCAACGCGAGTACGGCGATGCGCACGCTGGACCGAAGCTGGCATGACCTGCGCGTCGCATTGCGACCGTTGCAAACGCAACGAGTGTTCGTGTGGAATCCTGGCGTCGAACTCGCGACCGGTTCCCTGTTGAGCTGTCTGCATTGGGCACGCGTGCTGAGCCGACCGGACGATACAGACTATCCGGCGAGACACGATGACGATACTGCGTCGCAGGATGCCGGCGCCGCGCACGCCGCGTCGATTCTCGCGCGGCTCGACGCCATGATTGCCCGTTACGACGGAGCCGCTGTGTCGTCTGTCACGGACGACCCGATCCAGACAGCGGGCAATACAGCGAGTGTGACGGCTCATCAAGGCCATCAGCATGCGCAAACCCTGGCGCAACTGGACGGCGCCGTGGCCCAGCTCGCCGACCGCCTCGCTCATCCGAACGCCAGCATGCAAAAGCGCTTGAACTGGGCGTTAAGAACCCGAAGCGCGTAGGACCAGACCAAGCTCAACGCGCGGGAGGCGACCAGATTTGCGACTGGCGCCCCGCCGCGTATCCCTCACAGCACGCACCGCATAGCGCCATCGACGTTCTCCCGAAGACCCGATCGGCTTCAGCGCCTGGATCCGCCACGCATTAAATCCCGCTCCCTGCTACCCTTGGCGTTCTGCGGCGCCTTGGGTGAGCTATGCTGTTGCCGAGCGCGTCCTGTGCCACCCCTCCCTGACCTGTCAGCCCTGAAAGGCCGAAGCGATGTCCGATACTCCGATCCCTGCTGCTGTCACCCACGAACCGCAAGCCGTGTCCGTGCAGGTAACCCCCAGTGCCATCTTCATTGTTGCAACCGTCAACCCCGACCCCGCCAGTCGCGAAACCGTGCGCGCGTGGTGCGCCGATATCGCCGCGCTGGTGCGCTCGGTCGGCAAGCGCGTGCCGGCGGGCGGCCTCTCCTGTGTATGCGGGTTCGGCTCAGAGGCCTGGGACGCGCTGTTCGGCGCCCCGCGCCCGGCCGGTCTGCACCCGTTCCGCGAATTCGGCTCCGGCGAGCGGCTCGCGGTGGCGACACCCGGCGACATCCTGCTGCACATCCGCGCCAATCAGATGGACCTGTGCTTTGAACTGGCCACGCAGCTGATGGGCCGGCTTGCCACCGCCGTGACCACGATCGACGAAGTGCACGGCTTCCGTAATTTCGATCAACGCGCCATGATCGGCTTCGTGGACGGTACTGAGAATCCGACCGGTCACGAGGCTGTCACGTTCACGGTGGTCGGTGCGGAAGATCCCGGGTTTGCCGGCGGCAGCTACGTGCTGACGCAGAAGTATCTGCACGATATGACGGGCTGGAATGCGCTCTCGGTGGAAACGCAGGAGCGCATTATTGGCCGCACCAAGCTCGCCGATATCGAACTGGACGCCGCGGTGAAGCCGAGCTCGTCGCACAGTTCGCTCACGACGCTCGACGAGAACGGCGAAGAGGTCAAGATCCTGCGCGACAACATGCCGTTTGGACGGCCTGGCTTCGGCGAGTTCGGCACCTACTTCATCGGCTATGCACGCTCGCCGGCGCCGATCGAGCAGATGCTGGAGAACATGTTCGTCGGCCGTCCGCCCGGCAACTACGACCGCCTGCTCGACTTTAGCCGCGCTGTCACGGGCGGCCTGTTCTTCGTGCCTTCGGCGCCCCTGCTTGAGGCGCTGGCCGAGCGCAGTCCCTCGACGGTTGCGAGCGCAACCGATACGTCCGAATCCCTGCCGTCTGCCGAGGCTCTCAGCGATGGTTCGCTGAACATCGGCTCTCTCAAAGGAGCACCTCAACATGAATAACCTGCATCGCGAACTCGCCCCCATATCCTCGGCCGCCTGGTCGCAGATCGAGGAAGAAGTCGCACGGACCTTCAAGCGCTCGGTGGCGGGTCGCCGCGTGGTCGATCTGCAAGGCCCTGGGGGCGCGAGTCTGTCCGCCGTGGGCACGGGTCATCAATCCACCATCGCGCCGCCGCAGGCCGGCATCAGTGCACGTCAACGCGAAGTGAAAGCGCTGGTGGAACTGCGCGTGCCGTTTGAATTGACGCGCGAAGCGATCGACGACGTGGAGCATGGCGCGGAAGACTCGGACTGGCAGCCGGCGAAAGATGCCGCGCAACAACTGGCGTATGCCGAGGACCGCGCGATTTTCGATGGCTATAAGGCGGCGAATATTGTTGGGATCCGCGAAGGGTCGTCGAATCCTAAGCTGAGCTTACCGGCTGACGTGAGCGGCTATCCGGCTGTGATCGCGAAGGCGCTCGAGCAGTTGCGGCTTGCGGGGGTCGATGGTCCTTATTCGGTTTTGCTGGGGGCTGATGCTTATACCGCGGTTAGCGAAGCGAGCGATCAGGGTTACCCGGTGCTCGAGCATATCAAGCGGCTGGTGAACGGCGAGATTATCTGGGCGCCGGCGATTGACGGCGGGAGTGTGCTGTCCACGCGCGGTGGGGACTTCGATCTGCATATTGGACAGGATCTGTCCATTGGCTATCTTAGCCATACGGATCAGGTGGTTAAGCTGTATCTGCAGGAGACGTTGACGTTCCTGTTGCTGACGAGTGAGGCTTCGGTGGCGGTGTTGCCGGAGTGAGGGAGCGCTAGGCGAAGTTCTTCACGGGAATCGTTCACAAGGGTGTGGGCAAATCACACCCTGTGATTCCTTACGGCACGCTCCATCGCCCGCTGGTACGCTTCCATGCGCTGCCACGCATCAGCGAAGCGCACCTGCGGGCGCTCGCGGTTCGCCCTGATCCTCCACGGCCTGCCCTGTTTCACATACCAACGCCACACTGCTGCTTCGCAGATTTCGTGTTCCGTGTCGGGACATACCCCGTCAATCACGTCCTCGAAGTGCAGCGCATGGGCAACGCCATACTGCCAGCGACACCACAGGTCGTCCGCGATGAACCCCACCGTGAAACCCAGCAGGATCAGCGGGTATTGCGCCCATGCCGGATCACCCAGGTCCTCCGCGGCAAACCATCCCACCATATTGATGTAGATGGCCAGTATGAGCATGCCTGCCCACGCGAACTTGACGAAAGGCGGGACCAGCAGAATGCGCATCCGCCTCAGTTGCCGGAAGCGCACCATCATGCCTCCCTGCGATACAGGCTCCAGAAGTCTTCAACAAGACGCCTGGACCGGAAGTATCTCTCCACAAAAAATGCGGCGATCAGAAGCGGCCACGCAACGGCGATCGTGGTATCGGGACCGCTTGACCCGCTGCCGCTGTCGAGCAGCAACAGGCCAATCATCGACAGCGAGATAAAGACAAACTCGGCAGTCGGGATGATCCAGTACCCATAGCTGTCCTTCCATGGTGCATTCACCGGCTGCGGCTCCCTCACAGCGAGACTAAGCATGACGCCCTTCTCTCCTGGTTGCACCACGAGCTGCGCGCCCTGTCCGAAATACGCCATCCGTGCCGCGAGCGCATACAGCAGCCACCGCGACATTGGAGCCTGCGGCCCGATGGCCGGCTCAAGTGCATGCCCGGAGACTTCCAGACCGCTGTCCCGGATCGCACCCAAGGTTGCGTGCCGCGCGAGGCCCTTCAGACGGCTATGCCAGAAATGGCGGATGCGCTTCGTCTCCACCTGCCCGGCCTGAAGCAGCAGCGTTAGCGCGTCCTCGACCTGATCGGCCTCCGTTGCGATCCCTCGTAGCAGCCACGCCTGCGCCCGGAGCTTGTCACGTTTGTCGTACATGAGTTGGGACGACCCGAGCAGTAGTGCCACGGCGAATTCCGAATAGTCCTCTGCCACCTCCGGGCCAGCATCATTCAGATGCCACGCCAGCACGAGGCGGTGGTACGGCCCACAGTCAGCCGGGAACCACCTTTCCGCGAACTTCGGTTCCGTCGTAGGCCGCATGCACACGATATCCGGTGCGCCCGGCAGCTCCAGTTTCTTCCATACGGCGTGAATGATGTCGGACGATTCGTCCCGGTCGCCCTGCATCATCAGTTGAAACGAATTGCTGTGCATGGCTGCGGCCAGTTTGGGTACGAGCGGCATCAGCAACTCTTTCAGCACGGCATACAACCTGGATTCGGCGCCCGTCTCATTCATGTCGAGCGCCATGACCTTGCCGGGATTCTGTGGAGGCGTACCGTCCAGGCTCAGCATGCGTTCCGCCAGATCAGGTTCTGGTGCGAGCACCACACTGTCCAGCACGGCGACACCGGAGCGGCTTTCGTACTGCCACGACCTGCGCAGTCGCCAGCCCTCCTGGTTGAAAACGGCTGCCTCGAAGGCGTACATTCCGTGGGCACCGTAGTAGACGAATGCGCATACCGCCCCCCAGAAGACCGGCCCAATCAGCAGGACTCCTCGTAAAAATTCTTTTGGCGCTATTGGCTTTCCCGTGGGCCACGTAGCCACGGTAAGCGCTAGCGCAACGCACTCCACTGCAATGAACAGCACGAGATAAATCCAGATAGGTGGCGGCTCGCTCGCCTCCTTCTCGTCCGGTATCACCTGATCCCAGCGAAACTTCATCCTTCCTCCGTGTCAGCTTCCGTAGGTCCAGACGCGCTGCGAGGCAATCAGCGTCGGAGGCGGACTGCAGCGACAACGGCAGAAGTCGCCCTCAAGCGCAGGCAGCTTGCCGTCCATCGCGTCATCTTCTGAACGCGGGCCACTCGCGGCGATGAGTCCGATCGAGCCACACGCGGGACACTGCACGCGCGCCCCGAGGTAGCTCATGCCGCGTTCATCGGGGCCAACGCCGTCGATGCCGTCGAGTACGGTGCCGTTTGCCGTAGTGCGGTCCAGGCGGAGAATGCAGGCGCGTTCGCTCACGTCAGACTCCCAGCCATTCCCACTCGGTCCCTTCGGCTGCGGCAGGCATGCTTTCGCCACGTCGCCGGGTGACGATGCCCGCGAGGTCGTAGCGGTACGACTCGCCGGTGGACAAACTGCGTGAATAGACACGTGCAAGCCAGCGGCCACTGCGCGGGCAAACGGTGCGTGGCTTGCAGAAGTGTTCGGTACCTTCAGTCATGTCGAACGACCACTGCCTGACTGGCGTCGGTGCGCTGCCCTCCCATATCCATTGCACTGGACAGTCGAACTCGGTGCCGCTGGCGGACGCCATCAGCATTTTCACGTTGTCTCTCGTGGCAACGTCCCCGGCCTTGAAGGGTACGAGCTGCAGGCTGCGGGAATCTCCACCGGTGCGTACCGCGCGATATAGGCCGTCCTCGGCGAAAGTCTCGCCGGGGTTGACCGGCTGCGACGACATGTCGGCACGATGCGTTGCCTCCCACTGCTCACGCTCCTCTGGCGTAGAGGGATAATCGTGGTCGAAAGTTATACGGCTTTTAATGGGACAGAAATCGACGTGCGATGACAGTCCCCAACCGTAGCCTTCGTATTCAATATCCATATAAACCACACCTGAAAGGTCGTACACACCTTTCTGGATTTTATTGTCCGGAATGGCCGCCAATTTCAAAACTCTACTTTCACCTGGATTGAGAAAAATCTCCCCGTCTGCAAATTCGTTTTTGTTGAATATCCTTTTTCCCGCCAGGTTAACTCCCCAATCATCACGAGGTTGAATTTTCCCAAGCTTGCTAACCGGTGCAACAGCAAGTCCACCATTCCGACTGTCACCGGGCCACTGATCCGGTGTCTTGAACTTTATCCAACGGCTTCCAGAATTAATAAAACGCACAGAAACAATATAGTTCCCGTTTTTATGCTCAATACTCTCCGTCGTGAAGTCCAGTTTGATGAGCTTTCGGCCATCCGTCCGCGCCTGCTCCGACAATTTCAGTGGAGCGTCAAAAACCCTGCGCCTGAATTGCTCGGGAATCAGCCGCAGGTAACCCGATCTGCTTACGGCTTTCCCGTCATCCATGCATACAACATTGAATGTTGCAGCAGGGTCGTGCGTTTCAGGGCCGCCAGTCTGGATATCTTTGTCGCACAAAGTCTGCGCTACCCCTTTCAGCTCCTCCAAGTCTCGAGTTTGCGGGTCAAGTACAAAAACACCCACGCCACTTTGCATATCGTCGTTGATGGTGTCTCCTTTGGCAAAATAGAACTTGTCCACACCATCGAAACTCATCTCTCTCGAACCATATTCAAGACCACCCGACCACGAAAGAGAAAATGCACCGGGTCGCAGGACACCATTATTCGAATCATTCGCCATCGCGCATCCACCTCCTATCCATAGTGCCATCAGGGACAAAAAAGCCCCCCGCCATATCTCTCGGAATTTCGAATCACCGTCACTTCCTGTCATGTATCGCCTCCGTCTTTGCTGCAGAACTACCGCCGCTTGTTTCAGCTTTCCTGGCAGCTACAACAGGAGCGCTGTAACCTACCCGCCACAGCCTGTTGGTTTGAGCAGAAAACCACCTGCGAATATATTCGATGTAATAAGGTGAAGTGGTAGCAGTTGGCTTAAGGCAGCCGCCACCCATAAGATTATCTTCGGTTTCAATCACCCAAACCTTATTCGTCGCCTTGTTCGCATCCGCGAGAGCAAAGTCTATGTCTCCACTATTCTTGATATACATCGAATGCACAAATCCACCTTGCTCCCAATATTCATCAGGGAAATTGAATAAATGCCCGGTTTCATGCGCCTTTGTCTGCGTAAATCGCTCCGTATATCGTCCCGTTGTTGCCTCTTTCACATATTCTTTTTCCGGCCAATTAACAGCATCAGCCCGTTCAGTAGTCGGGTACAGGTTAATAGTGATGTTCGGGTCAAGCGCCGCAGCATCAGCTACCCTAACCACATGCACATCGGCACAAAATCTGACCGCAACCCGGCAACCACATGCCGCACCCTTGTTGCAGCCATCGAGAATCAGCTTGTAGTTCCCCTGATTCAGGGTCCTTTCGATCATGTTCTTGTACGTTGACGCATCGACTTCCCGTGGGTCACGCTCGACCAGCATCAAACCCTGTTCGGCAAACGACTTGCCGGAATTGGCTCCATTTCCAAAAGTCTCATACTGTGCAACCACATAGTTGTTCTGCTCATCGCGCATCGGCTCTCTCGTTGCGCGATTCATTTGCACCAGCAATCGCGGGATCAATGCAGTCACAACTTTCGCCGTGAGGGTCTTGGTACTGGACTCATAGGTGAACTGGCATGTGGTCGGCGCTGTCCCGGCGCACATCTCCGGTCGTCCGTTCTTCACAAGCCGCTCAGTTCTCGTCCGGCCGTATTTCTGGTACGTCGGGGTCTCCCGCTCCATGCTGGCAAACGCATTAAAATCAGCCAGTTGCCAGTTACACGGAGCAGGACTTAATAGCTGAATCGGATCGGGCCCGATGCACTTCTGTTGCTCATTGTCCGGGTCGTTGACCGTCAGACCGCCATTGCTTGACGCCTCTGCTTCCGCACTCGATTTCCCACCGAAAATATCCCCGAGGAATGATGGCGGCACTGCTGCGTCCGCATCCGGCACCGGTGCTGGCGGCGATACGAAGTCCGGGTTGGTCCTCCACACTTCACATCCAGTCGTGAACGGCACAAAGACCGGCGCGAACGCCGCGCCACCCAGGTCCATCTGTGCGGGACCCACCTTCTTCAAGCCACTTGTCTTGAACACGGCGCGACCCCGCGAACCGAATTCGATCCCATCCGGCGTCATGCGCATATACGAGCCACCCACATTCAGCACGATCTCCTTCGAAGACTTCATCTGCAGCACGCCATCCACCGTCTCAACGGTCATGTCGTTCTGCGACGCAAGCTGCATCGATCCGCGCTGGGCCTGCACGACAACCGCGCCCGCTGCCGCAATCAGGCTCATGCCCTTCTGCGAGAAGACGGATACCAGATCACGCGCAGCCACGGTGAATCGCTTGAGCGTGCTGAAATGCACACCCTTCTTTGCGGTACCGATAATCGAACCGTCGGCGGCAAGATGCACTCCGTCGCCTGATACGACGCCAGCCGGCCCAGGCGCGGTGACGAGCGCACCCGGCTGTCTAAACTCGTCCAAGGCATCGCTGATCGCCCGCTGTGCAACGGTATCGGCCGGCGCCGCCTTTGAGGCGCTAGCGGATTTCGCCAGAGATTCAGACAGCGCCTGATGGTTCTTCAGTTGCGCCTGCGTCTCCGACGTGTCCAGCACCTTGCCGTTACCACCGGCCTGGTTATAGGCCGACAGCATCACGCCTGCTCCGCCGCGCCCGACCAGGTGTCCCGCCGTCCGCAGTTCTGCGCCCGCGCCACGCTCCTTCAGTTCACGGTCCGGTATGAAGCCGAGGTTGAGCTGCGAACGGCCCGAATGCTCCGTGCTGAGTTCAATGCCTTCCTGGTTGTCCCAGTCATCCATCCACAGCTTGTTGCCGGACTGCGTGCGGATTTCGTTACGCGACATGCGCCGCCGCGACGAGTTGACGAGATCAGGACGCTGGCTGTTGTGGACGAATCCCACCAGGATTGGCTTGTTTGGGTTGCCCTCACGGAAGCCGACCAGGGCTTCATCCCCATCCACTGCGGGCATATGCAGGCCCGTATGGTTCTTGCCGGCAAAAGGCTTCGCCAACCGCAGCGGCACACTCTCCGCGCCTTTGGGCCAGGTGCCGAAGTCGCAGTGAAAGCGCGCGATATACTCGCCCTTGTCGGTCAGGTAGGCGAATTTGTATTTGTCAGGAGAGCAGATCGTCGCGCCCAATGTCCCGTGTATTTTTGGCCACCGGCCATCGTCCATACGCATCCGGTAGGGACGGTCGGCAGGAATGGCGGTGAAGCGGTTCATGTAGCTGTCGGAACGCGTACCGCTATGCACAACCTTCGTGACAAACATGCCACGGGGTGCATCTTCAAGTAGTCTGTCCGACCGCACGATACAGCCGGGCCGGATCGCGAGCACGGTTGACTTGACCTTGTAACGGACCTGCCGGACAAGCGCCGACTCGTGCCGCAACAGCGCTTCACGCTTCGCACCTGCCGTATCTCCGTGATGTGTGCCCCACACGTAAGGCGTACCAACCATCGTCCCGTCGTCCGGTACAACGCGGCTTTCGTTGCGCAGAACTTCCCACGCACTTTCCGGGTTGTAATCGGCAACGGCAAAGGACTCCGGCACGGTCCGGGTGCGGATCCTAAAGGAGAAGATCGCCTCGTCGAACGTCGACAACCCCGCAGTGGGACGGTCAGGCACCACCATGGGAGGACGCTCGTAGCCGTCGATGTCATCGGCAATCACCAGCACTTCGCCATGCTTGCCGGTCGTCGTAAAACAGAACAGGCCAGCCTGTTCCATTTCAAGCCTGATGTAATCCCAATCCCCCATGTTGAACTGGAACCGGAAGTCGTGTTTCGGATGTTCACGCCTGAGGCGAAATTCCACCTGCATCCAGAAGCGGATTTCATGGCGCTCAAGAATCGACTTGATGATTTCCCACGACGCCTTCTGCTGGTACGTCACGCAGTTGCTCGGGCCGTCGAGGACAGCGAGTCGCTGGCGGATCACCACGCAGTAGGTGCAACCGTCACGCGATTCCGATACCAGATCGAAGCGCGACACAAAGCCGTTGAACTGCCGCCGTCCACGCCCGTCTTCTGGCTGGATGGAGAACTCCGCGATCTGTCCGAGCACCTTCTTCCTGCTGACAGGTCCCGATGTTGCAATCACAGCCTTGATACGGTACGGCTCGCAGACTTCTTCGTGCACTTCCCACGATACGACCGACACCACAGGCATGGGAGACTTGCCGGTCTCCCGGTCAGTCTGCGGCTTGCGTGGCATCAGTTTCAGGTGCGCAGATTGCCGTCCTGTCAGATACATCCTCAAACGATCAGATTCCGCCCTATCCATGTTTGTCTTTTGCGAAACGTTACGAAAAATCCAAGGCGCCGACTGTCAAAAAAAAGGAGCGCCGAAAAGGCCCTCCAAAGATAGATGTGTAGATAGATGACGCGTCACGTCCCGCATGGTAGTACCGTCGGGTATCTCTAAAATCCAGATTCACCCTGGTTCATCAAGTGACTTGCAAAAGAGAGGGCGGCGAACGCCGCCCCAAGAGAGTAGGGCCTTGCCGTGCTACGGCAACACCGCTGGTTATCGTAAGACCAAGCAGCGTGAACGTTAAGGAATACCTATCAAACAAAATGGGCGACCGAAGCCGCCCAATAACAAAAGTACCCGACAAAACCGAACCAAGGAGAAACCAGGACCCGCGCCTGATTGCAGGCGCCGCATCCTGTCAGCCTCATACAGCACGTGAGCCGCGAAGCTTATCCACAGATAACGTTCATAAGCCTGTGGATAACCCAAGAGCAAGCGCACCAACCCATTGATGCAAAGGAGTTCTAGCGTGCTGCATCAACCGCACCACACACCCACCCCCTACCGCGGCCCCACCCGCCGATACTCCGCCGCCACCTTCTCCGCAGCCGGCCGACGCGCCGCATGGTTCTGCGCGTTGCGCGCCGTCACCCGCTCAAGCACCGCAGCCGGCGCCGTCTCCGGACGCCCGGCCTGAAACGGCGGCTGCGGCGCGTACTCCAACCCAAGCTGCACGGACTGGGCCGTGAGCTCATCGGTCAGCTCGGCAGCCAGCGTCAGTGCAAAGTCGATCCCCGCCGTCACGCCGCCTCCTGTGATCACGTTGCCGTCCCGCACCACGCGCGCATCGTCAGGGATCGCGCCGAACAGCGACAGCATGTCCCGCCACGCCCAATGGCAAGCGGCACGCTTGCCCTCCAGCAACCCCGCCGCGCCGAGCACCAGCGACCCTGTACACACGGAGGTGACATAGCGCGCCCCGAGCGCCAGGCGCCGCACGTGATGCATAAAGACGTCGTCCTGCATGGCATCGGTGACACCGCCGCCACCGGGTACGCACACCACGTCACAACGTTCGATGTCTTCAAGACGCGCGAGGTCGCTAAACGTCAGGCCGTCCGCATTGACCGGCTTGCCGCCGGCCGACGCCACGATCACGTTGACGCCCGGCGTGAACGCCAGCAGCTGATGTGGACCGGTGAAGTCCAGGTGGGTCACGCGCGGATAGATGGGAATCACGACGGTAAAAGGCTGGGTCATCGAGCGGTTCTCCGGAACTTGACCCATACAGTCTAGCGGACTCAGCCCGTCACTTGCCCGACACCGTCAGCTTGAGCTTGTTCGGACCTGCGGTGGTCGCGGTGATCTGCGTACGTTTATCGCGCGGACCCACATAGAAATGCTGACGAGCGGGCGTATTCAGATCGTGGGTTGCCTCGGGCAAACACGAGGCGACATCCGCTGCGACCGACTGCAGCGCGTCCGCGCTCGACCCAGCGTCGTGATGCGGCGTCCACAGGCACTGGTAACTATCGTGGCTCGCGTTGCACTGCGCGTCGTCGCCGTACGGCTGGGCAACGCCATTCACTTCCGCCGGACTCAGACCGGTAAAACCATCCGGCGCAGCAGCGACGATTCGTTTCAGGGCTGCGCACGGGGACGGCGCATCATCGGCAACTGCGATGACGGGTGAGAAGGCGGCCATCGCCGCCAGGGCCATCGCAATGCATAAAAGCGGCTGTATTGGGCGTTTCATGGATACGGCTCCTTCCTGATGGGAGAGCGGATGGAAGGCCGCCGGACGCAGCGCGGCCATCCTGCCACCGTCTACCAGCACGATTCGTGCCCCACAGGTCGCAAAAGTCACTACTCACACGACTCCCCGCCCGCGCCGTCAATCCTCCTCAGCATCCACTACCGGCGCAGCGCTTCGCGTTCGCAGCTTTTTGCGGATTTCCGAGTCGAGAATCAGCCTGCCGCGCAGCTTACCCTTCATACGTTTGACGTAGCGCGGCGCCTCGGTCATATGAGTGACCATCAGTTCGCGCACCTTCTCGACATCACGGGCACGCGCCGCCCTGGTAATGGCCTTGTGAATCTTCACATTGGCCTCGCCAAACCGTTGATGTTCGGACTCCGGAGTATCGTTACGAAACTCGATCAACTGACGGATCATTTCGTTGATCAGCTCGCAACTGAAGCGCAGAAATGGATTCGGATTCGCAGCTGCAAGGATGTCGTGGAAATTCACGTCCTCCTGGCGCTGCTTCAGGATACCGCCCACACCATGCCCCGACGCCGGCCGATCGCAACAGGCAATGCTCGCCTCGAGCGCGACGAAATCCTGCTCGGTGAGATGCGGCACCGCACCCGCCGCGAGTTCCGGTTCGAGCAGTTTGCGCACGGTGTAGATGTCGTCGATCGTCACGTCCTTGAAGAACAGATAGTTCTGCAGCAACTGCAGCGTGCGATCCAGCGGCACCTCCACCACCATGCCGCCACCGTTGGGCCCCGTCGTCACCTTGATGAGGCCTTGCACCTCCAGCGACTTCAGCGCTTCGCGAATCGTGCTCTTGCTCACGGAGTACAGCGCCTGCAATTCGACCTCGCGCGGCAGACGGTCGCCCGGCTTCAGGTCCTTCTCGGTGATAAGCCGCTTGATCTCCTCGGCAACCAGATCGGGACGCTTCTGCTGCTTGATTTCGACCGCGACACCGGCCTTGGCTCGGTCCATGACCATCTTCGATGCTCCCATTTAGGAAAACCCTGGCTCGCTGCGAGACAGGAATTTTGCCTTATTGACACCCGAATTTATTGTACCTAGCATCGGGATCATTCTATTTATCATGATAAATAGATTCCCGTCAGCGTGGTCAAAAAAGACCGCGGGCGGCCAGCCCGGTTTCGCAGTCGGTTGCATGCGTGTCTCTTTCTCCCAAGGAGCGTCATTTTGAATCGCCGAAATATGTTGAAGCTGGCCGCTCTGTCGGCCGTCCCAGGAACGCTCGGCTCGCTGGTCGCGCGCAACGCGTTTGCCCAGGGCGCGCCGCTGCAGTTCGCTTGCCCCGTGCCGATGTCCGGCGCCTTTGCGGCCAACGGCAAGTACGCCGATCTCGGCATGAAGCTCGCCATCGAGCAGTACGGCAAGGTGCTCGGCCAGCCGCTCTCGTACACCGTGCTCGATACGGAAGGCAAGCCCGCCACCGCCGTGCGCCGCGTGCAGGAAGTCGCTCAACAGAAGAACGTGCGCTATTTCGCGGGTGGTATTTTGTCCTCCGAAGCGTTGGCGATGGGCAACGAGGTCGAAAAGGACGGCGGCATCTTCATCACCACCGCGGGGGCCGATGAAATCACCGGCAAGGACTGCAACAGCGCCACCTTCCGCTGGTCGGTGCCGACCTTCGGCGCCATCGATCAGACGGTACGTCCGCTGATCCAGATGCTGCCCAAGGCCAAGCGCTGGTACACCATCACACCGCAATACGTGTTCGGCGACGGCTTGCTGTCGGCGGCGAAAGCGGTGTTCCAGGAAAAAGGTATCGAGCATGTGGGCAACAGCTACCACTCGCTCGCTGAGAAAGAGTTCAGCGGCTATCTGACCAACGCCGTGGCCGCCAAGCCCGATGTGCTGCTGATCCTCAACTTCGGTTCGCAGTCCTCGGATACGCTGCGCCAGGCCATCAGCTTCGGCATGAAGAACAACTGCACGATCCTGATTGCGTGGGCCTCGGGTCTCGAGCAATTCCAGGCGCTGGGCGCCGACCTCTGCGACGGCGTGTACTTCGGCGCGCAGTACTGGCACGGCATCGACTCCCCGCTCAATCACGATCTGGTCGCACGCTCGAACGCGGCGTTCAAGGAGAACCCCAACTACAGCCTGGCGGGCTCGTATATCTGCACGAAGATCCTGCTCGACGGCATTGTCAAGGCCGGCTCGGCCGATCCGAAAAAGGTCGTCGCCGCGCTCGAAGGCATGAAATACGCTGGCCTGACAGGACCGGAAGAAGTCCGCAAAGGCGACCATCAGGTCATCAAGAATTACTATTTGCTCAAGGGCAAGGCGAAGAACAAGATGAAGAACGCCGACGACTTCGCCGACATCGTCAGTTCCGGCCCGTCGTTCCTGCCGCTCGACAAAACCGGCTGCAAGCTGGCCTGAGCGGCCCCGCGTCATGCCGCCGTGCCGGCCGGCTGTGCGCCGCCTGACGGTGTACGCCCGGCATGTGCCGGCGATGCAAAGCGGGGGCGCGTGCTTCATGTTTGAGAGCACGCACCGCCCGCCCCGGAACTTTCAGCGACGGACGCCATGAACGTTTATCTCCTGCAGATCGTCAACGGCATCGGAGTGGGGATGTTGTATTTCCTGCTGGCGGTGGGCCTGTCGATCGTCTTCGGCCTGCTGCGCTTCGTCAACTTCGCGCACGGCGCGTTCTACCTGCTCGGCGCGTACTTCTGCTATCAGGCGATGCAGTGGTCGATGAGTTTCTGGACCGCGCTCGTCGTCGTGCCGATTGTGGTCGGCGCGCTGGCGTGGGTGGTCGAGAAGCTGATCCTGCGACACGTCTACGAACAGCAGCACGAGTTTCACATTCTCGTGACCGTGGGTCTCGCGCTGGTCCTGCAGGAATGTGTGATCCTGATCTGGGGGCCGCTCGGCAACAACGTGCCGGTGCCCGATTCGCTGAACGGCGTGGTGATCTGGGGGAGCTTCGTTTATCCGAAGTACCGCCTGTTCGTGATCGGCTTTACCGCCGTGCTGGCCGGCTTGTTGTGGTGGGTGCTCGAAGGCACGCGCCTTGGCAGCGCGGTACGGGCGGGCAGCGAATCGACTGAGATGGTGTCGCTGCTCGGCATCAACGTATTGCGCGTGTTCAGCCTGGTGTTTGCGCTGGGCGCGGCCACCGCCGCGCTGGCGGGCGTACTCGCGGCGCCGATTCGCGGTGTCGATCCGTTCATGGGTATTGAAGCATTGAGCGTCGCCTTCGTGGTGGTGGTCGTGGGCGGTCTGGGTAATTTTCTGGGGGCGCTGGTCGGTGGACTGCTGGTCGGCATCGTGCAAAGCGTGATGAGCACGCTGTGGCCGGAGGGCGCCAGCCTCATGATCTATGTTGCGATGGCCGCTGTGCTTCTGCTGCGCCCGAACGGACTGCTCGGGAGAGCGACATGATCGAACCGGCGAAGACCCTCGTGCACGACAACACCTCGGCCCCAAACGCGAGGCGCACGTTCAAACAGGCGCTGCATCACTACCGTTTCATCCTGCTCGCACTGCTGGTGGTCTGCATCCTGCCGCTCACGTTGCGCTCCGGCTCGCTTGCCACTGAGGTACTGGTGTACGCGCTGGCCGCGCTCGGTTGCAATCTGCTGCTGGGCTTCACGGGTCTGCTTTCGTTCGGCCAGGGGATTTTCTTCGGCCTCGGCAGCTATACCGCGGGGATCGTATTGACGAAGCTCGACGGCACACCCGTAATGGTGGCGCTGGCAGCGGCGATGATTGTCGGCGCGGCGGCAGCGACGCTCGTAGGATGGTTCTCGATTCGTCAACGCGGCACATACTTCGTGATGCTGACGCTCGCGTTCGGGCAGATGTTCTACTTTCTCGCCTATACGACACCCAATCTCACCGGCGGCGACGATGGCCTGCTCGGCATCCCCCGCCCGGCACTGTCGCTGTTCGGCAAGACACTCGTGCCGCTGACCTCGCCATGGCAATACTACGGCTTCGTCGCGGTGCTGTTTCTGCTTGCGTTCTGGGTGCTGATGCGGGTGTCGCATTCGGTTTTCGGCCGCACGCTACTGGCGATTCGCGACAACGAGGCGCGCGCAGCCGCAGTCGGTTACGACGTGAGGCGCTTCAAGTTGATGGCGTTCGTGATCTCGGGTGCGGTCACGGGTCTCGCCGGCGCACTGCATGCGCTGATGACCGGCATCGCACCCTTGTCGAATATCGATTACCACACGAGCGAAATGATTCTGGTGATGACCGTGATCGGCGGTACCGGCAATCTGTTTGCGTCTGTGTTGGGGGCGGCTTTCTACGTGCTGTTCGCCGACTGGCTCTCTACCCTATGGCCGCGCTGGCTCCTGCTGCTCGGGCTGGTGCTGATCGCCGTAAGCCTCTTCATGCAACGTGGACTATGGGGTCTCGGCGAGCGCATCTGGCAAGCCATGCGGCGCGACACGCCCGCTGATTCAGCAGAGGAGCAAGCATGAGCGACGCCATCCTGCAAGCCAGCGGCATCGTGAAACGCTACGGCAAATTCACGGCGCTTTCCGAGGTCGATCTGCGCATCTTGCCGCGCACCGTACATTCGGTGATCGGACCCAATGGCGCGGGAAAGACCACGCTGTTTCATGTCCTCACCGGCACCTTGCCGATCACGGCGGGCAAGATCATGTTCGACGGTCACGATGTGACGCACGAACCCGATTACAAGCGCGTGCGCCGCGGCGTTGCGCGCTCGTTCCAGGTGACGAGCCTGTTCGCCAATCTGAGCGTGCGCGAAAATCTGCGGCTCGCCGCGCAGGGCGTCGATGCACGACGTGCACTCAACGCATGGACACCACCGCGCGGTGCACTCGAACACGCCGACGTCGTCGATAGCGTGCTGGAGCGGCTCGCGTTGCAACGCTTCGCGGGCACTGCCGCGGCCGCGCTGTCGCACGGCCAGCAGCGCCGGCTCGAGGTCGGCATGGCACTCGCCGCGCGACCCAAAGCCATCTTTCTCGACGAGCCGACCTCCGGCATGGGTATCGACGATCTCGACGACATGAAGCAGTTGATTCGCGGCCTGCGCGACGACTACACGGTCGTGCTGATCGAGCACAACATGGGCATCGTGATGGATATCTCGGACACGATCACCGTCATGCAGCAAGGCCGCGTGCTAGTCGAAGGCCGTCCCGACGAGATTCGCGGCGACGAGCGCGTCAGAACCGCTTACCTCGGCAACATGATCACGGGAGGCCGCGCATGATCCTGGACGTCCAGCAGATTCACGGCTTCTACGGCAAGAGTCATATCCTGCAAGGGGTAACGCTGCGCATCGACGAAGGCGAGACCGTCACGCTGCTTGGCCGCAACGGTGCGGGCAAGTCCACCACACTCAAGAGCATCGCCGGAGTGGTGACACCTCAGCGCGGCACAGTGACCTTCAAGGGCGAACCGATTCACAAGCTCGCACCGCATCGTATCGCCGCGCGCGGCGTGTGTTTCGTGCCAGAGCATCGCGGCATTTTCCGGCTGCTGTCGGTCGAGGAAAATCTGCGTCTGGGCGCGCGCAAAGATTCGCCGTGGCAACTCGGCGATATCTACCGCATCTTTCCGCGCCTGAAAGAGCGGCGCACGAATGGCGGCGCGCAATTGTCCGGCGGCGAGCAACAGATGCTCGCCATTGGCCGTGCGCTGATGAACCATCCGCGTCTGCTGATGCTCGATGAGCCGGTGGAAGGCCTCGCACCGGTGATCGTCGAAGAGATCGTCGCGCAACTCAAACTGATCAGGCAGGCGGGTGTCGCGATCCTGCTGGTCGAGCAGAACCTCGAAGTATGTTCGCAACTTGCGGACCGGCACTACATCATCGAGCAGGGCGTGATTGTCTACGAGGGCGACAACGCCGCGTTCATCGCCGATGAATCGATCAAGGACCGCTATCTGGGCGTGGGTGTCGTCTGAACGCCGCGCCTTTTATCGCAAGGAATCGCTGATGCAAGCTCATGATTCGAACGTGGATGCGCCGGGCTGCGGCGCCGTGCTTCCATCGTCATCACTCACGTTGCGTGACGCGCAAGGCGTAGAAGGAGCATGCGTATGAAGCTCCTGATCGCGCGGATGAATCACGAAACCAACACTTTCTCGCCCGTCGCGACGCCGCTCGAAGCCTTCGGCCGTCACGGCCCAAGCTACGGCGAAGCCGCATGGCGCGAGAACAAGGGCATGCAGACTGCAATGGCCGCGTTTATCGATGCCGCCGAACGCGAGCATGCGCAGATCGTGACGCCGGTTTCGGCGTCGGCCAACCCGAGCGGCCCCGTCGCCGCCGCGGCCTACGGCGCGATCTGCAATGCGATCGTCGACGCCGCGGCCGGTTGCGATGCCGTGCTGCTCGATCTGCACGGCGCGATGGTCGCGGAAAATTCGAACGACGGCGAAGGCGATTTGCTGGCCCGCGTGCGTGCCGTGTTGCCCAATGCGCCCATCGCCGTGGCACTCGATCTGCACGGCAACGTCACGCAGAAGATGATCGACCATGCCGACGTGATCGTCAGCTTCAAGACTTATCCGCATGTCGACATGTACGAAACCGGCGCGCACGCCGCGCGTCTGCTGTTCGACCTGATTCACCGGCGAGCCCGGCCCGTCATCGCCTGGCGGCAACCGCCGCTGCTCACGCATACGCTGCGTAGTGCGACCGCCGAAGGCGCGATGAAACGCGCGGTCGATGCGGCCCGCGCGGCTGAAGCGGAGGGGATGCTGGCGGTGTCGGTGCTGTCGGGTTTCTCGCTCGCGGATATCGCCGCGCCCTGCATCAGCGTCGTGGTGGTGGGCGACGGCGATCGCGCCGCAGCGGATGCGGTCGCGCAACGCATCGCGCAGCAGATCTGGGACGAGCGCGACGACTTCTTCTATCGCAGCGCGCCATTGGCGGACTCCGTGGCGCAGGCGGCCAAGCTCGCTCATGGTGCCGACAAACCGGTGCTGCTGCTCGATCACGGCGACAACTGCATGTCGGGCGGCACATGCGACACGATGGATCTGCTTGAAGAGGTGCTGAAGCAAGGACTCGAAGGCGTGGTGAGCGGGCCGCTGTGCGATCCTGAGGCGGTGGCTGCCATGCACGCTGCGGGAGCGGGGGCGACTGTCACGCTCGCGGTCGGGAACAAGCTGGCCAGCGAAGCCGTCAAACCGCACCGGCCACTCACGGTGACCGGCGTGATTCACGCACTGACCGACGGCGAGTACACCATTAGCGGTCCTACCTATACCGGACAACGCGCCTTCATGGGCCGCGCCGCCGTGCTCGATATCGGAGCCGCCACGCTCGTCGTGACGGAGCGCACGCATGAGCCGTGGGACTTAGGGGTGTTCGAAAGCGTGGGCGTCGATCCGAGACGCGCCCGCTTTCTGCTGCTCAAGTCACGCATGTATTGCCGACCGGTGTTTGTGCCGATCGCCGCGGCACTGGTGGAATGCGATAGCCGCGGCGTGACGAGTTCGGACTATGGTCTTTTCAGGTTCGAGCATGTGGAGCGGCCAGTTTATCCGTTGGATGCGGGAACGGAGTGGAAAGCCTGAGCACCATGCAAGCCTCGCCATGAACCGCCATCAGGCGTTACCGAGGCGCGCCTTCAAAAACTCGATAAACAACCGCGTCCTCGCCGGCAACAAGCGGGTCTCCGTAATCGCGTGCACCTGAACGGGCGACAGGCTCCATTCCGGCAGAACGCGAACCAGCCGACCCAAGTCCACATCGTCTCGTGCGAGTTCGGTATCCATCGCCGCGATGCCGACCCCGTGCGCCGCCAGCGAACGGGTCAGCCCGACGCTGTTCATCGCAAAGCGCGTGGGCGTCGTCACCTCGACGGATTCGTCGCCGCGGTAAAGCGTTCGCACCACATCGCCCTGCCTGAGCGTCCCCTGTGCAATACACATGACGTGATGGCGTAGATCGTCGGGAACGGTCAGCGGCGGCGCCTTCTTCAGATAGCTGGGCGCCGCATACAGATAGCGCGGCAGCAGCGCAATCTGCCGCGCCACCAGCATGGAAGGCGCGGTAGGCGGCGGACCGATGCGCAGCGCGAGGTCGAAGGGATCCGCCTGCAGATCGATGCGCCGCGGCGTCAGGTCGAATTCGAAAGCGATCAGCGGATAGGTCGTGGCGAAATCGGCCAGAATCGGCGCGAGGTAGCCGGTGGCAAGATCGGCCGGCATCGATACGCGCAACGTGCCGCTCGGGCGTTCGACCACGTCCAGCAGCGATTCATGAGCAATCCGCGCCTCCTCGACAATGCTCTGGCAGCGCTTGAAATACACATCCCCCGCCTCGGTCAGCTCGACCTTGCGGGTAGACCGGTGCAGCAGCCGCAGCCCGATGGTCTTCTCCAGCTCCGCAATATGCCGCGACAGCGTCGAATTCGGCATGTCCAGCGCCTCGGCCGCCCGACGAAAGCTCCGGGTCCGCGCCACTTCGACAAACAGGCGCATGTAGCTCAACAGTTCCACGTCGATTGCTCCACTGATGGATCACTGTATTCAATTATAGGCCTTTATCTCTCAGATGGATCAGTCCATCCTGTCGTTACACCCTCACCAAAGGAACCGACATGAACGCCCTCTACACAAGCACCCGCCTCGGACGCTATACCCTGCGCAATCGCCTCGTCATGGCGCCGATGACCCGTTCGCGGGCCGACGACGCCACCGGCGTGCCCTCCTCCCTCGCCGAGCAGTACTACGCCCAGCGCGCCGAGGCTGGCCTGATCGTGACCGAAGGCACCTTCCCCTCGCCGATGGGCAAGGGCTACGTGCGTACCCCCGGCATCCATTCCGCGGCGCAGATCGAAGCATGGAAGCGCATTACCGCTGCCGTGCATGCAAAGGGCGGCCTCATCTTCCTGCAGTTGATGCATACCGGACGCATCTCGCATCCGAGCATGCTGCCGGATCATGCGACGCCCGTCGCGCCTTCGGCGATTGCCGCGGAAGGCAAGGTTTTCACAGCCGCCGGCCCGCAGGACTTCGTCGTGCCGCGCGCGCTGGAAACACAGGAGATTCCCGGCATCGTCGAGGAATACCGGTTCGCCACACGACACGCTCTGGAAGCCGGCTTTGACGGCGTCGAACTGCATGCCGCCTCCGGTTATCTGCCGGAACAGTTCCTGTCTTCCGGGACCAATCAGCGGACCGACCGCTACGGCGGCTCGCTTGAAAACCGCGCGCGCTTCGTGCTCGACGTGTTGACGGCCATGACGGAAGAAGCGGGCAGCGATCGCGTCGGCATCAAGATCGCGCCGGAGATGGGCTTCAACAGCGCGAGCGACGCCACACCGCAAGAGACCTATCAATACCTGGTGCAGCGCATCTCGCCGCTCAAGCTGGCTTATCTGCACGTCGCCCGCACCAGAAGCGCGTTCAACTACCGCGCCCTCTTGCGGCCCTTGTTCGACGGCCCGTTGCTGGCCGGCGGCGGTCTCGACCAGGCGAGCGCCCAGGCACTCGTCGCGGACGACGGCGCGGATGCAACCGTATTCGGCAGTCTGTACCTCGCCAACCCGGATCTGTCGCAGCGATTCCTCGCGAACGCCGCGTTCAACACGCCCGAGCGCGATACGTTCTACTCGGCCGGCCCGGAAGGCTACATCGACTATCCCACTCTGGAGAATGCACAATGAACCGCGCCCTTCGTATTCACGCTTATGGCGGCGCCCATGCCGTCTCGATCGATCAGATGGACGCCCCGCACGCCGCATCCGGCGAAGTGCTGGTCCGTGTGCACGCGGCCGGCGTCAACGGACTGGACTGGAAGATTCGCGACGGAATCCTGCAGGACGTTTTCCGGTTGCCGCTTCCGGCCACCTTGGGCATCGAGCTCGCAGGCGAAGTGGTCGCAACAGGCGCCGGCGTCACGGGCTTTGCCGTCGGCGACCGCGTGATGGGTGCATTGGGCGGCATCGGCGCCTATGCCGATCACGTCGCACTTGCGGCCGACAAACTCACGGCGATTCCCGCCGGTTTGAGCGATACGGTTGCCGCAGCGACTCCGGTCGCCGCGCTGACCGCGTGGCAAGCCTTGTTCGAAGCGGGTGAGCTGAAGCGCGGGCAGACCGTGCTGATTCACGGAGCGGCAGGCGGCGTGGGCAGTTTCGCCGTTCAGTTCGCGCGGCGCGCCGGCGCGCGGGTCATCGGCACCGCGCGAGGTATCCATGCCGGCTATCTGCGCGAACTGGGCGCGGACGAAGTCATCGACTACCGCACCGAGTCCTTCTGGGACGTCGCGAAGCATGTGGACCTCGTGCTCGATCTGGTGGGCGGCGAAGCACTGGCGAAGTCCTGGCAAATCGTCGCGGCGGACGGCAAGGTCGTCAGCACGGCCGCGCCGGAGATTGCGACGCAAACGCCGGCGGGCAAACGCGGCGTGTGGTTTCAGATGCGTGCCGACGCCGGACAGCTCGCGACAATCGCCCTGGACGTGGCACGAGGTGATTTGAAAGCTGAAGTCTCCGAGATCGTCGCCCCGACCGAAGCGGCTGAGGCAATCGAGCGCAACAAGACCGGACATGGGCGCGGCAAAACGGTCGTCCAGTTCCGCTAATTGACATGGTTGAACACGCAGCAGGGAGTCCATAGATCGATTTCAATTCGTTATCCGAAATAAATCTATGGACTTTCGCTCGCCCAATGACGAGCGGTGTCCCACCCCATTAGGCGGATGTCACTAAAAATTAATGTTGCGACGCAGCATTTATACGCCTATGCTGAGTTCAGCGGAGCCTGGGGCCTTATTGCCCATCGGGCCCCCTAACTGCGGAGGCATAGATGACATATCCGCGCTCATCTGATTTGACGCTTCACGTGTTTGAACAGGATGGTGGCTGGCATTGGGCTCTCACAACCGAACGGCAGCACGGCACGGGCAAGAAAGTGGTGGCATACAGCGAGGACATGTTTGCCTCGCAGGCACAGGCACGCGCCGAAGGGGAACGGGCCGCTAACGACTGGCAACATGGCGCGGGGCTGCGCCGATCGGAATTCGCGTAGAGGTGGCGGCCGTGCGATGGCTATGGGCGCCGGGTTCAACTCTCAGCCGGCCGTTCGCAATACCTCGTGAACGTGGTGCATATGGTGCGCAGTTTCGCTTTGCAGATGCGCGATTGCCTGCTTCACCCGCTTCGCCTCACCCAGTTGAAATGCATATTCGCGAAGCAACGCTTCGCTCGTCACCAGATCATTCAAGGTTCCGAGTTCGTCTTGCACCACCGTGAGACGTTCGATGACAGCCTGATGACCGCCACCCAGAACCGGCGCAAAGAACTGCAGCAGGTAGCGCAGTTTTTTCCCCGCGATCCGCACCTCGTGAAGCGCCGCATAGTCTGAGGCCTGCGCCGATACCGCTCGCCTGACACGCTTTTTCAGAGCCTGCTCGGCCGCTTGCACACGCTCTTCGGCGAAGCTTGCAATGGGCCGACCGGCACCTTGCAAATCGAGTTGCTGACGCGCGCTCGTCAAGGCCTGCTCGAGTATCCGTTCGACGCCCGCATTGCCGATGGCCTTCAGGCTGAACGACAGCGCCTCGGCACGGTGTTCGTCGATCGCTTTGATCAGCAAGGCCAATGCGTCGTGCTGATTCGACGGATTGGCCGCGGCGATCAGGTCGTGCAGGACATCCCAGTCCCTCGTCCGGCCGGCTGCGTCGGCGAGCGCCTTGAATTCGCGGCGTTGCAGCTTCGCATCTTTTTTGTCGAGCAGCGGTTGGTACGCCCACCAGAGCGTGCGCAACCGGCGCAGCGCCACGCGCAGCTTGTGCAGATCCTCGGGGGCGCCGCCGCCATCGAGCTTACGCACCCGCTCCACGGCCTCTCCGGCAATCGACGTGGCAAGCAGCGCAAACGCATCCACCACGCTCGTCGAAGGGGCGATGAGTCCAGCCCGCGCTTGGGCCGACGTTGGGGACGGCGCGGCTGTCTCTGAGCTTTCAGCCACAACGGGACGGAAACTCATGGTGGGGTGCGCCTTGTGAAAAGATGCCGCGATAAGGATATTGTCACGATACCTGGGTAAAGTCGAAACCATCAAAAGCACCGTTTCATTCGGCCCTCGCAATCCTGCGTGCTGCCCCGCTTTGTCCGCAGCTTTACCCGCACCTGGCGCCCCCCCATGACCACCCTTCTCAGTCACCACGAGATTGCCACTCTATTCGTGCTGTACCACTCGCCGGAACGCCTTGCGCTGCCCGACCTCGACGTCCTGCCGCTTGAGCATGCGCACCTGGTCGAAGTCGTAGCCGCGGAATCCGGCCATGCGCATTACCGCGTGACATCAAAAGGTCACGAACTCGTGAGGCGCTTTGGCCTCGCAAAACGTAAGGAACGGTGCGCCGAACCTGCAGCCCGTGTCGCGGTCGAAGCCTCGGAACGCATGCATGCGTAAAGGCGCGTTGGACCGTGCCTGAGCGAGCGCTCGGCGCGGTGCAATGCATATCGGACTTCGAAACGAGATCAACGAGGGAGTGTCTATGGCTAACCAGCTTGCCGCGATTGAGCATGTTGTCGTCCTGATGTTGGAGAACCGATCGTTCGACCACATGCTGGGTTTCCTCTACACGGACCAACAGAATAAGTCGCCTGCAGGTCAGGCTTTCGACGGACTGACCGGCAACGAATCCAACCCCGCTGCGAATGGCGAAGCCGTGAAGGTGTACGCGATCCAGGCAAGCGACAGCAACGCATATTTCCAACCCGGCGCCGATCCGGGCGAAGGCTATAGCGCAACGAATTCGCAGTTGTTCGGCACGGTGAAGGCGCCCACGCCGCCGGTCGCCACCAACCAGGGCTTCGTGAGCGACTATGTGTACACGCTCGGCTGGGAATCGAAGAAACCCAGTTGGTCGGTGCTGCCGGGCACCGTTGCCTCGGACATCATGGGTATGTACACACCGGCCATGCTACCGGTGCTTTCTGGACTCGCGCGCGGCTACGCCGTCTGCGACCAGTGGTTCAGTTCGGTGCCGACCGAGACCTTGCCGAATCGCGCGTTCGTGTGCGCGGCGACGAGCCAGGGGCACATGGACGACAACACCAAGACCTATACCTCGCCGAGCATCTTCGGCTTGCTGTCGCAGCACAATCAGAGCTGGGTCATCTACGGATACAATCAGCCGCCGCTCACGCGGATGAACTTCCCGGATACGACGAACGCGTCCGACGATCACTTCGGTCTCTTCACCGACTTCCAGAGCGCGGCACAAAACGGCACGCTGCCGGCCTATACGTTTCTCGAACCGAGTTGGGACGCCGCCGGCAACAGCCAGCATCCCAACTACGACGTCGCGCTGGGCGAGCAGTTGATCCACGATGTCTACTACGCCTTGCGCAGCAACGAAGCGCAGTGGAACAAGACCCTGCTGATCGTCACGTACGACGAGCATGGCGGCTGCTACGACCATGTTGCCCCGCCGTCGGGCGCCGTGCCGCCGGACAACTCGGCGGGCGAATACGGCTTCGACTTCACGCGTTTCGGCCTGCGTGTGCCGACCGTGCTGATTTCGCCGCTGATCGCGCCGGGCACGGTGTTCCGCGTTGCGGAAGGCACCATGCCGCTCGATCACACCTCCATCCTGAAGACGGTCGAAACGCGTTGGGGTCTGCCCGCCCTCACGGCCCGCGACGCCGCCGCGCCCGACGTGGGCGATGTGCTGACTCTCACGACGCCGCGTAGCGACGATCCGCTGGCCTCCGTGAGCGTGCCGAAATCGACCGGCAGCAGCGCCGCGGCAGTCCAGCAGCCGTCGCATCTGCAACAGGTCCACGCGGAACTGGTGTCGCGCTTGCCGGTGCCCGATGCAAAGGGTGGCACGTATCATCAGATGCCGGCCTTGACGACCAATGCCGAGTACGCCGATTACATTGCCTCGCGTACGAAGGCGTGGCTTGCGAGCCGCAAGACGGCGGCTGCGGCGAATCCGCACGGTTGAAACGAGCGTCCGGAGCGGTCGCGATCAGCATGGCTGTGGCGGCTAAGGCTACGGCTACTGCGATCCGCCTGGGGTGTTAAACATGGACATCCGCCCCACCATCCAGCGAAGCAGCTCATCCGCAGCGGCGGCCAATGGCCGCCCTGCCCGAACCAGCACACGCGCCTTCGCCGAGGCGAAAAGCGGATGATCGATCTCCAGCGCGACCAGCTCACCGGACGCGATCTCATGCATGGCCGCAAACCGCCCTATCAGCGTCGCGCCGTCCCCTTTCTTCACGAAGCGCCGGAGTAAGGCCACCGAGTTGGTGAGGACCGTGGGCCGGATCTGGATGTTTTCGGCAAACGCGAGCATCTGCACGACCTGGCCGAGCCCGAAGGCCGCCGGCATCAGCGCGAGCGGATACGGCAGCATGTCGCCGACAGCAAGCGGTCCGCTGCGCGCCGTCAGCGGATGGCCGGCACGCACCAGCAATACGACGGGCTGCGACGAGGTCGCGCGATACTCGATGTGCGGATGCGACGGCGGGTTATAAGCCAGCCCAATGTGCGCGCGTCCTTCCACCACTTCGCCGACCACGTCGTTGACGGGTAACGCATCGACGCTGATATCGAGTCGCGGATACTGCGTGCAAAAATCGGTCAGCACCTCGTCCATCAGACCGTCGATATAGCCTTCGCTAATCGCCAGCCTCACGTGGCCCTGCTGCAATCCCTGCAGCGCTTGCAACCGCTGCTCGAACTGTTCCTGTTGCGCCTGGCAGCCGCGCCAGAATTCGACCAGATGCAGCGCCGCCTCAGTCGGCGCCACGCCACGGGCACGCCGCTCGAATAGCGGCGCGCCGATCTCCTCCTCCAGCAGCCGGATCTGCCGCGTAATGACCGAGGCTGCCGTATTCAGCTTGTCCGCCGCCCCGCGGATCGAGCCGTGGGACAGCACTTCATGGAAATAGCGCAGCCGGCGCTGGTTGATCTCTCGCATCGTCTGGGTCCTTTGTCTGGCCGCTGGAGCGTGTTGCCCAACGGGCAACATTACTTCACTTTAGTTGCTCTTGCTTGCCCGTTATTGGCTGCCGACTATCGTTCGGTCACGCACTGCCCGTCTGCCAACCCTCATCTGGAGATCGTCCGTGTCCGCTATCCCGTCGAATCCGAGTGCCGATCAGAGCACGGCGCTCTACAACAGACTGAACTGGCGTCTGCTGCCCTTTCTGCTGATCTGCTACCTGTTCGCTTGCCTCGACCGCCTCAACATCGGCTTTGCGAAACTGCAGATGCAAAGCGATCTCGGCTTCTCCGACGCGGTGTACGGCGTCGGCGCGGGCATTTTCTTTCTCGGCTACGTGTTGTTCGAACTCCCGAGCAATCTCTTGCTGCCAAAACTCGGCGCCCGCAAAACGATCAGCCGCATCCTCGTGCTGTGGGGGCTGACGTCGGCCTCCATGCTGTTCATCCATAACGTGACGATGTTCTACGGGCTGCGGTTTCTGCTTGGGGTATTCGAGGCCGGCTTCGCACCCGGGATGATCTTTTACCTGACCTACTGGTACGGCGAAGCGCGCATGGCGCGCGCCATCGCCACGGTGATGATCGCCGGACCGCTTAGCGGCGTGGTGGGCGGTCCGCTGTCGACCTGGACCATGACAGCCTTTGCGGGCGCCTTCGGTCTCGCCGGCTGGCAGTGGATGTTTCTCGTGGAAGGCTTGCCCTGCATCCTGCTGGGGGTCGTCGCATGGTTCTTCCTCGCCGACCGTCCGGCCACGGCGACGTGGCTGTCGGCCGACGAGCGGCGCACGATCGACGCCGGCCTCGCCACGCCCGGCGCCGCGCATCACTCGTTCGGCCAGGTGGCGGGCGATCCGCGCGTGTACCTGATGGCGATCGCGTACTTCTGCGTGATCTGCGGCATCTACACAGTCAACTTCTGGTTGCCGACCATCCTCAAGGCCGATGGCGTGAAAGACACGCTGCAGATCGGCTTCTACTCGACGATCCCATACATCGCGGCGGTGATCGGCATGTACATCGGCGGACGCAGTTCGGATCGCTTTCGCGAGCGGCGCTGGCATAGCGCCGTGCCGGCTTTGATCGGCGCGCTCGCACTGGCTGTCGCGACGTGGGCGAGCGGGCAACTCGTGCTGTCGCTGATTTTCATGACCGTCGCCACGGCGATGATGTGGATCTCCTATACGGTCTTCTGGGCGATCCCGTCCGACTATCTGAAAGGCGACGTGGCTGCGGGCGGCATTGCGTTGATCAATACGATCGGCCTGCTGGGAGGCTTTCTGAGCCCGACGATCATCGGGTGGGCCAAGACCGTCACCGGCAGCCTGCAGGCCGGCTTGTACGTGATGGTCGGGCTGTTGGCGCTCGGCGCGATTCTGCTGCTGGCGAACCGTTTGCCCGCCCGCCGGACTGTGGCACCCACGCAGTCCACACAACCCGCCCAGGCTTGAGGCATTGCAGGCATCGCCCACGCCAGGTCTACGCAAATCACACGCCGGCGCAAATGCCTGCGCCGGCCTTCATGGAGACAACGAAGTGGCATTCAAGATCCTGATCGCTGGCTTCCAGCACGAGACCAATACATTCGCGCCGTCACCGGCGACCTATGCGAGCTTCGTCCGCGGTGAAGGTCATCCGCCGATGATGCGCGGCGAAGCCGTGCTGGCGCTGCGCGACGTCAACCTGCCGATTGGCGGCTTTATCCGCGCGAGCGAGCAGCAGGGACATACGCTGATGCCGGTGATCTGGACCGCGGCCAGTCCGTCGGCACAGGTGACGGAAGACGCCTACGAACGCATCGCCGGTGAGATCGTCGCGGCGGCGGCCGCAGGCGGCTTCGATGCGATCTATCTCGACTTGCACGGCGCGATGGTCGCGCAACATGTCGACGACGGCGAAGGCGAACTGCTCGCGCGCATCCGTACCAAAGTGGGTGCGGCCGTGCCGGTGGTCGCCTCGCTGGATCTGCACGCCAACGTGACGGAGCGCATGCTTGCCAGCGCCGACGCGCTCGTCGCCTACCGTACCTATCCGCATGTGGACATGGCCGACACCGGCGCGCGCGCCGAGCGGCTGCTGGCGCGCCTGCTTGCCGGGCATAAGCCACTGGCGAAAGCGGCACGGCGTCTGCCGTTCCTGATCCCGATCAATGGCATGTGCACGCTGCTGGAGCCGGCGCGCTCGATGTATGCCGAGCTCGGCACGCAGGAAGAGGGCGCCGTCGTGTCGCTGTCGTTCGCCCCCGGTTTTCCCGCTGCCGACTTCCCCGAATGTGGTCCCGTGATCTGGGGTTACGGCGAGGACGCCGCAGCGGTGCGACACGCCGTGGACACGCTCCACGACAGGATGCTGCGCGACGAGTCGCTGTGGGCGGTGCCGTTCCTCTCGCCCGACGCCGCCGTGGCCGAAGCCATGCGTCTGAGCGCGACGGCGCACAAACCCGTGGTGATCGCCGATACTCAGGACAACCCAGGAGCCGGCGCGGACTCGAACACCACCGGCATGCTACGCGCGCTGCTCGATAACGGCGCCCAGGATGCGGCGCTTGGCCTGATCTGGGACCCCGAAGCCGCGGCGCAGGCTCACGCGGTGGGCCTCGGCGCCACGCTCGAACTGGCGTTAGGCGGGCGCTCGGGAACGCCGGGCGATACGCCTTTCGTCGGGACCTTCAAGGTCGTAGCGCTTTCCGATGGCCGCTGCCGCTACGACGGACCGATGATGCACGGCATGCAGGTCGAGCTTGGACCGGTTGCCTGCCTCGCGATCGGCGGGGTGCGCGTTGCCGTGAGTTCGACGAAGGCGCAGATGCTCGATCGCAATCTCTATCGGGTGGCCGGCATCGAGCCTGAAGCGATGAAGATACTCGTCAACAAAAGCTCCGTGCATTTCCGGGCCGACTTCGAGCCGATCGCGCATGCGGTGCTGGTGGCGAAGGCGCCGGGTCCGATGACCGCCGATCCGGCAGACCTGCCGTGGACACGCTTGACGCAAGGTATCCGCGTACGGCCGATGGGGAAGCCGTTCGGCGCTTAGGACAACCGGCCGCCGCAGCCGTAAGACGGAGGCTGCGGCGGCCACGCGCATTATTCCAATCCTCTATTACCCCTCATTGCGAAAAGCGCAATGAAATCCGCATTCCAAGTCCGCATTGACGCTTAGACCTTCCCGAGGTCGTAGTTGAGCAAATCAGCGTCGCAAACCGATGAACAGCCGTGCATCGCTGCTGTTACTTTTAGGTCGCCGGGGATAGCAAATAAAACCGATCCCGATGTCTGAAAGCCCGATACGCAAGCGAGAACACTCATGAAGAAACTGAATGCCGCAGTCTTGTCCGGCCTTGTGCTGATCATACCGGCCTCAAGCCATGCGCAGAGCAGCGTGACGCTCTACGGCGCCATCGATACCGCCGTGGGTTTCGTGACCAACGCCGGCGGATCCAACAGCGCCAACAGAGTGGGATTTATCAACAGCAACATCCAGACCACCAGTTGGGGCTTGAAAGGCACGGAGGCGCTAGGCGGCAATCTGAGCGCTGTCTTTAATCTGCAAAGCGCTTTCAATCCGAGTACGGGAAGCTTGTCGGAGTCAGGTGTCGAATTCGGCGAGCAAGCTTATGTGGGCCTATCCAGCACGGACTACGGAACGCTGACCTTCGGACGGCAATTCGACCCCGTCACGGACGTACTGGAACCGCTCACCGGGGATATCTACTTCGGCTCGCTCTTCGCAACCGTCGGCGACGTCGATAATTACGACGCACTCCTGCATATCAACAACTCTATCAAATACGCGAGCCCGGTACTGGCCGGCTTTCAGTTCGAGGCGATGGCTGCTCTGAACGGTATCGCCGGCTCGGTTTCGGCAGGCAGCTTCTACAGCCTCGGAGCGTCATACACGAATGGCGGCCTCTCCCTCGCCGGCGGCTATACCGTCAGCAAGGTGGACAACACCACGGCGCTGGTCGACGGCGTCGCCAGCACCACGGCATCAACCACTGCTGACGGTCTGGCCTACGACAATCCGATCGTTCAGTTTGAAAACATTACGTCGAATGAGATCGGCCGGATCGGCGGTCAATATGTGTTCGGGCCTTTCATTGCCGGTGCGGCGTATAGCAACTCGAAGTTCCATCAATTCGATTCCGGCGCAACCCTGACGTTTAACAGCGGCTCCGGATTCCTTCATTACGCGCTGAATTCCGCACTGAGCCTCGCCGCCGGCTACAGCTATACGAAGGCGACGGGCGAAGGCGCGTCGGCAAGCTACAACCAGCTCTCTCTTGCCTCGGATTACTACCTCTCCAAGCGCACCGACGTCTACCTCAGCGCGGTCTACCAAAGAGCAAACGGCCAGACGCTCGACAACCTCGACAATCTGGTGCCAGCGACGGCTTCAGTGGGTGACGAAGGCTTCTACGGTACGAGCCGCGAGCAGGCGTTGGCGGTACTCGGGATGCGTCACCGGTTCTAGCTGTTCGAGCTGTTCTAGCTCGCGCCTTTCGAATATTTGAACGTACCTTGTGCGCTGGCGATCAGGATATGGTCGTCCACCCAGGCCTCGCCGCGCGAGAAGAAGATCGAGCGGCCCTGACGTTCGAGAAAGCCCTTCGCGGTCACGTATTCGCCGAGTCCCTTGTCGAGATAGTTGGTTGTCAGCGACAGCGTGAACGCGTGCCGCGCGGCTTGCCCCGGCTCGGCGTATAACCCGGCGTATCCGGCTGCGGCATCGAGCAGGGTGGCGATCGCGCCGCCCTGCAATACGCCCTGGCGGTTGAGCTTGCTGGGATCGATCGACATGCGCAGTTCCGCATAGCCCTCGCGCCATTGCGTCAGGCGCACGCCGAGCGATTCGAGGAAGGGATTGTCGATGGGATGGTCCGACATGCTGGGGCCTTTTGAAAACGCGCTACGGTTAGCGACGGTTGCGGAAGATTGAGACGTGGCTCAACCGCACCAGCATACCCGCTCGCCCGAAATGCCGTCGCCCCACTCCTCTCTTACCGCGTCCCGCCGTCCTGCGTCATCACCAGCGCGAGCGACGACGCCAGAATCGATTTGGCCAGCGCGTCGTCATCTACGGCACGAGCGAGCGTAATAGCGCCGACGATCGTCGCGACGATGCCAAGCGCCGCTTTCTCGTCGCCATCGCCGGCGCCCTCGCCGCCCGACGTAGCCTGCGCAATGCGTGCCGTAAATTCGTGCAGATAGCGCGTCAACAATGCCCGGATGTCAGGGTTCGCATGCCGCGCCTCGCCCGCCAGCGCACACAGTGCACAACCGCTGCCGGGATTCTTGACGTGGCGCTCGTCGAGGAACGCCTCGGCAATCGACTGCAGCGGTGTCTCGTTCCGCTTGCCGGGTTTGCTTTCGCGCGCCGCCATGCGCGCCCGGCTTTGCGTGAGCGCGTACTCGAGCGCCTCCACGATCAAGGCATCGCGCGACGCGAAGTGACCATAGAACGCCCCATGGGTGAGCCCCGCACTGCGCATGCAGTCGGCCACGCCGAGCGCCTCGATGCCGTGCTCGCGAATCTGCCGCGACGCATTCTCCAGCACCCGCTGCCGGCTCTCAGCCTTCTGTGCCTGCGAATAGCCCATTTTCTTCTCCGTGACGCTTGACAATCTGCATGATGAGCATAATACTGAAATTGTGCATGATGATCAACATACAGATTTCGAGTGTTGGCAATGCTCGTGATGGTTCGGATGCGGCGGCTGCCCAGCGCCGCGTAACAGGTTCTGGCAAGGCGAGCCGGCGCGGCTTTGGACGCGATCTCGCGGCGCTTTACACAGGAGAAGGAAGATGCGTTTTACTGGAAAAACCGCGCTCGTGACGGGCGGCAACAGCGGGATTGGCTTTGCTGCGGCACAACTTTTGATCGCAGAAGGCGCTCGCGTCGTCGTGACGGGGCGCGATCGCACGAAGCTGGATAACGCGGTGGCCGAACTGGGTGAAAACGCCCTCGGCATCGCTGTGGATCTGGACGAGCCGGCCGCGATCGATTCGATGTTCAAGCAGATTCAAGAGACCTACGGGTCGCTTGATATTGTGTTCGCCAACGCCGGCATCTCCGGTCCGACGCCGCTCGGCGGTACGACCGCGGCCGCGTTCGAAGCGATTCTGCGCACCAACCTCACCGCGGTTTTCCTCACCGTCCAAGGGGCGCTGCCGTTGATGAGCGCGGGCGGTGCGGTCGTCCTGAACGGCTCGGTCATGCGCGAACTCGGCTCGCCGGGCTCGGCAGCTTATTCCGCCACCAAGGCAGGCGTGACCGGCATGGCAAAAGTGTTTGCCTCTGAACTCGTCACGCGCGGCATCCGCGTGAACACGGTGATTCCGGGCGGCACGCGCACGCCGATCTGGACGCGCGGCGCGAGAACGGGCGCAACCATCGACGGGACCGAGCAAGCGCTTGCAGCAGGCATTCCGCTCGCGCGTTTCGCCACGCCGGAAGAAGTGGCCAAAGCCGTGCTGTTCCTCGCGTCGGATGACGCCTCGGGCACCACTGCGGCGGAAATCGTGGTCGACGGCGGCACGACGGGTGCACCGTGGGGCGCGCCGCTGTTTCGCAAGGGGTAAGGAGAGGGCCCGAGGCCCGCTTTCCTGATGCAGTGCCGTCGCTGGCCGTGCGCCCGAATCCGCGTAAGCGATTCGGGCGTTAGCCTTAGCGGCGCTTCATCAACCCGATAAAAAAGATCCCGCCAATTGCAGCCGTCGCCACGCCGATCGGCAAGTCTTCGGGCGCAATGAGCGTGCGGGCCGCCACATCCACCCAGATCAGGAAGATCGCGCCGGACAGCGCGGTCACCGGCAACAGGCGCCGGTGATCGGTGCCGACGAAGCGGCGTGCGATATGCGGAATCATCAAGCCGACAAAGCCGATCGACCCGCTCATCGCGACCATGACGCCGGTCATCAGGGACGCCACCACGAACACCTGAACACGCAGCGCAGAGACGTTGATGCCCAGGGTCGACGCGGTCTGGTCGCCCGCCATCACGGCGTTCAACGAACGCGCCGTTGCGCTCAGCATCACGAATCCGCCTGTGACGACCACGGCAGGGATCACGAGCAGATTCCAGCGCGCGAGGCCAAGACCGCCGAGCATCCAGAACAGTACGGATGACGAAGCACGGTGGTCGCCCATAAAGAGCATCAGGTTCGCCATTGCCATCACAAAGAACGACACCGCGACGCCCGACAGCAGCAAGCGGTCCGAATTGAGGCGGCCATGCCGCATGGCCACCGCGATGACGACAAACATCGCCAGCAAGGCGCCGATAAACGCGGCAATCGGCAGCGTCGCGATGCCGATGGTCTCGCCCAGAAACAGGATGACGGTCACGGCACCGAGCGTCGCGCCCGAGGTCACCCCGAGCAGATGAGGATCGGCCAGCGAATTGCGGGTCACGGCCTGCAGGACCGCACCCACCAGCGCCAGCCCGGCCCCCACCAGTCCGCCGAGAATGATGCGCGGAAAGCGGATCAGCCAGACGATGCTGTCCTGTCCGGCGGACCATGTTCCAGCGCGCTCGCGTCCCGTGACCAGTCCCAGCAGATGGCTGCACAGAATCCGCCACGTCACCGACGGCGCGATCCGCACCGGCCCGATGCCGATCGACACGACCGCGGATACGACGAGCAATGCCAGCAGGCAAACCACCAACACGTTCACGCCGTAACGCCGCTCGCCCGCAGCAATCCACGCACGCCGTGGCGCCGCCCCGTCGTGCGCTGCTCCGCTCACGCTGTCATTGCGTCGGATAGACATCGGTATGGGCCGCCGTGATTACTGGAACGCAGCCGGATGCAGTCCCTTCGCGATCGTCGCGATGGCACGCACGTTGGCGACGCCGGGCGTCGCGTCGTCATACGGAAGGACGATGAAACGGTTGTTCTTCACCGCATCCATCTGGTTCAGCGCGGGGTTGTTGCGCAGGAAGGCTTCCTTTTGCGCCGCGGTGACGCTGCCGTAGTCGACAATCACAATCGCTTGCGGATTGCGCGCCACCACCGTCTCCCAGTTCACCCGTGTCCAGCTATCGTCGAGATCGTCCATCACGTTACGACCGCCCGCAGCGGCAATCAACGCGGTGGGAATCGCTTCTCGGCCCGCCGTAAAGGGACGATCCTCGCCGCTATCGTAGACGAACACGCTGATCGGCTTGCCGTCGCCGGCCGCTTTCGACGAGAGGGCCTGGATCTTCGTCTGCATATCCTTGATGAGCGTATCGGCGCGGTTCTCGACGTCGAAGATCTTGCCGAGATTCGCCAGGTCGCGATACACGTCGCCGAGCGAGGCAGGCGGGCGCTTCATCACATGAGCGCACGACTCCGTCAATTCGTAGACCTTGATACCGAGCGGCGCCAGCGTCGCAGGCGTGAGATCGCCGCCCACCTTCATGCCGTAGTTCCAGCCCGCGAAATAGAAGTCGGCATTCGCGCCGACCAGCGTCTCGACCGACGGATACTCTTTCGAAAGCTCCCGCAACGTGCCGAGCGCCTGCTTGAGTTCCGCCGTGCCCGTGTTCCAGCCGCTCACGCCGGTATAGCCGACCATGCGGTCTTTCAGGCCGAGCGCGATCATCATGCCGGTCAGATTCACGTCGTTACTGATGGCGCGCTGCGGTGGCCCTGCGAACGTGACGTCGCGGTTGCAACTGCGGATCGTCACGGGATAGGTCGTCGCCGAAGCGGTGGACAGCGTGGCGGCGGCCAGCAGGCCGGTCACGATCGCGCCGCTCAGGCAGCGGGACATAAAACGCTTAGGCACGGGTTGTTTCTCCATGTGTGAGGAGGGTAATGCGCGGATAGCCGGACACGGGATGCGCATCGACAATCGCGGCCACCCCGAATACGTCGGCGAGCAAGGATCCGGTGATCACTTCGTGAGGCCTGCCATGTGCGACGATTTCGCCGTGGTGGATAACGTACAACCGGTCGCAATAGGCTGCGGCCAGATTCAGGTCGTGAATCGTCGCCAGCGTCGTCATGCCCATGCGGCGCAACAGCGAAAGCAATTCGATCTGATGCTGCAGATCGAGGTGATTGGTCGGCTCGTCGAGAATCAGCAAGCTGGGCTGCTGGGCGAGCGCCCGCGCCAACAACACGCGCTGCTTTTCGCCGCCGGAGAGCGTGTCGAAGTGCCGCTCTCTCATGGCAGACATGCCCACCTTTTCAAGCGCGGCATCGACGATGGCGGCATCTTCCGGCGTATCGCCGCCAAACAGCCTCTTATGCGGCGTACGCCCCATATAGACCACGTCGAGCACGGTCAGGCCGAAATCCTCGGGGAATTCCTGCAAGACGACCGCAGCGCGCAAGGCGAGCCACTTCGCCGGCTTCTTCCAGATGTCGTCACCATCAAGCTGGATCGTCCCGGCGAGCGGCGTGTTGAAGCGGAAGGCGCAACGCAACACGCTGCTCTTGCCGCTGCCGTTCGGTCCGACCAGGCCGACGAACTCGCCCGGTTTTGCAGCGAGCGTGACCGCCCGAAGAATCCTGGCTGCGCGCTCGCCCTTGGCGCCGGGCGACCAGTCGATTTCCGACACCTGCAATAGCGACATACCTGATTCTCCGGGACACAAAATAGCCTACTTAGAACATGTAGGAAACCTTACCAAACGCCGTCCGGCCCAACGAGTTGTAGCCGTATGCCGTCACGTACTGGCGGTTAAACAGGTTCGACAGATTCGCAGACAGCGTGAGGTGCGAATTGACCTTGTACGCGGCACGCAGTCCGACCGTGGTGTACGACGGCAGATAGATCGAGTTCGCCTGGTCGTCGAACGTCGAGCCGCCGTAAAGCAGCGTGACCCCCGTGCTAAGCGCGTGCAGGTGGAACTCGTCCCACGTGTGATCGAGATTCAGGCTGACGGTTTGACGCGGACGGCGGTTCAGCCAGGTCTGGTCCGTGACGTCCTGCGGATTCAGAATGCCGATCGCAAGACTGATGGGCGTCGAGTTGCCGAGCGTGCCCTTGTACGAGAGATCGATACCTTGAATGTGCGCCCGACCCACGTTCACCGGCAGAAAAGTCACCGAGTCGTACGTAATGAGATTGTGGACGCGCGTGTCGTACACCGCGGCCGTGAAGGTGCCGAACGAGGTGGCGGCATCCAGCGCGGCTTCGACCGTATCGCTGCGCTCGGGCAGCAGGTTCGGATTCGCGTAACCCGGATAGTACAGATCGTCGAACGTCGGCAGACGGAATGCATTGCCATACGAAAGCCGCGCCGTATAAACCGGCGTGATCGCATAGGCTACCGCGACATTGCCGGTATTGACCGACTGGCCTTCGACAATCTCGTGGCGTCCAGCGAGGAACACCGTCAAGTCACCCAGCGTGGCCGATTGATGCAGCGACACGGCCGAGTCGTTGCGAGTCGGCACGCCCGAGGGAATGTCGATGGGCAGGAAGGCTTGCTCGCGCGAAAAATCGTACGCGAGTTTCGTCTCGCCGGACAGCGGCAGATTGAACAGCTTGAGACCGCGCTCCTGATGCGTCAGCGAAGTCGACGTGCTCAGGCGCGTCGAGTCGATTTCGTCAGTCGGGATAACGGGCGTGTTCGAGTACAGGAACTGCCGGTCGTTGGCGTAGCCGAAGGACTGGTCGAACTGCGTGGACGGCGTGATGTCCAGGTGGAACGCTACACCCGTCGTCAGTTGATGATCGAGTTGCCGGTCGTCGCCGCCCGCATTGTCGTACGAGAGGTCGGACTTGTGGTACAGCGCAAACGTGGAGATCGACCAGTTGTCGTGCGCGTAGCCGAGGCGTGCGTCGATGTTCTGCGCATGGTACGGGTTACGGCCATCTTCGTGGCCATAGGCCCAGGGCTCGGTCGCGTCGATGCCCGCAGTGTTGTAGTCGTGCAGGCCCAGCGAATAGGTCAGCCCCGACAACGCGGCGAGGGGTCCGGTGGACGGAATGCTGCCCGACGTGCGGATCTGCGTATCGAAGGTCTTGTTCGAGCCGCCGCCTGCGGAAACCGTGGTCTGGTTCGGTTGATTCGAAGCGTGATTGGTGAACAACTGCACGACACCGCCCATCGCATCCGCGCCGAACGATGCGGCCGCCGGACCAGAGATGACTTCGACGCGATCGAACGCGGCGGTCGGCAGATCGGCCCACTCGGCCTGGCCGGTGGTGGCGGAGCCGACCCGGACGCCATCGATAAACACCGCGACCTGATTCGCCGACGAACCGCGGATACTGACGCCAGCAGAAGAACCGGGGCCGCCGTTTTGCGAAATCGTCACGCCGGGCAGCGTGGCGAGCGCTTGCGTGATGCTGGGGTCGATCGGCGACAGACGATCCAGATCCGCGCGGGTGAGCACCTGCGTCGAGGCGTAGCGTTGATCGAACGATTGCGGCAAGTGCTGGGTGTCGCCGGTCACGAGAATGTTCGGCAGCGTGGTGGTGGCCGGAGACTGCTGGTCCGCCTGCGGCAACGACGAATCGTCCGCGGCATAGGCCATCTGGCACGTCGAGACGGTCAGCGCAGACGTGATGATGAAACGACGGAACTTCATAAGGGACATCCTGATTATTAGAAGACTGGATGACATGCAGCACGCGCGGACGCGGTCATTCGGTGTCCGATCCAGGCCATGGCGAAACGCATGCCTCATGAAGGGAAGCGCAGTGCGGTCAGGCCATGGTGGAGGCGACGCAATCGCGCGCTTAACGCGCCTCAGCGGCGCGGCTGTTCATGCGCCGAAGCAAGCGTCGACAGACAGGCGCGACGAATATTCGCCACGGGCCGCGAAGCGGGACAGTCAAAGGAATACGGATCTGGCGGTGAGTCCAGATTGCAGGCGAAGTCGGCCATGCGGATAGCTCCTGGGGATTACGCGCCCCAAAGTCGGAAGAGGGATACGACGCCGAGGTCTGACTTCCGGTTCAGGCTGAACCGGTCACAGTGGCGCGACCGCGCTGGAGTTTCACCAGCTTCCACGAGTCGTATGCGCGGCATTTTACGTGCGAATCAATGCCGCCTGGATAAATTCCGGGCCGGCGTTGGATGGATGAGACATGACAGGACGAAGCTCATGCCGGTCTGCGTGACGACGGATATCGCTGCATCGAAAGAAGCCGCGCGAGCGAGGGCGCTTGAACTGCTATGCTTGCCAGTCTGAGAAACTGGATGACCCATGCTTAGATTCGACAATCTGTGCAAACGCTACGGCGAGCGCACTGTCTTTCAGGGACTGCATTTCAGCGCCAGCGCCGGGTGCGTTGCCTTGAACGACGAAAGCGGTAGCGGCAAGTCGACGCTGCTAGGCGTCGTCGCCGGCGAGATCGAAGCGGACGCGGGCGAGGTCTGGCTCGGCGGCCATTCGCTGCGCAGCGCGCCGCTCGCGGCGAAGTCCGCCCTCACCTACGTGCCCGAAGACTGCCTGACGTATCCGCTCGAGACGGGTCGAGATTTTCTCGAACGCGTAGCCACGCAAAGAAAAGCGGCGCTCGAGAATCGCACGCTGGAGCTGGCCGAACGCTTCGGCCTCGCGCCTCATCTCGAGAAACGCTTCGAGCAGATGTCGTTCGGCACACGCAAGAAAATGTTCCTGACGGCGGCATCGATCGGGGCACCTACCGTCCTGATTGCGGACGAACCGGGCGGTGGCCTCGATGCCGCCGCGCGCGCTGTCCTGATCGATCTGTTCAAACAGTTGGGCCAGGACCGGGTGGTTTTCTTCACCAGCTACGATGCGGCCTTGACGCAGGCGTGCGAAGCGAAAGCGATCAGCTTTGCGGATCTCGCCAGGAGCGCCTGACGAAGACTCTCTCGCCGATCGTTCGAACGAACATGCGCGAACCCGCAGCCCGCCATCGTACGCATCAAGGATGCAGCGATAGCCCCTTGACCGCCTTGTCGACCATCTTCCTCGGCCCGCGCAGCGCAATGCCGACCAGCTCGGGTTGATCGACGGATTCGGCATGGAACGCGGCGCGATTGTCGTCGTCGTTGCCGGTGGAGAACATCGCCTTCACGTAGACCGCGATGGTCAGCTCGCGTTGCTGGCCCTGCTGAAACGCTCGCAGAAGCCCCGACGCGTCGCCGCCATAGATCATCATGGGCTGCCCAAGCAAGGCGGCGTATTGCCGTCCGTTCGCGTCCTCGTAGGGTTTCCCGATCGCTTCGGGCGCTGCCGCCGCCATGCCGGTGGCAAGAAAAGCGGTGACGTTCAGCTTCTGCCACGAGGCCAGGTCGTCACGCACCACCAGCGCAACCTTCGTATCGAACTCCATTCCTTCCATTCCTTTGCCGTATCGCGTTGACTCATCCCCTGGGCGATGCCAGCGGGACAATGAGACCTGCCGAAGCCGTGCTACGCTGACTTCGCGGCACGAATCCCGTCAGACCTTCTCGGCAAGACTAAACGTGGCTCGGCGCCAAGTCTGGAAGATTTGTGCAGCGTTTGCCGTAGTGCGCAGGGGTCAGCCCGTAGGCGCGGCGAAACCACCGCCCCAGGTGACTCTGATCGGCAAAGCACAGCGCGTGTGCGACCTCGGCCGGCGCCATGCCGCGTGCAAGCCACTGGCGTGCTTTGGTCAGCCGCAACTGGATCAGATAGGCATGCGGTGCAAGCCCGAAACTGGCCTTGAACGCACGCGAGAGACGAAAGCGGTCCACCCCGCAGGCCGCCGCCAGATCGTCGAGGCCGATGTCGTCGTACAGACGCGCGTGCAGATAATCACGTGCACGTTGTGCGACCGGTGGGATGCAGGGACCGCCCTCATGACGCACACGCCAGCCGAGATGGCGGCTCAGGTGTTCAAGCAGGCTGTCGGTGGCCGCCTGCTGGACGAGGCGAGTCTCTTCGCTACGCAACACGCGAAACAGTGTCGCGATCGACGCGACGAGTCCCATGTCGTCGCTCAAGGTTGCAGGGAATTGCGGCTGCCCCGTCGCGGGCACGGCCTCCGACCATGCTCTCAGTTCGCGCGTGAGCCAATCGGGCTGCAGGTACAGCATCGAATAGGTGAAGCCGCCTTCCGCTGGAGCGTGGCCGTCGTGGATATCGCCCGGTTCCAGCATGAGCACGTGGCCCGGCGTGCTTTGCACGCGCGCGCGGCGGCAATCGAACTGCTGCACGCCTTGCTCGGTGAAACCGATGAGGTACGCGTCATGCCAGTGCGGATCGTAGGCATGCCCTTCGAAATGCGCACGCAACGTTTCTATCCCGGTGCGTTCGTGCTGGTGTAGATCGACCCAGTTGTGTGCAGGCATGGGACGTCACTCCCGGCGGCCCGGCCAGCGGTCCTGAACATAGCGCGCCCAGCTCCGCCACGGCGGGTCAGCGAACAGGATCAGCGCCCCGAGTGCAAGCAAACCGCAGAACAGGAACGTACCTCGATAGCCGACCCCGGCGACCAGCAAGCCCGACAGCACGCCCGACAGAATCGAGCCGACCCGGGCCGAGTTGAAGAACAGCGCGGTGGCCTGGCCGGGCGAGCGCGGCATCAGGTCCTGCACATAGGTCATGCCGAGGCACGAGGTCACCGCGACCACGAACGCGTTGAGCGCCTGCATCGGAATCAGGAACGACACCGAACCGACCGCGGCCACGCAGATGAAATACAGCATATGCACGCCGGCGCACGCAGCGAGCCAGCGCAGCTTGTTCAGCGAGGAACCGCGCGCGCCCAGCGCCAGCATCATCGGAATTTCGAGGAAAGCGCCGAGGCCGAGCATGATCGAGACGTCGATGCGGGTGCCGTGCAGACCGTGGACGACGTAAAGCGGCAGCACGATCATCGTCGCGTTGGCGGCGAGGCCGATCAGTGTCAGCGCCAGCACCGAGCGCCAGATGACGCGCGCCGGCGCAACCGGATGGACGAAATCCGGCTCGACCGGCGTCTCGGGTTCGACGGTGGTGACTTCGAGCGACGAGGCCGGGTCGCCGGGGACGTGGTCCGGCACGCCGGGCACGTCGCCATCCGCGGCCTCGGGCATGCGCCAGATGATGGCGCCGCACGCGACAAAGCACGCCGCCGCGAACAGAAACAGGCCGTAAAAACCAATCCCGGCGAGCACCAGCGCGCCCACCGAAGGCCCGAACACCCACGCCACCGAAAGCACCGTGCGCAGCGTCGCCGTGGCAAAGGTCCGCTCGGACTCGCTCGTCACCGGCAACGCGGCGCGGCCGAACGAGAACACCAGCGACAGCGCCGAGCCGCCCGCGCCGAGGAAGGCAATCCCAATGATGAGGAGCGCGCGGTAGTCGCGCACGAAACACAACAGCAGGAAACCCAATGCCGCCGCGCCCAGCGCCGCCAGCAGCAGTGTGCGGTGATGCCCGTGGCGATCGGACCATTTGCCGGCCCAGCCGCTCGCCGCCACCCCGCTCGCCGCAATCAGCGTCATGAACAGGCCGAGCCTGAGCGGCGTCATCCCGGCTCGCTCCACGCCGAACAGCGACAGGTACGGCGCGGTGAACGACATGGCAACCCCCAGCATCAGGGTCGCGCCCGCCAGCGACATGAAGAACGGGATGCGCGTGAGACTGACGAGCCGGGAGTAGTTCATCGATGACGCGAAGTAATGCTGACTGCATGCGTCATCGCGGCGAATCCGCTCAGTGCGCGCAGCTGGCTAACGGCAATGCGCGTGCACCGACAGCCCCAAAAAGTAGCCGGTACGACGCACGGGGGAACCCGCAGTATGCCAAAGCTTGCTGGATCGTGTTAGCACGTTGGCTGTCGACGTCAGTGCATTTCGATCCATGCCGCCACGTCGGACGGCCCGGTTTCGCGGCCGCCCAGCACGAAACGCGCGCCCTCCGGGGCCGGCACGCGCCATGCCGTGTCCCCGTAATTAAAGGCGAAACGCAGGTTGCCGAGACGGCGCAAGCGGCCGCCCTCCGGCAGCGTCAGCACCTCGATGCCGGCGTCGCGTACGCAGCGTTCCAGCACGGCACGCTGCAACGCCGGATCGAAACAGGCCGTCGTCATGCGAACCCGGCCGGCCTGCACGACAGCCGGCACGCCGTCGTCGAACACCGCCGTGACGTCGACACCGGGCCCCGGCTCAACGTGGTCGCGCCAGCTTCGGCCCTCGCCTCGTACGCCGTCGAACGTCGCCGCCGGCCGCAGTGACGGGCGCAGCGATTCGCTTTGCGACACCCGCACGTTCAGAACGGCCTGCAGCGGGCCCGGAGGAAGCGTGGCGGGGATCGTGAAGTCCGCGGTCTTCGAGCCGGTCCTCGGCCCGAATAGCCAATGTGCCTGGCCAGCCTGGATCTGCGCAACCAGCGCGTCCGGCACGACCGGCAACGACGGCGCGACCACCAGCCGATAGCCGCTCAGATCGGCGGTCGCCGGCAGCAGATCCACGTCCACGCCCATCTCGCGCAGGCACGAGTACCACTCGAAGACGAGGCGTTGATAATCGAAATCGGCGCCGTGGCGCTGGATCTGCACGATCCAGTCCGCCGGATAGTCGAACAGCATAGCCACGCGGGCCTGCGTGACCTCGGCCGTGGCGGCCGGATCGAAGGTCGAATCGAAGGTCGGATCGAAGCTTGCCAGTTCGCGCGCCACCTGGGCGATCTCGTGGCCGCCGGCGGTGAGCTTGTCGTCCGGCGCGTTGATGCCCGAATGCATCTGCTCCTGCGCGAAAGGCGCCTGGCGCCAGCGGAAATACGACACCAGTTCGGCGCCGTGCGCGAACGCCTCCCACGTCCAGAGACGCGCCATGCCCGCCTTCGGCACCGGGTTGTACGGCGCCCAGTTGACCGGCCCGACCTGCTGTTCCATCACCCACATGCGCCCCTTGCCGACGCCGCGATACAGATCGTGATTGAAGGCCGGAATGTCCGGATGCCCCGTGCGTGCCCAGCGGTGCTTGTCGGCGTCGTCGAACCACAGCACCTCCGTGCGCGGCAGCGGATAACTGTCCCACGCGGCGACATCCAGCCCGCTTTCGGCGAATTCGTAGTGATCGAAGCTCGTGAAAAAGCCCATGAAGTTGTGCAACAGGTCGCGCCCCGGCGCATGCTCGCGAATCAGTTCGCCCTGCAAGCCATGGAAGCTCGCCACCTCGCTCGACATGAAACGCCGGAAGTCGAGCCAGTGGCTCGGATTCGCGTCGGTGGGCGTGCGGTTCGGCAGACCGATCTCTGCGAAGCTGCGGTACTCCATGCTCCAGAACACGTTGCCCCACGCTGCGTTCAAGCGCTCCACTTCGCCGTAGCGCGCCGCGAGCCATCCGCCGAAACGCCGGCGGGCGGCCTCCGTGTAGCTCGGCGCGGTGTCATGGCAAGCCAGTTCGTTATCGGTCTGCCACGCGATCACCGCGGGATGCGTGCCGTAGCGCCGCACCATCTGCGTCACGATGCGCGCGCAGTGCTCGCGGTAGATCTCGCTCGAGATATCGTAGTGCCGCCGCGAGCCGAAATTGAGCGTGATACCGTCCTTGTTGACCGGCAAGATCTCGGGATGCAGGTCGACCAGCCACCTGGGCGGTGTCGCCGTCGGCGTGCCGAGGATGACCTTCAGACCGTGCGTGGCGAGCACCTCGATGGCGCGATCGAGCCACGCCCATTCGTAGCGCCCCGCTTCGGGCTCCATCCTGCTCCACGCGAATTCGCCGATCCGTACGCGGCTGATGCCCAGTTCCGCCATCCGGCGCGCATCGCTTTCCCATTGATGCTGCGGCCATTGCTCGGGGTAATAGCAGACTCCTAGATGCATGGTGCTCCCGCTAGATGTTGTGATCGTAGTGACCGTTGCGCTCGCAACGGTCGCGGCCCGCGCGGCTATCCCTTGGTGGCGCCGAACGTGAGTCCGGTCACAAAGTGCTTCTGCATGGCAAAGAACATCGCGACCGAAGGCAGCGCGGCCAGCACCGAGCCTGCGGACACGAGATTCCACGAGGTCGTCCACTGGCCCTTGAGCGCCGCGACGCCCACAGTGATAGGCGCTGCGTCATCGCCTTGCGTGAGACAGAGCGCCCAGAAATAGTCGTTCCACACAAACGTGAAGACGAGGATGCCGAGTGCCGCAAGTGCGGGCCGTACCAGCGGCAGCACGATGCGCGTGTAGATCGCCCACTCGCTCGCCCCCTCTACGCGCGCGGCTTCGATCAGTTCGTACGGCAACGCGCGGATGAAGTTACGCAAAAACAGCGTGCAAAAACCGGTCTGAAAAGCCGTGTGAAACAGCACCAGTCCTAACACCGTGTTGTACAGGCCGAGCGCCAGTGTCAGTTGCCGGACCGGAATCATCAGGATCTGCACCGGCACGAAGTTGCCCGCCACGAAGATAGCCAGCAGCAGCAAATTGCCGCGAAAACGGTAGTTCGCCAGCGCGTGTCCCGCCATTGAGGCCAGAAAGATCGACACCGCCACCGACGGCACCGTGATCAGCACGCTGTTCCAGAAGTAGTGGAGCATCGGCGTTTGCGTGAGCGCCGTACCGTAGTTTTCGACCAGCGCGAAGTGTTCGGGCCAGCCCCAGTAATTGCCTGCCGAGAGTTCGTCGCTGGAGCGGATCGACGTCACCAGCACCGCGAGCAACGGCAACAGCCACAGCAGCAACGCGCACGGCAACGAGAGCTTGTAGAGCAGGCGGCTGCCTGGGCGCCAGCGGGAAACGGGCATCGGATACATGTCGGTTCCTCAGGTTTCGCTGCGCACGAGACGCCGCAATTGCCACACGATGAAGATCAGCATGATCATGAACAGCACCACCGCGATCGCTGCTGAGTAGCCTTCGCGGTAGTACTTGATCGCCTGGTCGTACATGAAATAGGCGAGCACCGTGGAACTGTCGAAGGGGCCGCCGCCGCTCATCACCGAGATCAGATCGAAGCTGCGCAGCGCGCCGACCACCGTCAGCACCACGGCCATGAACGTGGCGGGCCGCAGTTGCGGCAGGATCACGTGCCATAGCAGCTTCAAGCCCTCGGCGCCCTCCATGCGGGCCGCTTCGATCACTTCGCTGTTGATGCCCGTGAGCCCGGTCAGGTAGAGAATCATGCAGAACGGAATCTGCGGCCATAGCGCGGCGAAAATGATGCCGTAGGTCACGTAACGCGGATCGCCCAGCACCGGCACGCCGTGTCCGACGATCAGCTTCAGCAAGCCGAAGGTCGGATCGTAGAACCAGCCGAACACCAGCCCCACCACCACGCCCGGCAGCACAAACGGCGCGAAGAACAGCGATTTCACCAGCCGGATGCCGCGCACGCTCTGGTTCAGATACAGCGCGAGCGCGAGACCGCAGGGTGGCGCGAGCAGAAACAGCACGAGCCAGATGACGTTGTTTTTCAGCGCCGTATAGAACGTGTCGGAGTGCAGTAGTTCGCGGTAGTTGTCGAGTCCCGCGAACACGCGCGGCGTCATGCCGTCCCAGTTATAGAAGCTCAGCACGACGCTGCTGATCACCGGGTAGATCACATAGACCGCAAACAGCAGGCCGCCCGGCAACAGGAACAGCAAGGCCGCGCGATTGCGCCGGCGGCTGAGCGGCGCGGGCGCCTTGCGGCGCTCGCGGCTGACGGGCACGGCTTTGTCGGACAGGGTGGTGGACACGTTCGCCTACTTCTTGTAGATCCGCTGGCGGAACTGTTCGAGGTGGTTCAGGATCTGGTCGATCTGGCCAGGGTCGCTATAGAACTGCTGCATGCCCTTCATGCCTTCGTCGGCCATTTCCTTGGTCATGTCGCGGTCGTAGAACTGCGCGACACCGCCAGGGGTGCTCGAGAGGATCTGGAAGCCGATCTTCGAGATCGGATCCTGCGGCTCCGGCGCCTGGTTGTTCGACGGCAACTGACCCCAGCCCTTCGCCAGTTCGCCGTTGATCTGCGGTTGCGCCATGAACGCGAGCAGGCGGTGCGCGTCCTTCCTGTTGGTGGCCTTTGCGGGGATCATCAGGATGTTGACCGGACCGTCTTCGGCCATCGGCACGGCCGCGTCGATCACCGGGAAGCGGAAGTAACTCATCTTGTCGCGCGTGGCTTCCGGCAAGCCCGCGGCGAAGAACGTCCCCATCAGCATCATCGCGGCCTGGCCGTTGACGAGCAGCGGGCTCACCGAATCGACGTCATACGAGAGCGCGTTGTCGACGAAGTACTTGTCGTCGATCAGCGTCTTCCACGTCGCATAGACCTTGCGCACGCGCGGGTCGGTGTAGGCGATCTCGCCCGCCATCAGTTGCTCGTGAAACGCGTAGCCGTTGATGCGCAGGTCGAGATAGTCGAACCACGCTGCCAGTGTCCACGAATCCTTGGCCGGCACGGCGATCGGCGCAATGCCCGCCGCCTTCAGCTTCTTGCAGTCGGCGAGGAACTCGTCCCACGTCTTGGGTTCGCCGGCAATGCCTGCTTTCTCGAACAGGTCCTTGCGATAGAAGAAGCCGTACGAGTCGTAGCCGAGCGGCGCGGCGTATTGCTTGCCGGCGTAGGTGGAAGGCGGTTTGACCGCGGCGTAGGTCTGGTTCCAGCCGTCCTTCTGCCAGTCGGCGCTCAGATCATCCAGCAGGCCGCGCCTCGCGAAATAAGCCATGCGCTCGCCGTTGTGCCAGCTCAGCACATCAGGCGGATCCGTCGCGAGCCAGCCGGACATCTGCACCTTGTAGGCCTCCTCACCGACGTAGGTCACTTTCAGGTCGACGTCGGGATTGGCCTTCTCGAACTGATCGAAAGCGCTTTGCCACACCGCGCGCTGATTGCCGCGTGCGGATACCGTAACCCTCAGCGTCGCGGCGTCCGCATAGCTTGCAGCGGTCATCGCAAGACACACGATACCCGCCAGCAAAAACTTCCCAGCTTTGAATTTCATGGTTGTCTCCAATATTCAATTTATGGTGGCTGTTTCCGGGCCGCGGCTCGCAGAATTTAAGCGCTTAAATTTTTCGGCGTAAAAATCGCTCTTTGAATTAACATGTGTTCCTCCTGTGTCTGAACGTGAAAGTAGCCGAGCTATTCCGGACACGCAACCCTTACGACAACGTCTCAACATATGGGCGAAACGCTCCTCAAGCGGCCATACGCCACAGCTCACCGCTCGTTTACCCTCGCTGCGGTGCGCCATTCATGGTGACGCTAGCTGAAGTCGCGCAACGCGCCCAGGTCACTGCGGCCACGGTATCCAACGTGTTACGCAATCCTCAGAAGGTTAAACCGACCACCGTGGAACGCGTCATGGCAGCGGTGCGCGAACTCGGCTACCGCCCTAACCTCACGGCACGGGCACTGGCCGAAGGACGCACTTCCACGCTCGCGTTGATGCTGTCGAATATCTCGAACCCGTTCTATCCGGAGTTCGTGCTGGAGGCTGAAACCGCGGCGCGGCGGCGCGGCTATTTCCTGCTGGTATGCAACACGGACGACAACCCGGCGATTGCGCGTGCTTACCTCGACAAGATCGCCGGCACGCTGGCCGCCGGTGTGATCGTGATGAACACCGACGTCAGCGCAGGCGAACTCGCCGACATCGCGCAGCGCGGCTCGGCGCTCGTGCTGTGCATGTGGGAGAGCGCGCAGGCGACGCGGGCGCTGCCATGCGTCACCGTCGACTACACGCATGCGGGCGGTCTCGCCGCTGCGCATCTGTATGAACTCGGTCATCGGAGGATCGGCGCGCTGCTGGGGGAAGGGTCCGGTGGACCGCAATCGGTGCGTCTTCGAGGCTTCGTCGAGGCATTGGCGGCGCGAGGTGTCGCTGCAGACGCCGTGAAGGTTCATGCGTGCCGCGATTCGATCGAGGCGGGCTACGACGCGGCCCGCGCGCTGCTCAGCGAGCAACCCAAGCTGACGGCGCTATTCGCGACCAACGACCTGATGGCCATCGGTGCGATCCAGGCCGCTGCGGATATCGGCAAGCGCGTGCCGCAGGATCTGTCGGTGATCGGCCTCACCAATATCCACCTCGCGCATCAGTTCCGCCCTGCGCTCACCACGGTCGGCTTTCCGACCGCCGCGATCGCATCGATCGCGGTCGCGCTGACCATCGACCGTATCGAAGGCATCAAACCCAAACGCGATGCGTATAAGGTGCCGCTATCGGAACTGGTGATTCGCGATACGACGGCGCCGGCGCCAAAGGCATCGCGCCGCAAGTAGCGCGACGAACCGGCGCACAATAAAAAACGGCCCCTCGTTGTCGAGGGGCCGTTTGCCTACACATCTAAACTTGATGCGGCTTAACGCGACATCATGTTCATGGCGACGTTATGCATGATCCACAACGAGCCGACAATCAGAATGACCGCGGTCAGCACGGTAAAGCCGAACGCCATGACGTTCCAGCGTTGCGCCGACGACGTGTTCATATGCAGGAAGAACACCAGGTGCACGATGATCTGCACGAACGCCAGCCCGGCAATTGCCAGAATCGCGCTTTGGCCGGTCAACGAGCCGGTCATGATGATGCCGAATGCTGCAGCAGTCAGCAGGACGGACAGGATGAAGCCGGCCGTGTAGCTGCCGAAGCTGCCGTGGCTTTCACCCGAGTGAGCAGTATGGCCGTGGTCCATTTAGATCACACTCGTAAGATAGACAAAGGTAAAGACACCGATCCAGACGATGTCCAGAAAGTGCCAGAAGAGGCTCAGGCACGTCAGACGCGTCAGTTCGCGCTCGCTCAGTTCAGGACTGCGGATCACCTGCACGCTCAGCACGATCATCCACAGCAGGCCGAACGTCACGTGCAAACCGTGCGTGCCGACCAGCGTGAAGAACGACGACCAGAACGCGCTGCGATCCGGACCTGCGCCCACGGCGATCAGGTGCGAGAACTCGCGCAGTTCGAGTACGAGGAACGACGCGCCGAGCAGGAACGTCACAGCGAGCCAGCCGAGCACCATGCCCTTCTTGCCCTTGTGCGCGCCGATCATGGCGAAGCCGTAGGTGATCGAGCTCAGCAGCAGCGCGGCCGTTTCCAGCGCGACACCCGGAATCTCAAACAGGTCCTTGGCGGTCGGGCCGCCGGCGAACTGGTGGCTCATCACTGCGAACACCGCAAACAGCGAGGCAAAGATGATGCAGTCGGTCATCAGGTACAGCCAGAAACCGAACACCGATTGCGACGGTACGTGATCCGCGTCGTGATGGACGTCGTGTCCGTGCCCTAAAGTAGTCGTCTGTGACATTAATCCACCTCTGCCAATTCAAGCGCCTTACCTGCGCTGCGTCCTTCTTCGATCTGTCGAACCGTATCGGCAGGAATGTAGTAGCCGTGGTCGTCGCTGAAGCTATGGACGATAACCGTACCGATCGCCCCGACGATACCGATGATCGCGAGCCACCAGATGTGCCAGATTGCTGCGAAGCCGAGCACCAGGCTGAACATGGCGATGATGAGGCCCGCGCTTGTGTTCGACGGCATGTGAATGTCGCGGTACACCGGCTTGGCCGTTTCGGTCTTCGCGCGTTGCTTGATGCCGGTGAATTCATCGAGCTCATGCACCGTCGGCACGATCGCGAAGTTGTAGACCGGCGGCGGCGACGTGGTCGACCATTCCAGCGTACGGCCATCCCACGGATCGCCCGAAACATCGCGGTTTTCCGGCAGATTGCGGTCGCGAATGCTCACGAAGAGCTGCAGCAGTTGGCATGCAATACCGATCGCAACCAGGATGGCGCCCACTTCAGCCAGCAGCAGCCACGGGTGCCATTGCGGGTTGTCGTAGTGGTTCAGACGACGCGTCATGCCCATGAAACCGAGCACATAAAGCGGCGAGAACGCCACCCAGAAGCCGACCTGCCAGAACCAGAACGCGGCCTTGCCGAGCTTTTCGTGCAGCTTGAAACCAAACGCCTTCGGGAACCAGTAGTTGAAACCCGCCAGATAACCGAACAGCACGCCGCCGATGATCACATTGTGGAAGTGAGCGATCAGGAACAGGCTGTTGTGCAGCACGAAGTCCGCACCCGGGATCGCCATCATCACGCCGGTCATGCCGCCGATCGTGAAGGTAACCATGAAGCCGAGCGTCCACAGCACCGGCGTCGAGAACTCGAGACGGCCCTTGTAGATCGTGAACAGCCAGTTGAAGATCTTCACGCCGGTCGGAATTGCAATGATCATGGTCGCGATGCCGAAGAAGGCATTCACGTCCGCGCCCGAACCCATGGTAAAGAAGTGGTGCAGCCACACGAGGAACGACAGCACCATGATCGCGCAGGTCGCATAGACCATGGTCTTGTAGCCGAACAGCGGCTTCTTCGCATACGTCGCGATGACTTCCGAGAAGATACCGAACGCCGGCAGGATCAGGATGTACACCTCCGGATGGCCCCACGCCCAGATCAGGTTCAGGTACAGCATGGCGTTGCCGCCGCCTTCATTCGTGAAGAAGTGCATGCCGAGGTAACGGTCGAGGCCGAGCAGCGCCAACGTGACCGTCAGAATCGGGAACGCAGCCATGATCAGCACGTTCGTGCACAGCGCCGTCCACGTGAACACCGGCATCTTCATGAACGTCATGCCAGGCGCGCGCATCTTGACGATCGTGACGAAGAAGTTAATACCCGTAAGCAAGGTGCCGATACCCGAGAGCTGCAAGCTCCAGATGTAATAGTCGACCCCCACGCCTGGACTGAATTTCAGCTCCGACAGCGGCGGATACGCCAGCCAGCCGGTCTGCGCAAATTCACCGATCACGAGCGAGACGTTGATCAGGATCACGCTGACTGCCGTCATCCAGAACGACAGCGAGTTCAGGAACGGGTATGCCACGTCGCGCGCGCCGATCTGCAGCGGCACGATCAGGTTCATCAG
>Ga0116227_10000509_pt1 | contig 76071 bp, 56 predicted proteins | sample S1TSphgellanicum_FD_89693 | JGI IMG/M metagenome (GOLD analysis project Ga0116227, IMG submission 89693) | Host-associated microbial communities from peat moss isolated from Minnesota, USA - S1T2_Fb - Sphagnum magellanicum MG | ecosystem: Host-associated > Plants > Peat moss > Unclassified...
AACCTTCTACGAATCTACGTAGTTGGATAGTGGAGAACCCAATACACCAAGTTCTTTAAACACACTTTCCAACTCCATTCCATGTGTTTCCAACTACCATTTCGTTATGGGGAACTAGCTCACCAAGAAGGAGAAAGACCAAGTCACAAACTTGCTAATTAAGTATGAAAATGTGTTTGCATTCTCAATGAAAGACTTAGGTAGGTGTAAGACCATGCAATTATCTATAGACCTTATAGATGAGACACTCGACTATCGAAGGAGGCATAGGTTGAGCAAACATGAATGGGAACTGGTAGATGAAAAATGCAAAGAACTCCATGAGGCCGGTCTCATTCAACCATCAAGTTCTGATTTCGCAGCCGCTATAGTAATGCCAGCAAAAAAAAATTTAGCTGGATTATGGACTGAAAAAAGGATGTGCGGGGATTATAGGCCTTTGTACCTAGCTACACCGCAGGATAGGTACCCCATGCCCATCCCTGAAGAATTGTGTGATAGTATTGGAAATTCAAACATCTTCACAATTGTGGATCAAAGGCAAGGTTTCAACCAGATTGTGCTTGCTGCGAAGGATCGCAAGAAAACAACATTCCATGGAAGTAACAAGTTATGGGAATGGCTTGTGATGCCTTTTGGATTGAAGAATGCACCTGTCTTCTTTCAACGAGTCATGGACCAGGTTTTCAAAGGGGCAGATTTCCTGAAGTGTTACATAGATGACGTCCTAGTGCATAGCAAGGGACTCCTGCAGCATTTGGCTCATCTTGAGGAGTTATTCAAGAGGCTCCATGAAGTCAATATGAAGATCCATCCTAAAAAGTGTGAGTTTGTTGTCACTTCAGTAATCTACCTTGGACATAGAATTTTGGCAAATGGTATTATGGCTCATTGGGCCAAAGTAGTAGCCATTTTGGAAATGCCCAATCCTAAGAGCTTCATCGGACTATGTAATTACTATAGAATTTATGTCCAAGATTTTAGTACTATTGCTCATCCACTCTATGCATTGTTAAAGAAGGATGTTGCTTGGACATGGAATGATGAGGCTCAGGAAGCTTTCAACACACTCAAGGAAAAGCTTTCAGAGTTCCCCATTCTAAGAAGACTTGATTTCAACAAGGTTTTCATTCTACACATTGACTGGAGTGCTCTTGGTATTGGAGCTATTCTTGGCCAACTTGATGAGAAAGGCAAGGAATATGTTATCGCCTATGCATCTTGAAGCAACAACAAGGCTGAAAGCAACTACTCTTCATATGAGGGGGAGTGCCTTGCTATTGTATGGGCCGTCATACATTTCAAGCCCTATCTTTATGGCACTAATTTCACGTTGTATACCAACCACCAGCCTATCAAGTGGTTGATGACCAATGATAAGCTTACTGGTAAGTTAGCTCGTTGGGCACTTATACTTCAAGAGTATGAGTTCAAGGTTATTCACTGACCTGGTATTACACATCAGAATGCGGATACCATGTCACGAAGACCTTTCACTACCTTTGAAGATTTTTTAGATGCTAGGCAAGAATTTGACCAGATTCCAGCAGTATATGTATCTGAGGCATTTAGTTATCTTGCACTACTACAATGTAACTTGGTTGAGCATCCCATTCTTGATATATGGGAGGACTTGGACACTCTGAGGTTTTTTCAACATGGGAATACCTCCCCAAGTTACATCCAGTCAACGAGATCACATACAACAGTGGTCCAAACGCTATTCATGGAGGGACAATCACCTCGTCTGATGCTTACCACAAGGTGACAAAGTGGTTCCACCACCACATGAACGGCCTAGTCTTATTCAAAAGGTACACTTGAAGCTTGGACACTTTGGAGTTAAGCGTACTTATAGCCTTCTCACTCCTCATTACCATTGGAGAGGTATGTATATTCAAGTTTGAGACATCATTGCTAGGTGTGAACAATGTGATAGAGTGAGAACTTCTTTCTCCACTCCCTATTCAGGGCATGTTCTATCATTGGTCATGTGATTTAGCTGGAGAGTTATCACAAACCTCTAGGGGTAATGTTTACATCATGATTATGATTGAACATTTTTCAAAGTGGGTTGAGCTTGTTGCGCTACTAGACAAGTCATCACACAACACCAGCCAAACTTTCTTACAATAGGTTCTAAGTAGGTTTGGGGCTTGTGTTGAGTGCTTTACTGATCAAGGATTAGAATTCAGGGGAGAATTCCAAGACCTATTTGACCATGCTCTCATCGACCATTGTCGAACTTCAAGAGATCATCCCCAAGTTGATGGCCTTGAAGAAAGGATGGTTCAAACGTGCAAGAAGGGATTTCGGAAGATTTGCCTCACTAAAAACAAAGAGGATTGGGACCTGGCCCTCCCATACATCACCATGGGTTACAAGATGTCCAAACACGCCTCATTATCTCATTTCTCTCCTTACTTTTTACTTTTTGGGAGACATCCCATTCCACCCTTTTCCATTGTTGCTCAAATGGACCAGGTTGTGGACTTGGACTCCCCAGCCACTTGGGCTAGGGTCATTGCAGAAAGGGCTGCTCTATTCAGGAGGGTTATGCCCATGGCCATGAAAAACCTGTCCATTGCACAACATCGAGACACTTTACAATATGCACACACACGAGATAGTAGTTACAAACCTAGTGATGACATTCTTCATTTTGCACATTAAATTTTTTTAAAATTCTTCATTTAGCACCTTGTCAAAACATTCTTCGGCGCGAATTTTAACGAATTTTAACGAATTTTCGTGTTTTTTTGGGTTTCCATAACATTCCCGCACCAAGAATGTCATAATTATGGTTACAAACTTAAGGTGAGATAATTTGATGTTGGTGATTTTGTATATCTCCAGGGGTAACCAAATGATCCTTTAGACATTTCTTCCGGTCGCACTATCTTGAGGATTAAGGTGATTAGGCCTTCAGGTGTGTTGGAGCTACAAGGAATTGACGGACGCACAATTCATGATCATTCCAAAAATTGTGCGCCTTGCCACCTGCCGAACTTGGATCCTACCATCATCACGTCGACTTGGATTCCTCCACTTGATTATTCATGTCAGGTATGTCAAAGGACAGACGATGCTAATCAAATGCTGCTTTGCGATAACTGTAATGGTGGATACCATCTCTTTTGCCTCAAGCCGGAGCTCACTCAAGTTCCCGCTGGTAATTGGTACTGTTCATCATGTTCTCCTATAGCACCTTGATTCCTACTCAGACCATGCCATGCTTTTCCCGACTCAGGTCTGGGGGGGGGATACATGAGAATTTCATCTCAGCCTCACTTGTGCATTGTATATATATTTGTGCATGCATATATTTTTAGTTGATTAGTTTATACCTTTGATTGGTTTTAATATTTTTGTTTAGTAGAATTTACTACGTATTTACATCCTTATGACACTGTACATCACGACACTACATGTCATGACAGCTGTCATGCTTGTACATGGCCTCATACATGATGGCCAGTTACGGGCATGCCCATGTGCGCTTTTAGGGCTAATGTACGGTCTTAGGCGACTGTACACTATTAAGTACTTAGGGTTTCAGTTTGTTGGCGACAATATAAAAGGCCCAAACCTTTCTTTCTCCTTTTAGTTTTTTTAGAATTCCTTTGTCAGGAGTTTTCTCCATAATAAACTAGGATTTCTAGATGTTCACAACAGCCATTGCACAGCCACTGTCTACATACATTTCATTTCCTTCTTTCTTTGTAACTCAATTATACATGAGAATTTCATCTCAGCCTCACTTGTGCATTGTATATATATGTGTGCATGCATCTCTTTTTAGTTGATTAGTTTATACCTTTGATTGGTTTTAATCTTTTTGTTTAGTAGAATTTACTACGTATTTACATCCTTACGACATCGTACGTCACGACACTACACGTCACGACAATTATTAAAAAGTTAGACGTCTTGCCTATTGAAGAGGAGAGCAGAATGTTGATGCAATCAATGTGTTAATCTAATTCCTCGTTAAGCTTGAACTTGATATTTGCATACTTTTGCATGCATTTTTTTTTTATAAAGGGGTGTTTTGAACTTTGTGCTATGGACTTTGATGAATTCAGTTTGTTATCTTTACCTATTGGCATCGTTATGAAGTTTTGTTAAGGCATTTCCAAAAATTGGAGGATGGACATAATTTGATGTTCTGCAGATTGGCATTATCTTGCAGTTGATTGCTTAATGTTTGATGTGATTGAGATTTATAAGAAGCTTGCTTGTTGGTGCCCAATTATATGGCCAATTGATAAACCAGGCTTACATCCTTTGTTTTTACGCCCTAAGCTTAAGTGGAAGGCTTCTAACAAGTTATGGTTTATGTTTATTCCCATTGGTTGTAATCAATTTTGTCTCATTGTAAACAAGTTGATTTTTGATTTCCTTGATTTATGCGAAAAAATCTTGTTAAACAAGACGAGCCAAGGTGTTGGAATTACACGTATAGAGGAAGGCACTCGTACCTTGAGAGTATGGTATGGAAGTAATAGGCCACAAGGCTTATTTTGTATGGCAAGTAAGTTGGTAAACTTGTTTCTTGTTTTAAAATTCATTTTTTACTTTTGGTTTTTTGTGTTTGAGTTTGTATAAGGTAGTTTTAACTTAGTTGTGGGGGTATTTCCATGGTACGGTGTAGACAAAAAGGAGTCATAGTTTGACATTTTTCATTGCAACACATTTTTAATGTGTCTCTATAAATATTTGGAGAAGGTTTTTTGATGGAAATGTGCAATTAAAGGTGGATAACAACCTAAATTGTCATAATGTTGTGAAATTGGTGCACATATCAACAATTCAATTGTTAATTGGAGTACATTATTAACTTGCAACATGTGTCACAAATAATGCAATGTAAGAAAAGGACTAAAAAATACAAGTTTTAATGGGAATTTGTTCATGAAATTTTGCACATACAAAGAAACCACCATAATGAATAATCTTCCACCTCAAAAGTTTCAATTTGTCATAAACTCAAAAAGTTCATATTAAATGATATTAAAATATTTGGTAGTACATTATGTTATTGAAATGTTGATGATTATGATATTTTTAAGTTGTAAAATGTTCTTCCATTAAAGATGTGTCGAGTTTAGTATTGTCTTTATCATTTTACAAAAATAAAGTGGAAGCTTAAAATTAATGAAAAATGGTATTCTTCTATTAAATAGGTGTTTAAAATCACAATTACAAAATTATTGGTGTACATTTACATAACAACACAATTATGAATCAATTTCATATTCATGGTTTATATAATTGATCTTATTTTTAAAGCCCAAATCAATGTAATGCGATTTTTAGAAGAATTCAAAATGAGTGAAATTTTATGTGTTGTTACTTTTAATACTATATGTACTTTTAGTTTTGACACAAAGTGTCTACAGCGTACCATGGAAACACACGTGGTGTGCTAGGTTTGTAAATATAATCATATTGACAAACACCTATGTGATAGAGCTGGGCAACAAATTCTTTCTAGTGAGTTCAAATGTGGCCATTTGTTGCGTTTTGACGAGGTTTTCAATGAGGAGAACACTACCTATGACAAGTTTGAAGTATGCAAATTAAGAGTGAGTGATTTTCTTTCTTATGTATTTGCTTTATTGTTTTTGGTTTGCTTTCATCATTCATGTTTTGTTTTTTATGCATGTAGGTGTTGATTTTGTTGGAGAAGACAATGTGGATTTTGGAGTTGGTGTGTGTGATGGTGGGGCAAAAGTTGCTATTACTCCCATGGTTCAAGATTCCATTAGTACTGGTGTTTTTGGTGCTTTTATTGTTTCTAGAGGTCCTCCTAACATCCTTATTGGGGTTACATCTTCTAACTACAATGTTCATGTTGCTTTTACATATCGGCAGAAAATGGTTCCTCAAGTTCCTACTACTAGTTTTTTGCATCTAGAGAAGAATGTGGTGCAAGTTCCAAAGTTTGGCGTTGATGGATTTGGATTTGAGATGGATTCTAAAGGTGCATTTTGGAATGAGGTGTTTGAGAAAGAACTACCCAAGTACAAGGATCGCTTGAATGTGATTTTTCCTTGTCACCCCCTTGAAACAATTAGTGTTAACATTATTTCTGGGCATGTTTTTAGTCATTTGCACAATTGCCCCATTAGCATTACATATGTAGTTGATCCTAAGTCTTTGCTCAACTTAGGAGTACCAAGTGGAGGGGACAAGTTGGGACTTTCCTTCATTTGGATTCTTCATATTTTTTACAAACTTCATAATTACCTTGCTTTGTAACACATGCATAATAAAGGATTAGGGGGGAGCTGTGAAAAGGATGCAAAATCTAGGTAAACATCTTGGATTTCATGAGGATGCCCAAATTCTTTGGCTGGGTTGTTGGGAGTTGGGGATGCCAATGGGGTTTTTTTTGGTTTTTCCATTGTTTCTGGTGTTTTTTCATGAAGGGAGGTTGTGAGGTTTTCTGCTGGGAGTTGGTACCTTTGACTTGTTTTCATAATGTTGATGGGGTGAGTGGAATCCAGACAAATGAGCATTGAGGGATCTGATCCACAACCTTCCCTCTAAATTTCTTTTGTTCCTGTCTTCAACTTTGTCCCCTTGGTTCAACCCATCTATAATGCCATATTCAAGCGGTTAACAGCACAAGACCAAGATCAGGTTTGTGATCCTTTTCTGGTTTCTATGCACAAGAATTATCTACACAAGTGAATCTAGACACAAGAGACATATTTCTATGTAAGTGTAGATGCCTAGTGCTGTGTTTCGAGGCTGTGGTCCTTCTGGTTCAGAGCCTAACAGTTTTGTGGAGGAGGGCTAAAAGTGTGGTGGGGCAATTCAGGAAGTGAAGGAATGTGCAATATCCTGCATGGTTCTGGTAATATCCATTCTTGGAGATCAGTTAAAGAAGGAGCTGAGCATGTGTTTGCCACTGCTCACAGAGCGATTGCACCATGAAATTACTCGCCTTACCGCTGTGAAGGTAGGAAGCTTTAAGTCTTGTCTCTTTTGTCTTTGGTTCAGCGATTGTGCTTTGTCTGTGATGCAAGTGTGATCTTGCCATGTGTAAGGTCAAGACTGAATGGATTATCTCACTATTGCACTTCCAGAGCTCTAATAATGGTCAGAGGGAACTGTCCTGTGGCAGGCTTTTGCAACAATTGCTGGGTCTCCTCTAAAGATAGACTTATCATCTGTTCTGGAGCAAGTTGTCAGAGCTCACAACTTTCTTACCCAAGGTACGGATCTTTGCACCAGTTAGTGTATAAGATTGTTTCCTAGGATTGGATGATCGCTTCATATGATATTCATTGATGGCAACAGTGAGGCAGAGTCTTCTGAATATTTGGCAGGTAGTTTTGGAATGTCTGTGGATTGATTTTTGTGCTTAATGTTGTGAATGATAGAACAACCGCGCACTGCATCAAACTTCTCTGGGCACTTTGAACGCCCTGCTCAAGGCATACAGCAACAAAATCAGCTCATCCAGTTATGAATCAATTGTCACTGGGCTTTCTTCTCTGATAATGTACCTTGGTTGAAATATACCTATTCACTATGGAAGGATTGTTCCAATCAATTGTGGCAGGCATGAGACAAAAATTAGGCTGGCATTGTAAAGTGTCCCAATGGGCATTTGGATGGCCAGTGATGCAGACTTGCACATGACAGCACTGGCATTGGAACTTTGTTGCCCAATGATGGTGGACAAGCAGCATCATGCTAATGTTGGCATGTCAATGCGTGAACGTGTCCTTCCACAAACACTTGTACTTGTCAAGAGCTCTTTGTTACAAGGTCAAGCATTGCAGGTAACCTAACAACCCAGTGAGCTTGGATGCTCTTTTTTCCCAATATCCATTTATAGTCTTCATGCTGTCATTGCTGATTCAAGCAAATGCATCTCAAGGCTGATGTATTGTGTGATTGACAGATGTTGCAAGGTTTCTTTGCAGCACTAGTTCAGTCAGCAAATACCAGCTTTAAAACATTGCTGGAATCCCTCTTCTCAACAGCTAGAAGTGCAGTAGCACCTGGTGGACCTGTGAGCAAGCAGGCCTTCTATTCTATTGCACAGTGTGTAGCTGTGTTGTGCCTGGCTGCTGGAGATGCTGAGTGCTCCTCAACTGTGGCCATGTTGGTCACCACCCTGAGAACCAGTAATGGTACTGATGTGGTAAATTCCTCATCTGGAATGGCTGTAAACATGGAAATATGTTGAACTCAAGCATTTTTTTTGATTGCTGTGGTCTTTCTCAACATTTGTGTCATGATCTTGCTCCTGTCAGACCCTCATCAGGTGAAGAGCAGCAACATCAATTGAGCAAAGTGTTTGGAAATGTGATAGGTGAAATGTGGGATTATTGCCTGACTAATGCCTTACTTTTTTACAGACACAGCTGCTATCATTGTTATGTCTGGGTGAGATTGGGAGGAGAAAAGACTTAAAGTGCTCATACCAACATAGAGTACTGGTGATTGGGTCCTTCCAATCTCCATTTGAAGAAATCACAGCAGCAGCATCCTATGCTCTTGGGAACATTGCTGTGAGAAACTTGGCTCAGTACCTTCCTTTCATCCTTGACCAAATTGATCGCTAGGCCAAGCTTCCTGGTATTTGCTACTGCCCATGTTGGTCTCTCAAGCAATTGTATCAGGCCTAGAGAATTTATATGTTCAATTTATATGGCCTTTTCAGCTCAGTACATGTTTCGACATCAGCACTCATCTTTCTCTGTGTCATTTGGATTTACAGGTGATTGCTCAGCAATCCTAGAATGGGGAAGGTAAATTTTTGAAACCTGGGTTCTCAATTGTGAGAGGTTGATATTGAAAAAGTTTCCTTCATTTCTTTGCCTACTTGGGTGGTTTTGAAATCTTACCAAGGAGTTTCAAAGAATTGGCACATTGATTTTCCATGATGTTCTACAACTAGTTTGCATAGACATGTTCTGAATTGCCATGTGGATGATGTAATTTTCCATTTTCAAAAAAATTGTCCATAAGGGGCAAGGGGCTTACTATTTAGCTTAATCATAATCTAGGTTCTCACGTTCTTTTTTTTATGCCCCATACTTAAATGAAAAAAGAATGATGAAATTTAGTTCAATTTTTCCCCTATTGGGGATAATCAACTTCAATTTACTGTTAATATATTAACATTCAACTGTCTTTCTTTGAAAAAGAAATTTTGTCCAACAAAACTAAAAGAATGGTGGGTATTACACAAATGAAGGAGGCTTACATTCCACAAAAAGAATGGATTGAAAGTGACGAATCATTGAGACCCTATCTCTTATGGCAAGTTAGTTTTTTTTTTAATAATTTTTTTTGAAAATTTGAATTTATTGTTTTTGTGTTGAGTTTCTATTCCCATTTTTCTTTTTAGTTTCTATTTTTCTTCATGTGGTTTCATTTTAGTTTCTCACTATTCTTTGCATTCTTTTTCTTCAAGTATAATTAAAATCAACAAACATATCCAAAAAAAAGCTCTACAATGCATAATCAATGGTAAATTGAAGGGAACTCATCTCCTCCTTTGTTATGATAAACTTTCAACAAGGAAAAAAATAGGAGTTTGAAAAAACAAAAGCAAATTCTATTTCTTATTTCTTCATTTTCGGTCTTGATTGTTTTTGTGGGTGTGCAGGACGCAAGAAGTTTATACCCTTCCGAAATTTTCGACCTATCAGAAGGATCTAAATTTAGACCCTTCCCTTATTCAGAAGGCTCAGTTGACAGGCTGTACTGGGCCTTCCGGATTTCGGAAGGAACGGTGCAAAATTTGGCCCAGAGAGGGTCCGAAAAATACACTGCGAAAAACCTCGCGGTTCTTTACGTGGCATTAATGAGTTGGAATGTCATCTAGGTACTATAATACGCCTACCAGTTTCCAATCTTTTGTGAAATTGTATTATCAGTATTTTAAGTTCCAATCCGTACGCACTACCTCAAAAAAGCGAAAAGCAGGCACGAGATAATTACAATATAGAACGTGTCGCTCGTTAATTGCATCAGTGCAGCGAAAGAGTCTGTACGCGGAACGTCATCCTGACATCAAAATTACGCCATTTTTCCATACTTTTTCTGCTCTTGGGGCTGCTACTTTCCACCCGGAACTGAATCTCCCTTCCCTTCGGAAGCGCCTTTGCAAGCTGCAGCTTGGTCTTCGCGGCGTGAATCCGGGGACTGTGTGTTGTGGATCCCTGCCGCTGCAGTTGCGCGAGCTCGCACGAAATTCTCAAGCTCAGGAGCTAAGGATCTTGTTATTGTTGTTACGGTTAATGGGTTGTTGGTGTAGTGAAGCTTAAGTTGCATTGAAGCGGCCGAGAATTGCACAAATTCTGACTGGGTGGGAGCTCTTGATGAGAGTAGTTTTGTGAGGAATTTGTGAAAGACTTTGGGGGAAAGATGTTGAGGGAGGACGTGCAGTCTTGTAAGAATTTGATAGAAGAAGAAGCGTAATTTAAGGGAATTAAGAGCTGCAATGGCGATGCGATCGGTGTTGCAGAATGCGGCGCGGTTCTGCTTGCTGCAGCGCGAGACATTGATATGCTGTAGGACGTTGCAGTTGAATTCGGCAGCTTGCAGTCGTGATCGTGAGAGTTCTAGACTTCTGCAGAATTGGTTTGGAGCACTTGGGAGGCAGCAGAAATTTCATCTCCGGAGTTATAACAACAGTAGTGCCCCTGCTGCTGCCTTGACTCTTGGGTCGCGAGTACCACAGGCTCGTGAGCTGCCGAGCTTCATGATGTACGGGGTGTTGCGGAACGGGAAAAAGAGAGTTTCGTACTTGCTTGCAGCGGTTGCTGCTACCGGATGTCTTGGAACGGGCTTGTTTGTTGTGCTTGCTGATGCAGGGCGGGAGGACGGGCGGAGGTCTACTGTTGCAGATGCAGCTGACACCCTCCTCAAGAAGAAGAAAATTGTCGTTCTCGGTACCGGATGGGCGGGGACTAGTTTTCTGAAGCATCTGGATACCACGCAGTATGATGTGAGTGTCGTAGCTCCTCGCAATTGCTTTGTGTTCACTCCGTTACTCCCCAGCGTGGCGTCGGGCACAGTGGAGGCTCGAAGTATTACGGAACCGATTCGAAGGATTATCCGCAAGACAGACGTGCAGTTTTACCAATCTGAATGCACAAAAATCGATGCGAAGTCTAAGCGAATCCTCTGTAAGCATGTCTCGGAGATGGGAAGATGGGAAGGGGACCAAGACTTCCCCCTCGATTACGACCTCTTGGTCGTAGCGGTAGGCGCGACTAACAACACTTTCGGCTCTAAAGGTGTCCAGGAGTACTGCCATTTCCTCAAGGAGATTGAAGACGCTGAGAAGATCCGCGACTGCATCGTGGAACGCTTCGAAACTGCCAGTCTCCCTACCTTCTCGTCAGATGAGAGGTACGTCGTCACGATCGCTTGGGAACTGGGTTTTAGGGTTTTAGGATTTGCCGTTGCTACTTGTTGGTAAAATGAAATTTGTCATGACATTGGTGTTTCTAGTATGCGAATTTGCATCTTCTTCTTCTTCTTCTTCTTCCGTGCATCTTCTTCCTTCAATAGCTCTGACTTTTAAGAATCAAAGATTCTGCACTTGTTGCTGAAAGAACTTCGTGGAAAGAAGATTCTGGGGCTCGCTGCTGCTGGCCGAAGTACCTTGGTTTCTTGAGAAACAACAATTTTTCAGCCGTCAGATTTGCTCATCGGTTTGTCGATTTCTGCAACTGGTAATAGGCGCAAACTGCTGCACTTCGTAGTGGTGGGCGGAGGACCGACTGGGGTGGAGTATGCAGCAGAACTTCATGACCTAATTCACGAAGATTTATCCCGGCTCTACCCAAGTCTTGAGAAAGACGCGACCATAACTGTAGTGCAATCTGCAGACCACATTCTCAACAGCTTTGATCGTCGCATCAGCGAATATGCTGAGAAGAAGTTTGCACGAGATGGAGTAGATGTGAAGATAGGATGGCGGGTTTCTGAAGTAACTGACAAGTGCATCTGCTTGAAATCCAAGAACACAGGGATTATTGTCCAACAGATGCCATATGGCATGGTCGTCTGGTCCACAGGTGTGGTGTTTGTTTCAGATAAATCTTGTTCTGACAAACCAGTCCCACATGTGTCCATTCATCATCTGTGTGAGATTGTATTTCAGACAAAGCTTGTTCTGAAAAATCAATGCTTCATGCTTCCTTTCATCATCTGTGTGAGAATTGTGTTCAGATAAAGCTCATTCCAAAAAGCCAAACCCTCATGTTTTCTTTCATCATCCGTCTAAGATTGTGCTTCAGACAAAGCAGGTTCGGAAAAACCATTGAGTTTTCATCATCTGTCCAAGAAGAACCCTAGATCTTGAATGTGTTCTAATGTGAGGATTTCCAAGGTGTGCTCCTGGAAAACTTATGTAAACTTGGGGGCTCATATAACCTATAGAGAGTTGAATGGAAAAGTCTTTTCTATGCTTGTGTGAATTTGTTCATTTGCTGTGAAGGGCTCATCAAGCTTTGAGCAATTGAGTCACCAAGTTGAGTTCAACTTTCTGTGTCTCCTGATGACAAGGTTTTCCCTGATCGAGTTTTTGTTTCACATATTGCAACAGGGATTGGCACTCGTCCAGTGGTGACTGATTTCATGGCACAAATTGGGCAGGGTGATCGGAGGGTACTGGCAACAGACCAGTGGCTACAAGTCGCTAACTGTGAGGGAGTTTATGCACTAGGAGACTGTGCTTCAATTGAGCAACTAAAGATTTGTGACGACGTTATCAACCTTTTTGAGCTAGCTGACAAAGACAAGTCTGGCTTTTTGACTGCAGAGGAGTTCATTGAGACTGTTGACCAAGTCAGGTCACTGTATCCACAGATTGATACCTACCTGGAGCATGAACACATGCAAGGAGTCACTGGGCTTCTTGATAATGCAATCAAAGATGGGAAGCAATCAACTGTACAGCTTGACCTCAAGCGTTTTGGCCAGGCAGTTTGTAAGGTTAGTATCATTTGAACCTTTTGTTTTACAGGACTATCAAGCTTGGATCTCTTTCCAATGTAGTGATCCTATGTCAGAAGCTTGAACTTGAACTTAAAGAAAGGATTTCAATGGTCAGTTTACTGTGCCTGAAATGTGTTACAAAATGCTTGGATCTGGTCCTCTTTGGTCGTTCCCAGTTTTGAGGGACTGGTACAGATCGGGCAGAAGTTGCTGGGCAGATGGATCTGATTATCCATGGCTTGCAGGTTGACAGCCAGCTGAAATCTATGCCAGCTACTGCTCAGGTAGCAGATCAACAAGGTGTTTATTTGGCTCGTTGTTTCAACAAACTGGCTAAAGATCCTACCAACATTGATAGTGGAGGTCATCACAAATTGGAGCCCTTCCATTACCGTCATTTAGGCCAATTTGCCCCACTTGGAGGGGAAGTCACAGCAGCTGAGCTTCCAGGAGACTGGGTTTCGATTGGTCACAGTACACAGTGGTTATGGTACTCCATCTATGCAAGCCTGCAGGTAAGCTGGCGGACACGAGTTCTGGTAGTCTTTGACTGGACAAAGAAATTCATTTTTGGTCGGGACTCCTCTCGTATGTGAGATAATGGAAAACAATGTGAGCAAAAAGCACACCATTCTATGCATTCCTTCCTCAACTTCCTGGAAAGCCAGAGCAAGTGTTCATGGTGGAGAGAACTGTAAATTATACTTTAACAAAGCAAAGTATGAGTTATATGGCAGAAAATTTCTGCCGTGGTGGAGATTGTTCATGGTTTAGATAACTGTAAATTATACTACTACAAAGCGAAGTGTGAGTTATATAGCAGAAAATTTCTGCTTGGGTGAAGGTTATCAGGTACAAAATAGGTCAAGGTTACTCTATAATCCTGAGGGTTGTAAGGTGGTGTTATCAAAATCTGTAAGAACCAATTGAGTCTGCTAAGGACAAATTGCAGTGTATGCAATTTAAGGCTTGATGTGTGTTTACACTAGCTTTTTGAGAAAGTTTTCTCCCATTAGATCACAATTGCTGTGAAAGGTTGGTATCATGCTGAACTTACATTCATGGGAAATCTTCAACATGTTTGCTCCAGAATCCTATTTGGCATCAGCAAATCCATGTCATTTTAATTTCTTCACCACCACCTTATGTGTGAATCCTGAAGATTGCAAACAAATTGCACAAGATTTGTGAAAGAGGGATCTGCAACAATTGCCACTGTTCCAACTGCAATCCTGACAACAAATGCAAGAGAAGGGGAGAAACACCACCCTCCACTTTCTAAATAAAACTGCTTTTGATGTCTCCAATACCAAATTAGCTCGTCCTCAATAAATCTGATTCGATTACATTCTGAAGTGCTCCTCTTATCCCCATTTTTTGTCACAAAGAATACAAAGAGACCAGCACAAACAGCAAAACTTCCAGCTTGGAATTATTTTGGAAGAGGCAGTTATGCCAATTATTGAACCAATCATATCAATGGACAGACTTCCACCAGGATGTCAAGAGACTGCCTTGATGACAAGAACATCTTTCCAAAACTTCTATCCAACAATCTTTTTCTGGCATACAACACAACTGTAGAGCTCATATCAGAAGCAATATCATACACTGCAGTTCCACAAATGTCCAATCGTACATGCATGCTTCATAAAGAAGGGGAGAAAACTCAACCCATTTTTCACAAGCAAACTAACATTTCTTTGATCTGCAACACTCTCTAAATCTGCCCATGCTAACTACTGACTTCTTGCCCATTGTGACAGCACTATTTGGAGAAAATATTAAGTAAAAATTAAGTACACACCTGCATTCTTGACTCTTGACAGGTTTTTTTAATGTGGCTCCAAAATAGCTATTTCATGTCAGAGACAGGCAAGAAGCCACATAGACAACTCAATATCCAATTTGCAATGCAAAACTTTTGTGCACACTAAACAGGCTTGGTGGAAATTACAGTACATCCTCATTCCAGTTGTGAAGGAGGTGAGCTCTCTTCAGGGCTGGCTCTCATAGCATTAGGCTCCTCTGTTGAAAGGTATGGTGCACTTTCACCCTCTGGCTCCTGCTCTGACTCAGGCTCAAGCTCCACATCTGACTCTGGCTCATCCTCAGAGGCAAGGGGTCCATGCTTGGCCGCTGCTTGGACCACTCGTTCTTGCACAGCAGATGTTGAGGGTGCTGTAGCCAGCTGCAATTTAGCCGGTTCCACTTGCCCAGCAATCCACAAGATACCTTGTGTGGCAAGTGAGAATGGTGTTTGCAACAATCTGGTCATAAAATATGACATTCATCAATTTTTGAGGCAAGCAACATTAAGCAAGCATGTGAGGCAATAAATTCTGAACAGCTCTTTGTCCTTCATATTCACAACAAGCTTTGATTTAGTATCAGATTTACTGGAATGTAGATATGAGACCTCAGAAAAGTATCAATCATCCATATACTCATGGTGCAGCACTTATCAAGCAAGGATGGGCATTTGCGTGATAGCAATCAACCTTCAGAGTAACACTCTACTCATCAGAGTTTTGTAATGCACTTTCAGCAACCACAATATCCAATCCCGTGCATTTGTAACAAAAAAATGTATGCAGAAACAGAAAAATACCTGAGATCTGCCTTCAAAGCCTCCACACTGTCATAGGCCTTCACCCTTGAGTAGACCGCCTGCAAAATATGCCTTATAAGTACAACATCATCATCAATTCACAGCCCCTTGGACCAACTTGTTCATAGCTGTCCAACACAGTAAAGAGGAATATGCATCAGGACCACATTCAGCCTAGATTATTGCCCCAAACATCTACTGGCAACATAAGGCAACTTGTTGCAGTGATGAAGACCCCTACCACCACAAAGACTACCATGATAAACATCTCAGTTACAGAAGAATCTTGCAAGTCAACACAGATATGTATCACACCTGACCTATGCCGATCACTCCTATTAGTTGCAGGGTTTTCTCCCACTCTGCTCACAGGTACAAATCTCCTTTCAGGTAGGTAGGGCAACATTACAAAATGAAAAGTCCAGATTTGTAATGCAACAGCCTTCCAAGCAAATACATCCCTTCAAGTTCAAGTTGGTGCAATATCTATGCCACCTAGATGAAAGAGAAGTACATACCAATTGCCGCATAGAGACCTGCCACTATGCCCTGCATAAGTTCACAATTGAATCCATGAGCACATTTTCTGGTCTTTGTAACAAACACCCAAACTTTGTGATCGTCACAAAATTGTTTATTTTCAACAAGCAGGTGAACAGGAACTGAAAAACTTCTCTCTCACATACCACACAAGCTAAGAAGATCCCATCTGGTGTGGGTTTAACTTCATCGACAAGTTCCTCGGTGTCCTGTGCACAAAGTACAAGTGACACATCAATCAGCAGCTTGACATGGTGCTATTGATGTGAGTAGTGAAAATCAGTGACATAAACTCTAAGTTTCTGAAACCAACAATGACTCTCTGGTGCTCTCTATCTCCAGTGCCAGATGACTACCTTTTGGATCACAAACCGTCAACCCTTGAGACTCCAAATGAATGAAGATATGAACACTGAGGAGATAACAAGCCTGAGCAAATGGCTCACCTCCTTTAAGATAGTGATAGGACTGTCTATGCCCTCAACTTTCGTGCGCAATCCTGCCGCACTCCAGGCTTGAAATCCCCCATCCACTCGGTATCGTTTCTGTAATCATACCCGAATTTTGGAGTGCATAAATAGATGCTGAGCTTCAAAAATGGAATTGTGACAGCCTAAGAGGTATAGGCTGTTTGGGAGGTGTTGCAAGTTCTATCCTTTGGGTCAAATAGGCATTTCCTCCTGGTCAACTGCAATCAAGAGTGAGAAATCTCTGTTGGAATGTGAGCAAAAATCATATTAACCACACTTCTGAACAGCAGAGGAGCTTCAGTTACATAGGAATCAAATACTGTTCTTAGTATACCTTAATCCCAAACCTACGTAAAGCACGGGCCATGTTCTTTGACTGGCTACCATTTTCATCCATCACAATCACCTTTGTGTTAGGCTGCATGCAAGCCACCAAAAAAATCTTCAGATTGCTCACATTGGCTTGCTTGCTTTTTCCATGTAGATGGGTGGAAGATGAACTATATCAATATCCAGTCTGAGCTATTCACTGAGCTCCAGAACCACAACACAGGTGTGGCCGGTACAGGGGTACAATCTACATCACTCCATGAGGTGCAAGAGATTCCAAAAAAGGAACAAACAAGGGAAACACAGAGATGGATTAATCAGTGACTGGCGAGATTTGTAATCTGTGTAGGAGAAAGAGAATTGTGCTAAAGAGAAGAGAACTTGTACCTTCACATTTTTTAAATTACGGATAATAGCAGCTGTGATTATAGTGTCAGTTTCTTTGGGATTCCTTAGCTTACTTCGCAAGGAACCTTCAACCTGCATGCATCACTATGCCATATTAGGGTCATTGATATCATGGCAGGATCTGCCACTCCACAAGTTGGTTCAGCAATGGTGACATTTATTCTTAGAGCCTGATCTCAAGTGAAACCAGTTTCTTGCCAGCTATGCTCATATGGACATGGAATCTCTTACGCAGATTCTCCATAGTACAAAGCAAGACATAATGCAGATAGTTCTTGGGTGGAACCAGACAATATCAAGGGTGAGGCCTACCTTGAAAATCTCAACAATGGCAGATCTTGATCTTGCTCCTCTGCGCAGATCTGGTACTCCTTGGTTTTCTCTTTCCACCTACACCAATTGCACAAACCGATCCCCTTTGGTCATCTCAATCTGACAACCTAACCTTTTATGAAAAAAAACTGATTCATTGAGTAGCCATGCAGTGAAAGAAACAAAACAGCAGGTCTGATGTGGAAGTAACAGAATGCACAAGACAAGATAGCCAGATGGTCCAAAGCCACTATGGGCTACAATTGAGAAAGGATTATGAGAGTGAAGCAGACATGTTGCCCTTTAAAAGTACCAAGTTTGTCTTCACTGAATAAAATTACCAAAATGAGTGAATAAGAAGAGCATGCAGATACAGTAGGAAGCAAGCTTGCCTGTGGCCGTATATCAACCAATACAACATTCCCATCCTTTTTCAGGAGGTCAAGAGCAAACGTGGGCTTTAGGTCACCAGAGTATCCACCATATCTTGCTTGCCAGTATGATACTCTGCACAAATCCAAGAATCATGAAGTTAGTTTCTGAGCATTTGAACACTCTCTTCTCTCATTCTGCATTCATGAGTCAAGTGTCAGACAAATGAGCCATCAATGGCTTGTATGCATGCTACAGACCAAGTGCCACATGGGTAGGTCTAGAAATAACTTGTGTGACTCAGGACATTTGCAGATACATGTTGACAAAGCATAACATATCAAAGGGAAAAAGAACACAGGTGCATGTGTGGAATGAAGAGATCATTTGGCTACTCCATTGCTCAGACCACTACAAGAAATGAAGGAACAAGTAAAGCACCTAGGTTGCTATGGATTGTACCCGATATAGAGAGTGCCGCCCACCACAAGAAGCACAGGAATGATTGGATTCTCTGGATTCACACCTGCAGCCCTCTCCAAATTGGTGATACCAACCAATACCTGCAGACAATTAATGTGCAACTGAATTCAATTGTAACAAGCACAAAAGGGAAGGGTGAAGCCAAGGAACTGACAGGCAAGCTCCTGGAAGAAGAGCTTGACCAACAAATGGAGGGAACACAGCATCACACCAACCTGCTGAAGAACATCTCCCACAGGTTTGGAAAGCTCATCAATCTTCTGCTCCACTGTGGTCACGGCAGACTGTGCCTCAACAGGAAGCAGAACTTTTGTAGAACCATAAAACTGTGCTACCACTTTCCCTGAAGCCTCCAAAGCTGAGCCAACCGCAGTGTTGACGGTGTTCACAACTTCCTTCAGAGCATTGTTCACAGGTGTGCCTATTTGAAAGGGGCTGGTAAAATCCACAACACTTCCCTCTGCTTTTGTCACCGTCCTGTCAACTGTGGTCTGGATATCTCCTACAGTTTGCTCATAGAAACCAGTAACCGAGTTTATTGTGCTCTTGATGTTGCCATTGAAACCATCATAGACATCCTTCACAGCATTGCCCACAGCACCTATGGCATCCTGTACAGAATCTTGAATATTTGTGAGTGTCCTTGCTACAGCATCTTGCGATGCTGTGATGGTATCTGTGACTGAAGTCTTTGTCTCTTCCAGCAAATTTTCCGCTGCTTTGCCTGCTCCAGAAATGGTGTCTTGTACATCGTTGAATTGGTCAGAAGACAAGGAATCAGTTATAGATGATTGTGCACTAACATCTGCTTCTCCAGCAGCTTTCAATGCATCTGCACCACTTTGTGTTGCTGAATCTGGATTGCTTGGTGGAGCAGCTGATTCCACAGCTGCCTTTATGCTGCTGTTGAGCTCCACAGCAGCATCAGGCACTGGGTTTGTTGCTGCTGGACCAGGCAAGCCAACCTCTGGACCTACTACTGTTGTTCCTTCAGGGCTGGTGACCACAATTCCTGTAGGCGAAAAAGATGAAGAATCTTCAAGCTGTTGAGCAGGCACATCAAATGCCTGCACCACCAAATCCCCCATGGGATGCTGCACTACTGTCAAGCTGCAATGCACCTTGAAACCCCATTTCTTACAGAGAGACATGGAACAAAGGCAGAATCACAATGGCAACTCCCAGTGCAACAGGCTGTGAGTAGGCAGGCAAGAACTATTCCCACCTTCTCAAATTCCTCTGCAACGACGCCGCCACCGCCTCTGCCTATCGATTGAAGTTCAGCAACGGCTGAGAGACGAAACCGCGGCGACGCTTGCTTCATCATCCTGGATGCTGACACCGGCAATTGTTGCTGCACAAGCCTGTCAGCATTCTTCAGAAGCAGAAGCCGCTCTACATCCGGCCGTAGACGAGCAAGGAGGGGTAAGCTGGAGACACAACCATGTCCACCACAGTGCTGCTCTCACGGAAGGACACACAGCCATCGGCCACAACCCCAAAGCACAACAAAAACAGGTCAAATTCTATCCATTTTCTGCAGCAATGCTTTTCTTCAGAGACGCCATAGACACACACACCAAAGCAGAAGAAATTCACGAAGAAAACTCATACCTGTGATGAAGTACAGAGGAGATGACTCGAAGAAGGAATAGAACTCCGACAAGAACCACCACACTGCGCCACAGACAACGCCATCTCCGTCTGTTTATGTCTTCTTCTTCTTCTTCTTCTTCTTCTTCTTCTTCTACTACTACTCTCTGTCTCCTCTCTAAAATCTCTTGTCTCTTGTATGTGTGTGTGTGTGTGTGTTCGTTCCCTAGCTTTGTCTCCTTGTGTCTCCGGTGGATGTGTTGTGCCACTCACTTCAGCAGTTCCTCCTGTGGGACAAACAAAAGACCAGGAGCTACAACAAAGCTCCAAATCTCCATTCCCATCTTTGCAAAGAGTTGGTACCAAAAGAGCTGAAAGATGTCAAACAACAGACATACAAATTCACAATCTCTCGCTCTCGCTCTCTACACAGAATCTTTCTTTCTCTCTTCCACACTTTCTCTTTCTCCCACACTCTCTATCTGTGTCCCTCTGTGTCTCTGTGTCCCTCTGGCGTCAAATGCTCATCGATTTCTTTGTTTGCAGTTTTGGTTGAGTTTATGGATTGGGAAGAAAGCAAGTTTGTTCTTACTTGTCACCACCAAAAGTATCAGAAAATGTCAGATTACCAATGCTAGGACAGCGCCTTTATGGATGATAAGATAGAGAGGTAGATAAAATGGTGGGGACCTCCATCCCTTCGCTTTGTTTCCCCCCACAACCATCCCCCAATCCCTCTCTCTCTCTCTCTCTCTCTCTCAATCAAACCAGCCTTCTCTCTCTAGTACAAATAACTGGAGGAAATTTCCTAGTACTGTATACTGTATTTAGGGGGCACATTTTGAGTATGATACCACCCCCAGGCATTCACAAAATAAGCCTCTACTTATGGCAGAGTCCTCCAGGGGTTGCTTATTTCCAGGACGGGCCACCCGAATGGCGTTACCTACCGGATGTAAAGCACCAGCAGAATTTTATTTTATTTTTTCAATTTTTCCCATGAGAAAAAATGAAGGAATACAAAAAGGGGCTGGGTGTTTAGTGAAATGCCAGACTTCTTTGGTGGAGGAAAAATTTCACTAGATACATGAGAAAATTTTTTTTGGGTGCTTTGTGTCAATGAATGTTTGGGATCATGTTTTTCATCGACACAGAAAAACCCACTGCTGCCACTGGCCTTGTCAAGGATCGCCAGGAGATCACCAGGACTAAACAAGTAAGCTGTTACTTCTGGCAAGCTGAATTTGCACAGAGACTTGGAAACATGCTCTCACTAGCAAGAGGTCCAAGAACTCAGCAAAACATAACAAACTTTGTGTGAGCTTGAAATAAGAAAATCAATACACAGAACCAAAGCCAGAATTCAATTCACTTAACTATGAACAGGAGTTCTACTACTTGCTCTTTGAAGCTCCTTGCAAACTAATGACACCAAAACAATCATCTCTAAAGGGGCACATAGATCCAATCTAGGACATAATGTTTAGCTAGGCAAATCTGTACACTCTTTACACAGATTGCTGCAGTTGAGGGAGACTTAAGGCATAACATTAAACCGTCCTTGGAACTACCACTACATAAGGTGTTTTCAATAACCTTTATAACTTGACTAGTTCAAGACCTAAACAGCAAATTACATTATTGATTCTGACTTGCTCACTCCTACACCTACAAGTTTTGAACTTAATGGACACTACTACAACAGCAATTTTGATGCCAAGATCACCGCCTTATCTCACCTTTTTATAGTTGAGAAGCTCAAAGTGATCTTTGAACTTAGTCCTGACTGACATGCCATATCCTCCATTAATAAGTTGAGAGCTATCGGCACCCTTTCAGTAAATATGTAGAAGGGCTGGATCGGTCACAGGACCCTCCACTAACTACTTGGGTCTTACCTGACCCATCATTCAAACCTAGTGTTGATACCCGCACAGGTGTCCTTGCAATACCACACTCTGGTGAAAATCTATCAACTTGAAATGGCTGTAAACCAAAATAAAAGCAAGAATGTCAGCACGTGTATCTGTTATGTGACAGCAGCAACTTCATATCAACTTAATCATCTCAACTACAAAATGATGTAACTTACCATGAGCCAGTTGATAAAGGATGATGATGTCTCTCCATCTACAGTTGAGACTTTCTTCAAGTTCTCCTTGCAATCATGTGCACTTTGGCCTAAATCTCTTTGTGTCCGATACTGAGAATGAGGGGATGCCATGCACACAGCTGAAGGCAGCTTGGCGAACACTTCCTCAGCCTCACAGTTACCAGGCACATTGTCTCCATTCAAACTCTCCATGATGCGTAGTGCATTAACTTCCCTGCCTCCAACAGGCACTTCTGATCCCTGCACATGTTTTTACCCAATAACTATGTTGACATCCTGCTAGACTGCTTTCTGTTGTTTCAAAGGTATTTCTACTGTGTCCAAGTGTGGGTCATGGAACAACACATGAGGAAACCTAAAAGAAGAGATGACTTCACCTCCTCAAAAGAAATTGATATCTCTTTTTCAGCTGATGCAAAAGGATCCACACGCCAGTGCTCCCCCCAGATAGCTGTTGGAGAAGCAAAGCTGCTGTCACTCATGACACTGGCACTGCAGCAGCAACCAACAAACACAAGACCACACTTGTCATCAGAGATATCTCCCACCTGCATCTAAAAACTACTGTCAACTTCCTACTTTCAACTTGTCATTAGGACTATCAATATCTTGGGCCAGAATGATCCATTCCTCTCCGCAACAAGTACTAAGGACAAGGAAAAAAACACTAAGACCTTTAGTAAGATATCTGGCTACGGTATCCAGCCAAATGTCAGAAACACCAAAGAGGCTGAAAGGCCTAGACACAAGAAATTAGAAAAACTGAATTGCGACATACAAGTTGATAGACTCAAATTCAGCAAGCCAATCATTGCCAGGAGTCCCCTGAAGAACTGCACCACCAGGACTTGCACATGTTACAGCAAATGTTGACATGGCTCCTGGTGACATCATCTCCCTTTCATCTGGAACTTCAGATAATACAGCCTCAGAAATTAGGGTCCCTGAGCTGACCACACCTGCCTCACATGAAGCCCTCAAACCACCAAACCTGCGCTTTCCCCCAAAAACCGTGCTGTCACCACAGTTATCTTTACACACCACTAAGGGCATTGGCAGGGTGTTTGCTTCTACCGGAAAATGCAGCTGCCCTTGGCCATTCTTTGTCTGCTCAGCACAGACAACTCCTTCCTGCAGCATCCAGAATGACAAGTCAAAAGAGCAATGACACCCCTCATGCATGTAATCTATGTGATTGCAGAGAAAAATAACACATTGAGGGTAAGAGGTATGTCAGTTCTGAAGAAACCAAAACAAAAAAAAAAAGAATGATTGCAGCAATAACCTTGTGAGTGTCACTCAGAAAGCATCAGACAATCACATTCCTCATGAATGGCAGTGACTAGCTGCGAGTACTGCCCAATGATTTTGTCAATTCAAAATGGTGTTTGTAGGTGACTGTACAATAATTTAATAACTCTCATGAGTACAAGGAATCTCCACTCACAATTAAGAAAACTGGGACCAGGCAAAAACTTTTCCTAAGTCAAAGAGAAACCCCAAGATAAGGACTAAAGAAATGGGAACAAGAAAAACATACAAGGAAAGAACTAGAAGAAAAAGAACAATAGAACTAGCAGTATGAACTGCAGTGACAGTCCCTCACTTGTTCAGGGACCATCAACAGTAACATGCATACTAGCAACTTATCTATCACAACTTGCCCACTGCCTTGTGGGTGAGTGTAATGTAATCTGCACATAATTTCAGGCAAGTGATTAATCTGGTTCCTGAGTTAGTGCCACATTTCCAGAAGTGTTGGGAACACTCAGTCATTATGTTGGCTAGCAAGTTCAGAGGCACAGTTAATCAATACCCTCATTTAAGCTGCGGTAAGCTTGTGAGGGTATGCTTCATTCCATTTTAATTTGCCCTTCTACAAGGAAGCATCCTAACGAATACAGAGGCCTACATAGGTGGTAATGGTTGAAGACTCCTGCACCCAGAATATATCCTCGAAGCACAACACACACCCCTGATGCACATACAGTTTATAAGCTAGCATGCTGAGGGAAACAAAACATCCCATCATTTCAGTTCTCCTGCAGATACATACCATAACAGCTTCACATCTAAAACAAATTCCAGATATCCTTACACTACATGATAACATGAACATGTGACATTAGCCTAGACCTAGTAATGAGAAACTTACCTTCATTGCTTGCTCTGAGTCTCCCCACCTACTGGACCGTGACTGGTATTCATGACTGATGCCATGTAACCTTCTCTCAATGTATTTCCCACCAGCTGCTTCACACATTCCTGTGCTACATGTGGCCACCTGCCTACAATCTTGAGCATAAACAGGTGGGCTGCTGTACTCCACTCCTCCATTTCTATCATTTGTGTAGTCTTGTGAGTTACTCTCTGAGTTTGGATGCAGGCCCTGTGGTACATTCTGTGCGTTCAAAACACTGCCAAAATGTTTAGATGGAGAGACAAACAGTGCAGTTCTTGCCTGACAGGTTGCTTGTCGGGCTGTCCATTCAACAGTATCCTTTGTTGGGTTGCCCTGCACAGTATCATCAGGTGTCTTCACTGAGCAAGTCAGCAACCCTGTAGTAATTTCTTTCTTCTCCTTAATTCTTGGGCTTGTCCATGATGGCCCCACTTGTCTATCTTTCTTTCTCCCAGTACTTCCCTGCTTTGCAGGAATCATCAGCTGGCGTGCCCGCTTGCGCAAAATTGAAGGGGAGCCACTGAAGCTTTGAGCCGCACTACGTAATCTTGACTGTGGACTATTACCTTGAAATGGAGACTCTGAAAGGTGATAGGGAGGAGTTGTGATGCAGTTTCCCATAGACACAATCATCCGGCGTATACCAAGAGGACTGTATGCTTGGAGAGATTGACAATTCTGAATCAAATCATAACTCAAAAATGGTGACTCTGATGAACATGGAAATTGAGGAGGCTCGTAAAACAATCCCCCTATTTCACTTTCCATTGATGCATCCACATCTCTATCTGTCTCCAGATCCAATTCTGTGAGTGCACAAGTTCCAAAATTGTTGTATTGACTGACAGCTTTGTTGGCAGTAATTGAAAGCTCATCCTGGTGCCCAAGAACTTGCTTTCCTGCAAGTCCCTCTCCCTGTGCATGACATTGCTCTGCATCTTTACAATCTATATGCAGTTGTTTGCTGAGGCCTCCCTTCATTGACTCAAAGGTCTGTGGTTGTGTGTCCATCATGGCCAGGCTCTGTCCACTGGTTGGTGCAGGTCTGCTGTTAAGTGGAGCAGTTGAGTGGATGGAATTCACTGTTACAAGTGGCATACTGCTTGTTGAAAAGAATGACCCCAACTGAGACAACGAAACAGGTATTGTCATGCCAGGCAATCCTTGGGAGGAAGGAGATGCAGCACCAACAGGAGAGAAGGAAGGATGGTTAGGAAGATCCATGGTTGACAATGGCCCTGATTCTAGCCAAGCATGCAACGATGAATGTTGAAATTGAAGTGCTGGTGCAGCTGCATCTGAAATGGGCAAGCCAGCCAAACCATGGGAGTACCTCAGTGATTGGTAAGAAGAGTGGCCTGAAATCCTCTGTGAGCATCCTGACAATGGACTAACATCCTGGGATGACTGCAAACAAGGCCTGGAATAGCCAGGAACAGCTCCACCACTAAAAATTCTTTCAAGCTTGATGTCTCCCTTCTGATGTTTCTCATGTTTTGTATGCAAACTTGGATATGTCACTAATGGAGGAGCTAAGTTGGCAGATATGGGATTATACAATTGCTCACCAATCTGAAGTGGTCCATTGGTAGAAGGTGTGGCACACATTTCTTGAATGCATCCAAATATCTGGTAGGAAGTTGTAGCCTTGCTAGCAGGCGGATCAACTCTCCCCATAGTGTTCATTGATGGGTCCAAGTGCAAAGATGAACCTGCAGGATCCATCACATCCTGCTGTGCTTGGTATGCAGCCAAAGCTTTTGATACTGGATCTGTGGCTTTTTCTGGGTCCACTCTCTTCTTCATCGTACTATGCCAGTGATTCTTAATTGAGTTGTCCGTGCTTCAAAATCAAAAGTGCATGGTATTGTACAGTCAGAAACAATTGTCTGCAAATCATGGACACCTAGGTGAAAGGCACAGTTTAGGAACTGAGATTGGGAGCTGAAGTGGAGAGTATATGAAAATGAGTAAGGGAAAAAGACCTTACCGTCCTGGCAGAAGCTTGGCAATTTCCACCCATTTATTACCATAAAGCTGATGGGCGCTGATCAAAGTCAGATCCTCATGTTCTGTCCAAGCTTCTCTCTTTATATCAGGGTTCAAATGATTGTGCCACCTGTTTCACAGACATGTGCAAGGAAGATGACAACAAGCTCAGTAAGAGGTGGAAGATAGGAAGTTTGATTTGGATTAGCTGCAAGGAGGCTCAAGGGCCCACAGGTGCTTCATAATTAAGGTTGCTTAACCACTTGCCTTTCTCGACATTGCTTTCCAATTCGGCCTGGCAAACCCTGAGCAATCATCGACCATTTTGTTGCCCCATGCTTGGCAACTAATTCTATAATGCGGTCATCTTCAAACTTGGTCCAGGCACCCTTGACCAGATCAGGGTTTAGTACCTTTTGCCAGCGATGGAGACATTGCACATCCGTTCTATCAGCGAAGAACTCCGCTGCAGGCCATATAGCATCCCAACTATTAGTCCTGTATTAGCTGTGTAAAAACAAAATGTGAACATTGCACAAACAAAATCATCCTTGTAAACAAGCAAAGAACTATTGAACAGTAGACACACATGTAATCAACAAGAGCTACAACTTAAGGACTTACCAATCTTTTTCCAATTTTTACCCTTCAGCAACTGTACAGCTCTTCGGAGTACCTCATCCTGATCAAAGAATTCCACAAAAATCACTTGTGAGTTGAGAGTGATTATATAGCCTTCAAGATGAAAACAAGGTGTTCCAAAGTGTCCTGTGATTTTGGGATCCATAACAACTCTAGCACAATGTCATTGAAATCTAACTACAAGTTATAACCAAGCGATTGGGGCCAGAAATTGCACCTCTTCTGGTGTCCAACCTCCTTTTGACGATCTTCGTGTTGGACCACCGGTCCTTCTGTCATACAAACGCAACTAAGGTCAAATATATTCCTTGAATAAACAAATAACCTGAACATCCAAACATTCACTGCAGAATCAAAAAGTGTTCAGGACTCCTGTAGAAGATCAACAATCTAGTTCAATGTACTCATATCCCTATTATGCCTTGGATTGTGGACACCCATATGCTCGTAACCCATTATGATTCTGAATGTTCATGCCTTATAACTTGCATCAATAACTGCGCTGAAAAATGTAAGTGATGTGGTGCCATGTGTTTTTCCCCTGTTGCCCTTCGGCGTCATGAAATGTGCACGTTCCTGTTGCAGATCAGTGTACGTTCTTCCAGCAGGTACTTGACCTCCTGACATAGGATTAAGAGCTTGAGATGTTCAAAGAACAATGTTATGATAATGCTATAGTTCCTTCTTATGGGCCGCCCGCACGGTCCCGCAGTTCGCTTGCACTGGAAAGGAAGTTGAGAGCCAAAGAAAGAGAAACCTTCATTTGGACGATTCTTTTGCTTCCTAAACACAAGTGTACATACCCGTGAACAGGCGGCAAATGATCGCGAGATGCATCGTCGTCGGATTCAGCGCCTGAAGAACAAGCGGACGATCGCGGCTGCATGTTCTCCGCGCTAGTGCAACTACCGTTTGTATTGCCTTGCGCATCCATGAAGCTCGCCGTCGGAAAGGAGGCTGTAGCACTAAGAGTCAAGCCGGGCACTCATTCTCTGTCTTCCTCGTCTTCTCCTTCTTCTTCTGCTTCTTCAGGTCGCCGTCACCACGGCCAGCATCGTTCGTCCTCCTGCAGCCTGTTCCATTGACAATGCTCCAGGAGTTGCCGCATTGTGCAGCGGTCTACTGCATTTCCAGGGTTGTCAAACCATGACCACGGAGCTCAACGCTGGATGGAGCAGCAGCTCCTTTGAAATCGAAAGTCCATGTCGATGGATGGTTACGTAAAATCGCAGTAGACTTTGCAGGTGCGAACGCAGCAGTGATCGAAGCCATGCGGCAACCGCCTTTCTTAACAAGAGTTACAAGCTCTGCAATATTAACTCGAACTTCCTCGGCTGCCACATGAAATCACTACAACCACGACACTTCACAAAACCATGGCATAGGAAAACGGCACCGAATACAATTATCGCGTGTGGTACCTATACAATCTTGCTTCGACATTCAGTCAGGCTGCCGAATGCATGCAGCAGCAGCACCTTCATCCAATCAACCATTCTTTCTAGAGCTCCAAAGAACCATGTACAACAAAACGCAAAAAACAACGACGACGACGACGATGACTTGTTCTTCTTCTTGTTCGGCAACAAATGTAGAGTTTCTGCTGCAAAGTTTCTCGACTGCTCCCGAACTTCAAAAACGCCATTTGACTTCCTTCAAAGAAAAAACAAAAAAGAAAGCAATTCTCTTTCTTCCTCTCTCTCTCTATCTCTCTCTCTCTCTCTCTTCTGATGCGTCTGGCACAAGCCAAACGCGCAGAGAATAAGCAGAGAGCAGAAAGCGACAAAGAGTAAAGGGAAAAACCGACACAAACAGAGAGGACCAAAAACAGGCAGGACGCAAATCATAAAAGAGAAGGGAAGGGAAGAAAGCGCATCGATCTGAGCCGTTGGATCTACACCCTATTTTGATCCGGACCGTGAGATTTTAGATACTAAGTTTTGGAGGGGAGGGGGGTGTGGAATTGGGCTGTTCTCATTGGTTAGAGTTCAAGTTCGGCCAATAGGAATTAAGCGCTGTACTACAGGAAGAAAAGTCAAGGCTATGCATTTGTTATTTCCTTTAGAGCTTCACAGGTTACTAGGTATGTAGGATAGGTAAGTAGGTAGCCAATAACCTTCATGTGTGTAGATGAAGAGTTTCATTAATCTTGTTATAAATGAATGAAAACTTTCATAGCTTTCTTGTGTAGATGGACAGAAAAAAAAGAGAGGGAGACGTCTTGCATCTAGAGAGACAAGGGCTTCAGGGGAGGGCCAATCACAAGTTTGAAAATGTCTAAAACAGAAGTTATGTGTACGAGGTTGCAGGCTACTACTACTGCACATGAACTGCCCTGATCTAAACAAATTTAAAAAAATTAACACATGGACGATCGACCTCCAAGAATTGGCTATGGCATAATATTGTAATTGCAAGAGTGTGAACTATTCCCAAGAATACAAACTGTGTTACCTTATTTATGTTGCTTGTTTGTTTTTCTTTTTCATTTGGGTTATGTCTACTTGTGCTTGCATTTGCCTTGTACTTTTGATGGATGGGTTCTCATCCTTGATTTTTATATAAAGGGTTTTTCTTTACTTTGATGACAAGGACTTTATGTACATAAATAATAATTAATAATTCTAATCGACAAGCAAGAAGAGTGAAGCTTAAAATTATTACTATTTAGTTAGCTCCAAGGGAGGGAAACTTATATCAAGCCCGGTTCTTTGAATTCTAAGAACATCAGGTATGAAGATAAAAAAACTGACCTAACAATTGGCCACCATTTAATGCTAAGTTCTGATACCCACATAACATTGGTCCAATATTATTTTACTCAAATATATTTGTTACGTGTAAATAAAATATATTATCTACCCTAACTTATTCCCCTAAAATCAACATACCTTAATGAAACACATATTCAAAAGGTATGCATTTTTTGAAAAATCATACCCTATTCACAACTTTCGATAAATGCCAAAAATATGTGTACTCAAAGTCAAATATGTTTTGACATTTTATTTGACATTTAGGTGAAAAACTTAGGGTGACTCAAACCCTAAGCTTTATTGACCCTCCCTTGTAAGGCAGGGATATTGTGTTAAGAATCATTATAGATTATAGTAGCTTCAAGGGATTTTGTCCCCTAAAACTAGGTGAGATGATTCATGCTAATTTGGTTGTAAAAAGATTCACTCTACCAGTTCCTCAAATGCGCACCCAAAGCCAACTGACTTTGTCACCAATCCATAACCTACAAAACTAAATATGAAAATATTTTCTCCAAAAAATGTTAATGGCATCCTTCATGTGCAAAAATTCATGTAATTCTTTCAAAATGTGACAATGTGATTGAAAACATTCAAATACACATGTCATGACAAGTCTCTCTCTTTTTTTTTGGTTTGAAATTTTGCACAAATATGGGAAAAAAAAATATTAAAAGAGAATATTTAGTCACTTTTTGTTTTGAGAAAAAAGTCATTAGATTTACAAAAAATTGAAAATCATGTTACAAACTTTCCCTATTGGTTTTGGTTTGGTAACGAATTTTTAAGTGTTTAAATAGGTTCCTAGAACACATCATCATTTAAGGTGAGATCCCTTTCAGGTGCGTCATAACTAACGTGATGTTCATAAGTTTTTGAAAAATCCTAATTTTTTTCTTTTACAACAACATGATGTACATTAAAAATATATTTTTTTTTTATTTTTCCTTTACCTATGACCAATTTATCATAAATATAAATTGTTGATATAAATTAATGGCACGGCCATTGTGTATAACACACCTTGTTTGTTTTATATGGGGGTGTCTCCCAAGAAAAAAGTGGGTATGCAGGAGAGGTAGCATCAAATGGACACTTAAATTTTGGATTAGGTTTGGATTATCATAGACCTATTCAAGCTTTGTGCTGTAAGCTAGCATGTGTTTCAGCTGCAACTTTAGGGCTTTTTTTCTCAGCCCAGATGACCATCATCTCTCACATGGGTGAACTCTTTTATTTTTGTTGTAACTTGTGCCTCAACAACTAACACCCAAAGACTGCAGCAGCACAGACAGACAAAAAGACTAATTAATTAACCTGACTTCCAATCCAAACATACTGTGCCTTAAACAGATCCCTGCAAGTCTCTTTTTTAAGCAATTGATTTTACTAATTCAAAACAAATGAGATTATTTATTTATTTAATTTATTTCAAACAAATGAGCTTTGATGAGAAACAAAAGTCACACCCAATTTTTGTTTCTTATACACTAATTTTCTTTTTTTTTTTAAATTTCTCAAGCCAAATTTAATCCCAATCATTAATTGTCTCTTTTTTTTTCTTTTTTTCTTAAAAAGTTGGGTTGCAGTGAGGAGTTTTAGTAAATGCTACAAGTATCTTATGGCAAAAGAAAAATTACAGAAACTCAAATATTTCACCATGCAAAAATATAATCTTCAAAAAAATCCTCTCAAAGAGACCCAAGTCCTTCAAGATATTATATAAGTCTATAACTAATCTCATGTTTGAACACAAGCCAAAAATATCATCTTTCAAAAATCCTTGTATGAAAAACAGACCTACTACTACCTAGAGGCCAAAATCCATTAAGCTACTATAACTCTATAATGAATCTAAACACAAAATATCCTTTACCTTGGTAGGCAAGGCCAACACAAGATGATAAGTTAAGAGGGCTGATCATCTGCTGCATGCAACACACATGGTCAATAAGCCAAGCATGATCTTGAAGTTTGTACTTTAGCCTGCTGGACTGCAACTCCTCCATCCATGCCAGATTGCTCATATTTTGTCCATACCCTGGAATTTGAATGTTATGCCAGGAAGCATGCAGGACACCTACACACACTCAACACGCATGTAAAAAGCACCAGGAAAACTTTCCTCAGTGACCATGGGCTCTACTACCATCAGCAAGGGCCCCATGTGATGGGGTGTGGGCCCGTAGTCTAGTAAAGCATGTGGCCAAGGGCTTTAACAAGTGTAAGTAAATACCTGTGTCCATTTTTTTTTTCTTTTTTTTTCAATTTTTTTTTTTTAATGTGGGGCATTTCAAAAAATGGAATGACCACTAGAGCAAGCAATCCATTTTTTGTGAAATATCTCCCAATCAATAGAGGAAAAATAACCTTAAGTAAGGCACCTTTTAATTACATTTTTAAAAATCAACACAAGTCTTTACATGTATTGAAAGCCACCTTATATTCATTAATATCCCTCCAAAAAAATAGAGGTATATTGTGTCATTTTTGAAAGACAGGCAAGGATATTACACCTATTTATACTTATAGGTATTTATACTTATAGGTGTAAAATCTCTCTCCACTCAAAAGGATAGGTTGCAAGAACTCTCACCTTCTTATGCCTCACAATTTACATATGATTAGATTATGATAATGTTCACCTCATGTTTTATGAGGGGCAAAGCCCACATTTGTGCGACATTACCAAAATGCAAGGCTAAACTCAACTATTATCTCATCCTATGCCCCTTCTTTTGGGGATGCACCTACCTTAGGGCTTTACCTTACACGAAAAAGGTGCAAACCTATTAAGGTGTACCAACCAAGACTAAAAGGACCTATTCCTTTTAGGAGTGATCAAATTTAGATAGTTATTCTAAACCATTAATTTTGTTGAATCTAAAACATTCATTCGAATTTAACCATTTCGTGCCTTAATTTCATAGCAAGGGCTTGCAATCATCACACAAAGTATCTTCTTCTTGTTCCCGCTTACATACAAACCCTATTGTGTTTTCAAGCGTTAGCATCTTCCCACTTCATTAGCTTGAAATTTTTGCTACCCAAATAGATCCTTGGCAACACTATTTGGTTAAACTTCCTAATTCCTTTACATATGTCTTCTCCTCCCCTTCCACCAACGTCACCACACAAGAATTTTTGTGAATATTGCAAGTTTATGAACAATCTACCAAGATGGTATGAAGAAGAATTTGTGAAATGCATTACTTTAGATGTTGATTGGATAGTCAAGAGGACAGAGAGGCTTCAATCTTTAGATTAGTTAAGTTTATTGTATTGGGACCACAAACAAGATCTTTCATCCAATCCAAAAAAATATCCATCACCACCCTATTTTCCTAAGAGATTTGGAGAACTTGACCTTGAATCCTTCAGTTTGAACCTAGAAGAAATTCAAAGATTTGAGGGCAGTTTAATGTCACGGGGTTCAAGGAAGGTTGGCTTTTGTCCTAGAAATCATTAGGTTATGATGTTTTGCAAAAGTTAGATCTATGTAGAGGGGACAATAATAGGTTTGTCTTTTTGTTGTATCTTGCAGAACCAAATGCAAAACGTATGAAAGATTGTTTAAATGGTAGAACTTCACAAAGCTTGAAATATTTGTGATTTGGGCTCCTCCTAGTTGCACGCCGGTGTTATTCTTAGGAAGACTACAAAAAAGGAATAGGGTTAAACATTTTCATTTTTGATTGTTCTAATATATTTGTTTTCCCAAGAACAACTACATTTGAAGAATGTGTTTGTAGTCATAATAAACAACATGATGTCCATCATCACCCATTGCATACTCTAGTAGTTGTCCAAAATCTTACATACAATAACAAGCTTGCAATTTCTTTTTGCCTGAAGAAAGAAAGGTGTTGGTCATTCTTGGTGGACGGTGTTTTTGAAGCATCAACATTGTATTTTGAGGACTTAAAGGTGGGTTGTTTGTGGACATTACAAATGGAATTTAGTTTCAATGTTTCATTTGTGCATATCAATGGATAATTCTACAAATTATCATCTTGTTTGATTTGAACTCAAAAAACTTATAGCTGAGTTGTTTGTGATTGTTCACATGCTACAAAGTTTTGACATTGTTCAAGAGTTGTATGTGATTGTTCACATGTTACAAAGTTTCGACATTGTTCAAAAGTTGTTTGTGACCGTTCACATGGTAAAAAAATTTTGCATTATTGAGTTGTTTGTGACTATTCACATCTAGTGTACAAAGGTTCAACATTGACATTGCAGATGGTTATCGTACATGAATTAGGGTTTACTTATGTAATTTTTTGTTATAACCATTTCTTACACTTGAAGTTCAAATTTAAGGTTTCACATTTACTAGCATTCCTTTAAAAGTTTTTCTTTTTTGACATCTATTTGTTACATTATTCTTGGTAGGGTTTAAAAAAGAGTAATGGTAGCAATTAATTCCCTCCCTTCTCGAAGTAGGCCTCCCAAAAGTTCAAAATCTGATGAAACTAATTATGGCGGTAGTGATCTGGCATATTGGACAAATATAACAGGATTGTTTACTGAAAAAGCTAACCCCAAGAAGCTTTGCGATGAAGGCCATGCTATCCTTGAAGAGGTCTCTACCATGTGGGGCCCAAAGAAACAAAATGGTTACAAGTTCAATAATCCTAACCTTGATGTGAAGGTGAAGGCATGAGCTGAAGAGTTATATTTCAACTTTTATCCTACAAATGAAAAGATCACCAACAACGAATTTGGGTACAAACTTTGTTGGGATATTGTTGCAGAGCATAAAGGTAAGCAATATGATTGGTTAGCACTAGGTTTGGACATAGCCAAGGAAAAAGTTCGAAGAGAGTGCTGAGAAGCTGATGTTGAGAATGTGAGCAAATATGTGAAGGTTGAAGGCTAGCAATTCAACACAATGTGCAAGTCAAAATTTGAAGAATGTTCATTTACTACACAATCAAGGAAATTTGGGCCAACCTTTTCTACACATCATTTTAAAAGAACAAATGCCTTTAATGTAGACAAAATTATTATTGTGGAAGAACTAATGGAATCCAAAAAACAGGAATTGGAAGTGGTTAAAGTTTCTACAATATGTATGTTACAATGACGCTCTAGTAGAAAAAGCAAGGTTAAAAATTTGAAAGCTCAGATGGAGAATAGGGAAATAGCTTGTGCAAAAGCCAAACTTGATTTCCAAATGGCTACAGATGAGTTGATTGCTCATAAGGCATATTTAGTTAGGTCAAAGGCAAAATTGGATGGTGGAGCTATAGAGACTTATGCTTCATCCACAAGTGATCTTGCAAAGTTGCAAACCATCATTAGAGATGTGGAGTATCACCAAAAAAATGTGGTTGCATTGGAGCAAAGGGCAAGGCTACAAAAATCTTTGTATTAAACTACTTGCAAAGATTATGAGGTATTGGAGGCCAACATTTCAAAAGTTTTGCAAATTGTGGACCATGTTGAACTAGTTATCAAACAAGTCCAGCAACAACTTGAGCATATGCATCTTGGGTTTGGACTATCCACGTTCCTTGTACTCATTGTCCACCCTTGCAACCATGAAAAGCATGATATAAGTGTTATTTTGATCAAAGCTTGTCCAATTTGCTTTGAATGGTTCATTGCAAATGACATTGTTGTTGCATCTTGTGGCCATACATACCACCCTTTTTGTTTGTTCACACATCTTCAAACTTCAATAACTTGTGTTGTAGAATTTTGCCTAGGTCCTATCCTTCACCCAGATTGGTGGTGAAGCATGGGCATAAATCCCTTGTTAGAAAAACAAAAGGAAGTTATAATGGACTTGCATCTTGTACAACAATGATAATAATGGTTTCAAGAGAAGATCAATCACATGCAACAAGAAGGTAAGCATTTTATATACTAATCCTCTTATTTTTTGTTAGTTGCAAATTTCAAAATTTGAATCCCCAAAGACCAAAGTCTTAGGTTAGTATTCATTTCAAGAGTCTTTCAAAAAGCTTGTTTTATTCTCTAGAGAAATGCCCAATCTTCATTTGAAGGAATGACATTCCTAATGTACATATTTCAATTCGAAAGTCTTGAATTATTTTCACTTACCAATGCAATTGAAGAAACTTGCCGAATTCCTAAATCCAAATTAATGCATGGTCTTGAACTAAGAGGGGAATTCGACCTAGAAGGAGATGTATTCTCCTTGGCAAGGATGTTTACATTAGTTAATCAAATCCTTTGAAGGATAAGTTATCTGAATTTAGGTCCTTCCATGATTGTCTCTTGATTTTACTATTGTGTTCACAAGGAGGAGCACTACTAATATGATGTGATCTCCTAGGTGCAAATCCTTATGTGACCTGTACATCAAATTGAAATGTGGATCTAATTTAAAAGAGTGTCTCCTCTTGATTTTAAGTCCTCATGTGATTAAGCTATTGTTTAAAGGAGTGGCCTTTCATGAATTTGGGTCCTTTTATATTTGATGTCATGCTTATACTCTTGTGATGAAGGAGAGGCACTCCAAATGTGATGTGTTCTCCTTGGTCAAAATCCTTATATGACTTACAATAATTTGAATTCTCCTTTGAAAGAGTGGGCTCTTTTGACTATACAAGTCCTTATATATTTGTTGTCATGATTATACTCTTGTGATCAAGGAGAAGACTCCTAATGTGATGTGTTTTCCTTGGTCAAAATTCTTATATGACTTACATTGATTTGAGCTCTCCTTTGAAAGAATGGGTCTCTTGACTATACAAGTCCTTATATGTTTGTTGTCATGATTACAATCTTGTGATCAAGGAGAGGACTCCTAATGTGATGTGTTCTCCTTGGTCAAAGTCCTTATATAATTTACATTAATTTGAACTTTCCTTTGAAGGAGTGGGCTCTCTTGACTATACAAGTCCTTATATATTTGTTGTCTTGATTATACTCTTGTGATCAAGGAAATGCACTCCTAATGTGATGTGTCTCCTTGATCAAAATCCTTGTATGGTCCTTACAATAATTTGAGCTTTCCTTTGAAGGAGTGGGCTCTCTTGAATGTAGGTCCTTATATATTTGGAGTCTTGATTATATTCTTGTGATCAAGGAAGGCACTCCTAATGTGATTTGTTTCCCTTGGTCAAAATCCTTATATGACCTGTATATTAATTTGAACTCTCCTTTGAAGGAGTGGGTTGGACTAAATGTAAGTCCTTGCATATTTCATGTCTTAATTAAATATTCTTGTGATTAAAGAAAGGCAATCCAATTAATGTTATATGAGTTTAAGTGGCCTTGGTGAAGATCCTTTTATGGTAGGTACATTATTTGTTGAGTTGTCCTTTAAAAATGACTTTTCCTAAATATAGTTTTGCACTCTTGATTATAGTCTTGTGAACAAGGAGGTACATTATATGAGGTTTATTTTCAAGGTTATATGTATGTCTCCATTAGATATATACCTTTTGTGAAGGAGTGCAATTTCCTAAATTCAACTCCTTTCAATATGTTTATTAACTTCATAATTATTGTAGATTTCTTCATGTTGAGTCTCCTAACAAATTTTTGGAACTATAGGCATAGGTCACCCCAAATTTATAATAAAGCCCAACCCTTTAAACAATAGTTAATCTTGAGTGAATTATGAACTACCTTCAAAAGTTTGTTGAGTACAGGTGTTAAATATAAATTCATTAATTGTTTGTTGGTTTTTGTTATGCATGTGGGTGGGTCCAGCTCCTTGATTGTTAAAACAAAAGTTGGATCATCCAATTCAATCAATTGTATCTCCGGGACACCAAATATACAAGTGCAACAACTTGAATATTTAGTAGGGCTTGAAGCAACTCAACATCTAACAATTTCTGCTACATTGCTAGACCTTGTTGACACAATTATTATGTTGAATCCAAAGAAGAGGGGAAGTGCTAAATTTGAAGTGACTTCTCTTTCAAAACCAAAGTTGCTAAAAATTTAACACTCTACTAAAACTTTTGAAACTAACCATGGATGATGCCCTACTAAAAACTTGCCTATTCTAGAAGTCAATTTTGATGAAGATTGTGATGATTTACATATTACAAAAGGGTGTTTAAACCTTAAACCTTTTGAAAATCCTCATGATCATCATGAATTTGCTTTTGAAGTTTTATTACCTAACCAACCTCTAGTACCTAATACCTTACATTGTCCAAAAGAAACCCTTTTATTTGGTCATGTCAACCTAAGTTCTACCCCAATGATTTCCCAATTTTTGGATCATGTTGGGTCCAATCCTAATCCTATTGCAATGACATCCCATTCCATAAATCTAGTAGAGTCTTATCTCCCTAATCATGCCTTCTCAACTTCCCAACTTGTGGATTCTATTGGGTCCAATCCGAATCTGCTATTATATAAAGGAGTAAGTAATGAGGGCAAGCAAGACATTTTACAATGTCATGATGCGCCCATTCTCATGGCAATTCCTTTAATCTTTTTAGTGCTACAATGACATCCCATTCCATGGAACTTACTTATCTCCCTACTACTGCCCTAATGACTCCTCAAATTATGGATATTGTTGGGTCTAATCCTAATTTGGCCATGGATTTCAATAAGTTTAGTTTGTCTAAGCCCACTTCAATGACATCCCCACCTATGAATCATATTTAATCAAGCTATCACCCTAATCCTACCCAACGACATCCCAACCTATGAATCACATTGAGTTTAGTATGATCCCTAGTATTTTGACATCATTGCATGGTGTTTTCCATGAACAAAACCCAACTGTGTTAGAAGTAGTGTCATTTGAGGTTTAGCCTAGTGTCTTTTATTGATCTTCAACAATCCAATTGATGGTAGCCAAACTGCCATTCTGAAACTTGAAATTTAGGTATATTACAAAAGTAAATGGGTTACAAACTCCTTTAAAGGCATGTAAAATGCTCCAAGATCTATTGGCACTTACTTTAAGACATTTGATCCAAATGATGTTGTAACCACCACTAAGCATCTAGAATTATTGAAACCAACAAATGGGGTTATTCTTCAAAGATACGAAGATAAAATAACATTTGTGAAGCCTTTTAAGCAATGAACTTGGTTATTTAAATATAATAGTAAGTAACAAAGCAATTATAACACAAAATTCCAAATTTGTAAATCGGAGTCCATAAGTTTGTTGAACATCAGTTATTAAAACATGAACAAAAACAATACAATCCTTCCAATATGAGAGCTTTGTTCAACATATTCAATATTAGCAACAAAAGATTGTACAAAAAGAATAACACAACTAGAAAGTTGAAAAATCACATGAGTAATCTATAATTTTTTTCATTTAAACAAAAGAAATTTATGTTTAATAATAATATAAGAAAAAAAACTCTAAATATATGCAAATATTCATTGGGAATAAGCCTATTAACCACAAAATATTATGCAGAGTGTGATGGCTCCATGATTTGATCATCAACGTTTATTTTTGTCTTGTTTGCCATCGACCTACATCAGCAAAGCAACTTCCCTCCCTCTCTCTAAACCCCCCTTGGTGGACAGATTCATTATTAATCAATCATGAAATGCAACCAAAAAAAAAACCATGATTCGCCATCATTTAGTAGTTGCAATAGCACTAAAAAAAATTAATAAAAAAAGTTGCAACAATAACAACAAAAGCAATTGCACTAGCATTAAAAGAGTAGCAATGACAATAGTAGTAGAAGCCAGCTTGCGGCATTTGAATCATGTCCCTGACCATATGGCAAGGCTCTATTTTACTGGTTTTTGGAAGTTAATTACAAGGACATTGTTTCCTTCCTTGTTGCACTCTAACTTAATGAAGGTGAAAATTCCAAAGTTTGATCCATAAATTTAGATCAGTTGCACAACAAGAAGGTCTTGATACAAAGTTTATAGGGAAGAAAGCCCAACATTTTCCCTAGGTTGCCAATGCTTGAAAAGGTTGAAAATGCACCTTCAAACAGTTCCTAGTTATAGATTAAGACCCAACACAAGACATGGCTCTATCAATGTTCTTGTGTACTGAATCACAAGAACAAACATTAGCTTCACCTTCATATTCAATAGACAAAACCTCATGATCCCTACTACGATTGGGTCTAAATGTTATGTTGACCCTTACAACCTTAGTCCATTGTATAGACCTTCACAAATTTGACCTACATGATGGCCAAGAAATATTTTGTCTTCAGTTGTCACTAACAACTTCCTCACAACTTTTGAAAGAGAAAGTTCAAAACGTAGGATCTAAATTTTCACCTTCATCTTCACAACTAGCATTAATCTTTTTGAAAGAAAAACCAAAGTGATTTACAATGTGTGAGCTTTAATCAACATGATCAACACAGGCAACTGAATATAGCAAAGCTCTAAAACAAAGTACTTGAAAACAATACTACTCGACACTTTTACAATGTCAAAACCTAAAAAAATTTAACACTAGCCAACAAAGTTCATGCAAACGGTTAGGACTTCATAATCTCATGAAAACCTAAAAACTTTGATCGCCACCACAATCAAAGGATCGTTGATCTTACTTGCATAGTGTTGCGATTTTTCCATGTGTGTTGATTACACCCATTTTTCACAACAGACTATTATGAAAGTCCTTTAGTGAAAAGTACATATTTAAGGGTGACATAATGACAATTTTTTGGTACTCCTTAATAGGTTTGCACCCAAAAGCATTTCAAAACTCCTTAGTATTGAAAGGGTAGCTTATATATCCTTTGTGAATCTCCTTTTTTCCTAGAATGAGGGTTTTTGTTAAACAAATTTGTTAAAGCCATCCAATATTGTCTTCAACCGTTACTAGTTGTTGCCATAGATTCAAATAAATTGTGTTTCTTCTCAAGCAATATATTTTAGGTAATATATTTTTTATGCAAAAAACATTCGAGTGAGCAAAAAAGGTGTGTCAAAGTCTCATTTTTCTCAAGTTGGACTTCTCAAAGGCCTATGATAAAGATTCTTGGGTCTTCTTATTTGGGTTTTCTTATTTTAAAGTATGGCCAAACTAGGGATTCTAAAATCTTTCATTCACATGGTGCAATTCTTATTTTTCAATGCAAAAGTTCTTGTTAACCTAAATGGTTTTACTACACCACACATTTCAACAAGGGGTTTGACAAGGTTATGCACTTGCACCATTCTTTTTTTACAATTGGAAAGGTTCTAAACTAAATCATGATGAAAAAGATGACGAAAGGTAAGATTGTAAGTATACACCTAACCAAAGAAGGTAGTCAATAACTAATATCACAATGTGTGGATGATTCTTCCTTGTTAGTGATGGATTAGTTGGTGGAGCTATTCCAAAAGTTTGACTTGGTGTCGGGCTTGAGATTGAATGACATAAAATCACAACATACTATGCAAGACCAACAAAAGACTTGTTTAGTTGGGCCCATAGCTATCATCGGCAATGGGTTAAAGGTTGAAAAATCCCAAAACTTTTTGGGATATGTCAATTAGTCTCAACATAGAAATGTAGGATGTCAACAAGCTTTTGCTTGGGGAAGTTAAAAAAAAGTTCACACATTGGTGTGCAACTAGGCTCTCATTTGAAGGTTGGCAACTTATTGTGAACCAAGTTTTGGTCCGTACACTTTGGTCATGTACATCAATTTGGGGAGGATATAATCAAATGATTCAAAAGATTAGAATGTTACTTCACAATAACTCATGGATTGGAAAAGATCATAATGCATGTTCCCAAGTGAATTGGAAAGACTATTATAGCAAGAAGAAAATTAAAAGGTTGGGTTTAGTTGGTCCTTAGAAGGTTGTCGTGTGATTACTATCCAAATGGGTAGTTTATGCATTTCAACCATGGGAATCCAATCTTCAAATCCTACTTCACTATCATATCAATAACACCAAGCCCAAAAAGAATAGGAAGTGGGGATTCAACATGGCATGGATTTTCATTAATAAACATCATGTGGTTAAGGGTTCCAAAATATGGAATAGAATTAATGGAGATTGGAAGAAGATGATTCGAGACTTTGAACAATCCTAGCCATTTAATAATTCATAAACTTTTATGCATTTCTTGTGGTGGGATGTTAATCACATGGATTAATTTTTGGCTTTTCAATGGATAGAATTCAATCTCTCTTTCAAAAGGGGCTACACACCATTGTATCACAATTAGAACCAAATGGAAGAACAACCATGAGCTTTGACAATGTTATAATTAATTATGGCCTCTTAGAAAGTGAACATAACATGTAACAAACATTTAGCAATAGAGTCCAAACATAGTGGCTAGATAAATTCCAACTTGTACCAATGCAAACCAAGATAGGCAAGTGGGTTAATCTTATGCTAAAAAGGATAATTTATTACCAAACTTATGTTGTCAAAGCTTTAGAAGCATTTCACCATCTTGCCACACAAGGAATCACTTTCATGATATTCTAAAAGATTTAACAACTTTCAAGGTTGGTTTGAAGGATGGATGTTTCATCAACTCCAACTAGAAAAGGGAGAAGAGAGGCCTATTGGGGTAGTTGGTGCAAAGATAGAATCATTGAAATTATTCAAGGAGGAAAAACTACTTTTGTGCAATTATTCTCCAACAAGATTGATCATTTGATGTTCAATTTGATAGCTTTGAAATGGAAAGATGGGAAATCATTGCTACAATTTTCTAGAGCCCAAGGAAGGAAACTTCATAGCACTAAACTAGAGTTATATAAGCCAATTCAAGCAAAGTGGTCCCCATTTCTCCTATTAAAATAAAAAATTGGAATGCCAAAAGTTGTGGCACAAGGATAGGTTTACAAAGGAACTTTTTTATTATGGTCAATATCCTTTGGAGGAACAAAATCAATCATAATGGAAAAAAGGATTGTCCATTTTGTGGACATTCAATAGATGAATTAGAATATCATTGATTTTGGGGAAGCCCAAAATTTCAAGATGTGCATGGAAATGGGCTTTCATGATTATTTACACACTTGATGTGCAATCTTCAAAGAAATGTGCAAAGGTTCCATTTACATAGAAGCAATGCCATTATGGTGAAAAGATCAAGTCTACACTAAAAATATTCATAGGATTGGTGGTGTGGACCATTTGGATCAAACACAATGATTGAGTGTTTAATGATCATAAATGGTCTACATATCAAGTTGAATCTAAGGCTTGAAATGGTCTCATTGATGTTAATAGAAATCATTTTGTAGCATATTACATATCTTTACGAATGAAGAAGAGGCATTGGAAGAATTTGATTCCATGTGGGGCTCTAAATTTATTATTTGCATAAGGCACAATGAAGTGGTCATGTGGAGTGGTTTTAAGCCTCCTCCAATGGGGTTCTTTAGTGAACTTGGTTTTCATTTTGCCCCTACCTAGACTTGGTTCAAGGTTCTTGGGATGGTGAGTGGTTTGGTTTTTTTTCCTTGCAATGGTCAATATTCCATTTGTTCCACACACAAAAAGGAGTGTTTTTGAAAACTATTATTACTCATTTGAACATTTGTAAAAAGTAAATTTCTAAATGCAAATTGTTGAGAAATTTTTTTAAAAAATAAATTTGTATGTATAAATATTCAAATTTTAATATGTTATAATATGCCATGAATGAACACCAAAAGTTAAAGGAGACTTGAAGGTTGTTACATTTTTTACAATTATAAATATATATATGTTTATTAGTTGTTTGATTGTCTTACTTGCAAAATCCAGAAACAATTGTTAAACACATGTTACATAACCAAATTCACAAGATTTGTATGAAGTTTGTTCACATTTCAACTATTGAATTACATTGATATTGTAATAGAAAGAAAAACCTTCAAATGTACCATTACCAAACCTTCGATGTGCTTAATGTTTGGTATTTGTTTATTGATCATTTGTATTCTGGAACATATCATTACATGTTGTTGGCCATAAATGATCATGAAAAATATATAACAAAAGATACTTACATTTGGTTTAATCGGTTTTGGTGAAATTTGAAATTTGAACCCTTCCCATAAAACCCATATGGTAAGCTTTTGTTTTGCTAAAATTATGGAAATTTTCAAATAATGTATATGCACGACCCCTCTTTCAATGGTTACTTGTTGAACTTTTGGTCCATATTATGTCCAAAAAACATAATATTATATTTTTCAATTTTTCAATTTTTCAATCATCATTATAAGGATCCAAAAGAATTTTCGTGTTATAAACAACCTTTTATTGAATGTGGGGTATCCCAATGCTTGGGTGGTATCCTCATTTTATTTGATAGAGCTAGAGTGAAATGTTTACCCAAGAGAAATAGATTTTCAGTTCATGCCTTGTAGAATTTTGTGAAAAAAAATACCAAAGGCCTTTCTTCCCTTTTATCCTCCCCAATTCCTTATTAAACCTAGTTATCCACCAAAAGTCATATTAAGTTGGCAATTCCCCCAAAACACACTCTAACTTAACCTCCTACCTACTAAACATTTAGTTAACCAACTATCACCTTCTAAAAGGTAATTGTTAACTTCCTACTCACCTTCTTAGGAATTAACCTAATTAGTGGGTGTCACCTCCATGAAAAAAATTAGTAAATAATTTTACTACTAGTAAAAAAAAAATTCATACAAATGAATTTTTAAATATTTTTTTGGCAATTTTTTATGAAAAATGCATATAATTTTTTAGGTAGATGACAAATTTTTTTGTGTTTTTTGAATAAATATGAATTTTTGAAAATGTGTTGATTCCTTGTAAATTATGTGTTTCATCTTTAAAACTAATAGCAATTTCAAATCATCACCAAAAATTGATTTTTTTAATTTTTATTTTTTTAATAATAAACTACAACTCTTCTTAAAACATCATGTACATTATACCCCATTTATATGTGGTAAAGGACTTTTGAAATTCTAAAATTTTGGATCAATTTTGGAAAGTTCTTTGAATTTTTAAAGTTTTATAATTTGACATATTTTAGAGTATGGGTGATTTTTGAATGTGGTTAATATGTTTTTATCTTCTTAATTTTTTTTCCCATCAATTTTGTTTTATTATATGAGTCCTTTTGATAGTCCTTTACAAAATTGATTCAATCTAACGCAATAGGTGTTCACTTTCAAAGTACCTAAATCAAAATTTAAATTAAAAAGTTTATCAAATGGATTTTTGGTTTGAATCTTTAACATTCATATGAATGAAAAAGGACCAACTTGCCATGATTGTGATGGTTTTACATGGTAAAAAATAAATATTTCTCCAATCTTGATTGTTTTTAGGGCCCATTTGACATCCTTTTTGACCGTTTTATTGTGACTACACCTAATAATAACAACTAATTAATTAGCTTGGTTGAAAACTAACATATGATGTCCAATTTGATTAGGTCATTTTGACCAAACATATCATTTTGTTTTGTCTAGCATGATTAGATGTCCCACTTGACTAAAACCCTTTGGCCATTTTGTTCAACCTGACTAAATGTTTGATTTAATAGATAGTTAAATAAATCATTTTAATCAAGTTCATTGGTAAAAAATACACATGTCATATAAGTGCTTCTAATCAAAATGGAAATGTTCATTAGTTACAGTGGACAAGGTAATCAACTTGGACAACTTTTAAAACCATGAATTATAACAATGACTATAGTTGAAACTTCAAGAAATTTTTATTTTTACTACCAAATTATATATTCACCAAGAATATGCCAAAATGGTAAATGTATTATGGTATTATGAATGTATTTTGACGTTTTATAACTTATTTGTTGATGTTTCCATAATACCCACATGTTTTAATTAAGTTAATGTCCTTTTGAACATGATTGTTTTAAATCCTAAAATTAAATATTGAATCCCTTAAATGTGTTACACATGGAACACCAATCTAAGTAGAACTTTACTTGATGTCCCATATCAAGTGTCCAAGTCAAAGAGACTTCAAATAGTTTAATGTAACAATCTATAGGAACTTTTAATGAATGCTAAAAATTATAGGAAATAGGTGCATAAATGATGAACAAAGTAACAAGATGACTAAACATGGCAACAACATAGTGAAACATTGTGAAAAAGTGATTAACTTGGTAATAGAATCACAAGAACATCATTCTAAAACATCCTTGGAATGTTTCAAGTGTCTACCTAAACATGATCTCCAAACCTTAAACGATTCCCATTAATTTGCTACATTCAAGATATGAATTCATTTCATGATTTAAAAATCAAATGGATGCAATTGTTCATGAACAAAGTTAATCAAAAGGAAATAATTAATGAAACGCATTAAAAGAAAAGTGGCAATTTTGAGTAGTGTTTACAATTAGTTTTTTAATTACAAGAGACATTTACAACTTAAATCACATTAGTTGCATTGGACAAATCACATAAAACATCAATCACAAACAACAATGAACTTTGGACGAAAGAAAAGTTCAACAAAATACACCTTCATCCTTTGACTACTTGGATATGTATTGTTGTTCGCAACTAAGATGAAACTATTTTGGTGGACAATGAGAGCAAATGATGTGCTGCCACATGTCCCATCTTTTAATGATTTAAAATATAATTCTGACATAATCTAATATGTTTAATTTATATGTTTGGATGGTTTTAAACTATGACATGTGACACAATCCATTGATTGTGTCACATGCCATATTAATTCAATTTGTCAAAAATTAGTTTAGGTAGGTAGGCATGTAAATAGGTTGCATTAGGTCAGTAATACAAAGGATCTATTTATTTATTTACTTAAACTACACACCTACCTACCTAGGTTAAATATATGCTTAAAGAAGTAAATAGGTAAATAATTAGGTTGATTATGGAAGTAAGGTAGTTAATGGGTATGTATTTTTTTTTTTTAAAAAATTATTAATTCCTTTTAATTGGATCATCCCAAATGGCTCATTTTTTCTAATATGAAAATGTCAAACAAAAGATCTTATTATAGTTTTCAAAATGACAATAAAACATAAAACTTATGAGATAAATTTTGAAATTGGAACTTATTCCAAACTATGCTACCACTCTAGAATTTCATTGCAAACTATTTCCAACTAAAAATTATATTCCATATATATATATATATAATTTACTAGGTAAGTGATTAACTAATTAGCTAACCAATTAATTAATAAACTACTTAATAAAAAACTTGACCAAAACATTAAACAACAACCTAATTACATAAATTAATATTTCATCAAATATTTATGGTAAAATACTTATTTAATTAATCAATTTCCTTATTAACTATTATAATAATTTCAAATTCCACTCATGAAATAAAAATTTTAAATAAAATTTAAAAATTCCTGAAATTACTATAAACTTAATTATTACTATTTTGAAAATATTAAGAAGTAATATAGAATTTAAATGATAATGGTATCCATTAACTATGAATAAATAATCATACATAATAAATACAATAATATGTAAAAATTACGTTATTTTTCCTATTTATGGTAAAATTATTAACAAGAATTATGATCTAATTAAAAAAACTTATTATGTAGAAATATTTATTAAAAAATGAATATTCTAATTTAATGTATTATAACCCTTAGAAATACATTAATCAAATTAATTGCTCTAATTACAGTAAAATAACTATCAAATTTTGCAATCACATTACAAATTGGGAATTATAATGTTTAATCATGAATAATTAAGTTCAATTTTAAATTATGAAACTATTATAACTAATGCATAACTTTAAAAATTATAGTAATTATATTAATATTAAATTCCATTAAAGTTATTAAACTTTTTTATTAATATGTATGTATATATATATAATGAGTAATGAAGCTTAATTATTAATTATGCCACTTCTAAATTTTTATGTATTACTTTTAATATTGATTTCCAAATAAATAATTTTAATTATTGAAAATTAATAATAATTAATGGAAATTTTTATTTATAATTTTTATTTTAATTCATATAAATTATTTTAATAATAAGTTAAATAAAAAATATGAGTACTAATTTCGATTATAAAACTTCCAAAATGATTTGATTTTACAGTGATCTTAATTAATTGTTAGAATTAATTTTATTGGAATTACACTTTGGAATAGGTAGAATACATTTTGAATACATATAGGGTTGTAATTCATTTGACCACATTTGCAACTAATGGGATGGAGATGCAACTTCTTAATTGAAAACTATGTTAAGAGCTGTTCAAATGGAAGAATGAAAAAATATAGTTGCAAGTTAAGTATAGTGTAATTATAAACATAACCAAACCCAAAACTTAATTGCAAAAAAATCAATGATAATCACAAATGAAAAATGTCACAAGTATTCACAAATTGATTGACACAATTTTCTTTTAATTACACCCTTCACAATTATGCACAAGGTTGACCAATAATGCACAACATTGCACACACCCATGACCTTTGAAATAAAATTTTGAAATAATATATAATGAATAATCTAAAGTTCAAAACAATATTATTGGTGAATAGCCAATGTTAGGGAAATAAAATAAACAAATGTTTTTTACAATATGAGATGTCACAAGGCACACGGTATCCAATTTCAAATTGATTGTATCATTCATGTCAAAAAAATTTTTATTAAAAATAATGTTGATTTTTAATTTCCCACACATCTAACCATTTATAGTCATTTCTAGTAACATTTACATTCCCCTTTTAAAACAAATGTCACATTAATGTTGATAAAAATACTGTGATAAAATCATGCCTTATGATCTTAAATGATTTAAATAAAAATATAAAAAATGTGATCATAAAATGTTCATGGAAAAACAATTATCAATAATAGGTGTCCATTCCATCAAACTTATAATAATTACAAAGTACTTTCAATATAACATTCTAAGGTTGAATCAGCATTTGAGCAAAATATCTTTGTTTTTCATCTAAATTTAATTTGTTATGTATTTCACAAGGAATTCAATTATGTGTATGTTAACATTGAGTTAATTTTTTATCTTTTTTTTTAAACCTAAGATGTTAAAAACTTAAAGGGCATTCAAATTATTATTATTTTTGAAACTTATTATTTTCAATTTTGGGGGTCAATGCACAATAATTTAATTAATTTCTAAGAATTGAAAATAAAAGGTCAAGCACCTAACTTCAAAAAAGTGTTAATTAACTATTTAATTATTTAAAAAGTAAGATGTGATTTGTAGTAAATCTACAAGGACCAATTGGTTTCACAAAACTTGTAGAGTTAATTTTTTAATGTATGGATTTGGGGAAGGATTTAGGGGTGAGAAGGTCCCTTATTTATGTTTTTTCTCTTTTATTCTAATTTTTAAAAAAAAATCTTTGTCATTTTTTTTGTTTTCTTTCCTTTTGCAATAATAATTTTTATCAATTATGGAATAATAGAAATGAAGGGATAGAAATCCCTAGATGTACCTCAATGAAATTAAGAAGGCAATTAATTTATGTGTTTAAGATTTTACTTTTCTTTCAGTTTATTTTGAAATTTTTTATTTTATTACTTTGATAAAATGGTGGGAAGGTGGGGCAAATGGTAGAAGAAATAAGAAGGTAAGCATCTTTGGGACAAGTTTGTTTACGTTTTAAATATCCCTTTTTTGAATTATTGTAAATGTTGTTATTTTATGGTGATAAGTCTACTACAAGATAAAATTACCTTCCTTTTGTTTATTAATTAAACCATAGTTGTTTCTATTCACGTAACTAACCTATTAACACATTGAAATTACTAATTTGGGAAGTGAAATTTAAGATGAAAAAGGAAGATACTATCTAAGGAGTATATTTTCCCCTTTTTCATACAATTTTTTTTAATTTTTATGTGAATAATTTTAACAATGTTAATATGTTAATTTTGTGATTGTGTCACATTATCTTCCCCTAATTTTACCTTCAAGTTAAAGACAATTACTTGGAATTTAGTTGAACACTATTTACAATGTATATAGTTATAATATGCATAATTTATAAAATCTAAGGGTTAACACCTCATGTTGAGTCATGAGTTAACGGATGGAAATTTTTTTATTTCAATGGTCATGGACATCCATGGGTTGGGAACGAGAGTTAATTGCAAAGAGGTGTCAACAATCAAGTAAAGAAAATCATCCACAACAAAAAAAAACAAATAGATCAACCATATTTTAAACAACCCCATTAAGCATGATCTACAATGTCATGCTAAGGAATTAAACTTTTTTTTTAATATTACAAACATTATTTTAATTTGATGGAATTGATAAAAATTGAAATGAATTTGAATACAAATTAAAAGAATTTGAAAATTCAGTGAGCAAGATAAAATGAAAAAGATTTGATGTTAATACACATTGTATGCAATTATGTAATGTAAATAATGTTTCTTGCCTTTGTCATTTACGTATTTCAAAATTAAATAATTCTTCCTTTTATGATGTTTTAAAACTTATGAAATATTTTATTATTCTTCATGTTTGTCATTCTCATGATAGTTTAATAAAATATTTTGTATTTACAAATTATTTTATTATTACAATATTTTCAATTTTTAATTAATTTTAATTTAATAAAATTATACAATTGACTATTATTAAAGAACAAAAAGTTGAATGTGAAAAAGAAAAAACACTAAAAACCTTGAAAGGTATGAATTTTTTTAAATCAAAATTGATTTAATTTTTAGCCACTTGTTATCCTACCTACATGAAAGACCTATCCTTTATGACATTTAATGTCATTTAATACTTGAATCATAATACGTTCTTAATGGATGGTTGGTGATTGTTAGTGCACTTTACCCACTAACTATTCTTATTAGTTACATAATTGAATTCTATTGAATATATGATTTTTTTCCCCCACCATCCTTCCTTTACAATGACATGGGGGGATGTTGGTTCATCATAATCCTACATCATTGCTTAAGAAATCTTTCATCAAACTTGTAAATACAAACTTTTCAAGCTAGAAATTATCAAAGTTCATTGATATAGGTAATCACATACGATGTTGGGTGAATTTGTGATGTATGTACTTATCAACTATAATCATTCATCATTATCTTATATAGAAGTATTCATCTATAAACATTTGGCATATTAAAATATTGAAATTACTTCAAAAGGATATGACGATTGATGAGTAGTTGTAAATGTTCACAATATTTGCATAAATTAAACAATCAACTAATTTTATGTATGGTGGGGACAAATAGTTAATACCAATAATTGAAATATCAAAAAGGTATCGAAATAATTGATACCATTTTCATATTTGAAAATAAATGGTTATGTGGCTTTATATTTTTGGCCTTTGTATTTGGAAGTTTTAGTTTTCAATCTTCAATTACATGTTACAAAGATTAAACCCTAGGTGCTTTCACAAGTTTTATAAAATATAAAATACTATCACAAAAGTCATTTTTGCAAGATATCAATTTTAGCCATGTTGCATGCAACTTCTCCACCCAATAAAAAAACCATATATTATAAACTTAAATAAACTATGTTGTAATATCATCAAAACAATTTATAATGTCTTATCTAGTTTAGTACTAGGTGCCAACTGATTTTTCTTTTTTTCAAAAAAGAATTTGGCACTGAAAATGATAATTTTTTAAGTTTTTGGCTTCATATCGGGTCAAAATAAAAACACTCAACCATGATGTTACATTGCACTTTTACATGCATGAAAAGATTCCACTTAATATCATATATTGCATGATTTCCTCTTCATATCATAGGTCTTGGTTGCAAATAGTAGACTCCTTCCACTTCATCCAACAACTTAAGTGAAATATAGTCCAATTTGGAATTTTTAGCAAGTAAAGAAGCTTTTAGTAGAACACCCATTTATGAGATATTGGAAACAAAGGAGTTTAATTTACATACATTCTACACAATTTTCTCAAGTTCCCAAATTTTTTGCATAGAACAGTAATTTACTTCACTTTCAAAGTTTCACAACAATAATTTCTTAAGTCTTGCCATTTTCAAAATAAATATAAATATTTCCAAATGTGAAAATATACTACAATATACATAATGAATGGGATTAATATAATAATAAACTTCTTCTATCACATAATTGCATTGCATTGAATGTACAATTATTTGCAAGATAGCCATGATCACAAATGACTTTTTTGTGCTGCATATTTTCAAATTTTCATCAGAAAGTAAATGGTCTATTAAGTAAATGGTAAGTCAGTTGGTTTTTTGTGGGTACTAAAGCCCACTTTTGTTAATCAGATTAGTATGTACTATTCTTGGCAGAAAAGGTTTAAACATTTTTCTTCTTACATATGAAGATGGTCAGCTGTTACAAAATAGTTTGAAGGAAGAAACTTGAAGAGGAAAAGAAAAAAAGGCAGTAGGGTTCAGCCATGCATAATGGCACAGAATGCAAACACTCAAAACAATGGTCCTTAGACCATCTCCAGCGGTGCTCAGTATGTGACTCCAGATAGTAAATTTCTTGTGAAAAAGTCAAAATATGTTCGTTTCGCTTAGAAAATTGGTTTTTCTAATCCACATTCGTGCAACTTGCCATGGCTGGTAAAAGGCGCAACACAGTTGTACAACACCATAAAAGAGTGTAATAAATTAGATCTAACTATGGCTCAGTATTTCTAGTTGGTTCAGGTGGTTTCCTATCAGTAATTCCCACATATGTACAGATTCAATTACACTTTTATTCGTGGCAACACCAAAAAAAGAGACTACACTTATATGTTTAATTTTATTATCCAGAATAACATACTGAGCTCAAATGGAAAATCTCTTATATCTTTAAGCTACCCAATGTTTCATCTTCTCCCTCTTACAATCTTTTTTAAAACATTACAACTACTCACTGTTTCATCTTATTTTCTTAACTTCATTACCTTTCTCTTTCTTTCAAATTCCTGGGTCATGACGGAAGAAGGCAAATTAGGTCTTAATCCTGTTTTCATTCAGGCTACAAATCTACATATTATCCGGAGAAGTCTGACTGTAGGAACAGCAATCTTAGATCACTGTTTTATAACTGGTAGATTAACAGCAAGAGATGGTAGCAATCTTGCAAACCCAAACCCATGAATTCAAGCATTTCACAAGAGAATGCCATTCTCAAAAAACATAAGCTTTCAGTAAGAGAGAAAGAACATCCAAAAAAAGTTTCAGAAGACAAAAGAACACATGCTGTTGTAAGAGAAAAGAACCATCAAAGATTTAATGAGTGAAACCCATGCATTTGAGCATATAAAGTATTTCATGAGAGAATTGACATTCTTTCAGGAAAACACAAAAAGCTTTCATAATAAGAAGAAGAAGAAGAAGAAGAAACACTAGAAACTTTCAGAAGAAAAAAACCCAATGGAAGTATTTTGAACTGTAAAAGAGAGTATTTGATGAGAGAACTGCCACTCTTGAAGAACCATCATAAGAAGATTTCACATGAGAAAAACAAAACTTTCCCCTCTCTGCCTTTCTCTCTCTCTCCCTGTCTCTGTATTTGTGTCTCTGTGTGTCAGTGACTCTCTCTCTCACACACAAGCTTCAAAATTGTCAAACCTCAAAGGCATTCGCGAATGGAAGCTGTTGTCACCAAAGAAAAAAGAAGAAATAAGCATACCTTTTCGATCAGTCATGCATTAGACCTCGGCCTTGGGAACTTCTTCTTCATCATCATCAGTCTTGTTCGTGTCGGGAAGCTCTTCTTCTTTTTCTCCATCAGTCTTGTTCGCGTTGGAAATTTCTTCTTCTTTTTCTTCTTCATCAACTTTGCTTGTGTCTGGAAGTTCTTCATCTTCTTCTTCGTCGCTATCACCACCGAAGCTTGTGAACTCACTACTATCCATGCCGCGTCCTCGTAACTCATCTTCTTCTTCTTCGTCATCTTCATCAACCCACCGATTCCAATCCGCTCTCACATAAGCCGGAGCTTTACCTTCTTGTTTGAGCAACCTCTTCCACCACCCTTCTTCCCCTTTCTCGATTTCGCACAAGATGTGTCTCGGTCCCACGTTAATCTTACTCCCTTCCACATCCACTTTCCCGTAAAGCTCCAAATCGGCTTCGTAGCTCTCATTGTCAGAGGAGGATCCACCACCCATTGCAGAGAACTTGAACCTGCCATCAGGCTCCAACTTCACTTGCGGATTCTTGGCATCCGGAAGCTCCACTGTCAGGTACACTGTCTCCGATCTCTGAGCCCACAGTATCTGTGGGTGTCGACTGAGAACCTCTCCTCCTCCTTGACCCATTGATCAGGCAATTCCCTTCACTACAGCAACAGCAAGAGCACCTTCTTCATGCAAAAACAAGATCAAAACTTGGGTTTCCTCTTCTTTTCCTCTCACACTGTCTTCAGATTCTTCCCATGCGAAACCACGACCCAACAACAACAGCAACTTTTTTATGCAGAGATCAACAATTTACAGCTGCTTCTTCTCCTTCTTCCTCCCCTCTGAAACTCTCTTCACATCCTTCACAAAAGAGAACCACCAACAGCGGCAGCAACTTCTTGTCTTTATGCAAAGAAAATCAGAACATTTGCCTCTTCTTCTTCTTCCTCTCAAACTATTTCCACATTATTCACCAAAAAACACCAACCAAGAAAAACAACTTCTTTATGGAAAGAATAACACTTGCTTCTTCTTCTTCTTCTTCTTCTTCTTCTTCCTCTCAAACTATTTCCACATTATTCACCAAAAAACACCACCCAAGAACGACAACAACAACTTCTTTATGCAAACAAGATCAAAACATTTGCTTCTTCTTCTTCTTCTTCTTCTTCCTCCTCCTCCTCCTCTCACACTCTCTTCACATCTTTCACAAAAAAATACTAACAAAAGCAGCAACAGCAACTTCGGTTTCCAAAAGATCCAAAAACCTTTCTTTTTCCTCCTCTCTCAAACTATCTTCACATCCTTCACAAAAAAACACCAACAACGACAACGACAACGGCAACTTCTTTATGCAAAAGATCAAACTGATTTCTTCCTTAGACTATCTTCGCATCCTTCACACAAAACATCAACAGACACAGCATAATATATACCGTTGAAGGAATCATCCTGATGCTTCCAATTCTACAAGACTCTAGAGCTTTCTAAACCCAACAGAATTTTCTTTTTCATTTTTTTTTGTTTTTTGTTTTTTTTCATTTTCTCTCTCTTCCTTTTCAAAATCAAAAGGGTTTTTTAGGTCCAAACTTTGCAGTCTGGTAGTACAGTGTACCTCCTCCTGTTGTGTGGAACAAAGAAGACACCAGAATCCTCTTTCTCAACCTGTTCCAGACCTGCACCCAAACCAGCATCCCCAAATCTAGCTGCACCCAAATCTCTCTCTCTCTCTCTCTCTCTCTCTCAAGCTTTTCCCTCAAATTCTGCTTACACAAGAATTTCCCTCCAAATTCTTTCTAGAATCCTTCTGCTTGCTTTTAAGACCTCCCCAAATCAATTTGCACCAAAATTCTCTCACAAAAGTTTGTCTCTCAAAATCCTTCCACTTCCTTTCCAGACCTACTACCCATATAAATTTGCACCAAATTCTCTCCCCAGCTTTCTCCTCAAATTCTGCTACTCTTAACTAGTTCCTGAAAATCCTTCTGCTTGCTTCCCAGACCCCAGATCCCACACCCAAATCTTCACCAAATTCTGCAATACTTCTAAGTGAGTCAGTTCCAAAAACTCAGTCCATTTCCTTTCAATAACCCATGCAAATCCACAACAAACCTCTCTCAAACTTTTCCCTCAAATTCTGCTTTGCTTGAGTATTTCCCAACAAAAAAATCCTTTGCTTCCTTTCCAGACTCCCATCCAAATCTGCAACAAAACTTTCCCAAGCTCAAGCTTTCCCTCAAATTCCGTTATACTTTTAGGCAGTTCCCAAAACCCCTGCGTCCTTTCCAACTACAGAAAGGTGATGTGATGATCATGCCATGGAATTTCTCTCACCCAGGGTAGATCATATTATTTCAAAAAATACAAGTGACACCTGCACAAGAAACCCTCTTACTCCAATCACCATCCATGCCTTACCTTTAGATACAGGGAAGAGGAGAAGAGTGGAGCTCAGCATCATGCAGGGCAATTGGAGCTCAGCATTGTGCACATTTTCATGGAGGTAATTGCTAAACACGAAATTTGACATTGCTGTCAAACAATGAAGCCTAGGTCACCCAAATTGCACTGAAACATTGACCACAAACCTTACAGTGCATGTGGTCTAATGATCTCCTATTGTTGAGAATGCATAGGTACAAACAATCAGCACAAAAGAATATATCCAAACCACCAACTTACACTGGAGCCCAGAAATGAGGCTCCAGACTTCGACCAGTATTATTAGCTTCTGGTCAATTAAACTCATTTTGAGGTGCAAGTCTTTAAAAATATCCAAACAGATGCACAATGTAATCTATTAATTACCGCTAGGTGAGGAAAGGTGACTAATTTTAACTTATTTGTGACAAATCTATGAACAAGATGATGTTCCCTGTACCCTCCAGGAGCATTTGTATGGCTTTCAAGATGGCCATAACATGGGTTCCACCAGATCTCAATCATGGCAGCAATAGTTAATATATAAAAACACATATGGCTACATGACACCCATGAGAGGTGGTGCTGTTCTTTGAAGAAGCTTGGGATGAGTAGCAGCATAGATGGAGGAGTTTGGATCAGCGCTAAGATGGCGGAAGAGATGTTGCAGGTCGGGGCGGAGGCGTTCCACAGCTTTTGTGCATAACACCAGCGTATCAGGTCTGGGCCTTCCACCTGCCTGCCCTGTCATTTGCACCTCCATCATCACTGCATGATGTCTGCCACCATAACCACAAACAAGCCATTCAGATTCTTGCAGTAGATTCTCATTGCTCAAACATGAGAAACATAGAATACTTGTCAGGACATTGAAGCTGTCTGCAAATGCAAAACCACAATGTGAAGCTCCTCTTAATTACCACTAAATATGGCAGCACCATGTTCAAGCAACAACAGATTATCAGGGTGCCATTGAGCAACAAAGAGGAGGTTCACAGTTAATTGAATTTCACTTACAGAAAATCAACAAGATCTGAAATCTCAGAAGCTTCAGTCACAGAAGACACTTGAGGAGACCGCCCAAAGACATCTGCCAATATCGTAAGAAGCAATGCAAGTGTCTTCAAAGTACCATGCAGTCCAACCACCAACAACTCATATGTTAGTGCAAAGGGTTCAATCTTCACAGTGGTATCATTGCACACTGGCTCCAATTCCTACAGCATGAAAATTTTCCTGACTCTTATCTGCTGTCACCCTATGAACTGAAGTTCAACAGCTGGTTCACAAGTTCAAACCAAGAGGGAGCAGACTGCCGAGCCATACCTTAGCAAACAAGGGCCGTGAAATGAGCAAACGAGGCAACAATGGTCCCATAATTCTGTAGCACAGTCGTAGATGCACCAATGAGGTTATGGGCCTCTGGAGTGTGATGACAGCATGCATGCCTTCTAGCCACTCAAATGGTAGATTAGCCCCAATTGCATGGAGCAAGGCCACAGTGTTACCTGTCTTCCCACCAGGCCAGAACCAATGACAATCACTCCAACCATCACAACAACAAAGGAAAGCCAATTAATAGGACCTATCCAAGACAAACATTCACAAGATGTAGGAATCAAAACATATCCCTCACCTATGACAGTGGCAGTTTCATCTTGGACTGCCCAACTTGGGTCCCAGGTTGAGTACCCAAAAATGGAATCCAGATCCCGTGATTGCTTGTTTGGATCAGTTAACCACCAGCAGTCCTTCTTGATGATACGTGCAGTTTCGGTATATATGGCACCATGAAAAGCAGTCGGCAACTGTGCTAGAAGAAGGCCACATGCTTGTATCATAAGGGATGATGATGCATATTGAGTTGTTGGAGTAGTCAAGCCTGCAGCATTGCTGCCTGATAAGGGATCTCCCAAAGAGGAAGGAGACAAGGGTGATCGAGGGGTTCCAGGCTGGGCATGTGATACAGGCAGTCGTACTGCAATCTGGATTAGCATGGCAACTATCTGGGTTGGTGGTGGGGGCAATGATAGCAGCTCTACCACAGCAGTTTCCAGCAACAACTGGCTATATGTCCCTGGATCTTGGTGGAGGTAAAAAGCCTTGTTCACTTCAGATGTGTTGGAGGTTGTTGGAGAGCTTGCAGCCTGCCCTCTATTTGGTCCTGGTCGTGACAATGTAGGCAGACCATCAACACCCATGGGGGATGTCTTTGTTTTACCATTCAAGGGCGGGATGACATTGTTCACCAGACCCACTAGCAGATTGGCAAAGTAGTCATATGATGGACTATTCCCTGAATTCACAGACTTGATATGTTGGAGGAATGCCTCAGAGAATGGTATCTGCATTCTCATCACTGCAAGCATCAGCATCATGTAATTGGCAGAACAGAGACCTATGGACACAATGACTCTGTCACAAGCATCAAAGAAAGAGAAACCAGAGTTGCTGACCTTGGCTAAGTCCATGCTGCTTAGAAGGCGCCGCACCAGCTTGGTTGGAAGGTGGCCATAGAAGTATGCAAGTGTATCACGAACAAAAGAAAATCGAGTTGGATGATAAAATATCAGGGGAGCATAGACCATCAACAACCGCTCTGCAGTTTCTGTAGCATCATTCTCTATCAATCGGTAGATGATCAAAGGTATTACTGGCAGTGCTCGCAAACACATGTCATCAAAGAACACTGGATACCTGGCAGGTTGTCAACACCCAGCACCTTAACCACCTATAGATACCATCATCTATTGATCTTGTATAGAATCATAGCAAGATGACCCTACTAACCATGTCCAGGTTTTCTGTTTCACAAACTTGACATCCCACTAGAAGCATGTTACTGAAGGCTCTGAGAAGTTTAAAATTGAGTCATGCAAAAAATAATCATGAGAGCATACAATGAGGGTTACCTATCTTTCCCAGCAAGGTGTGAACCAAGGACTACAGGGGGTTCATGGCGCTGGAATGGCCCTGTTTGCAACCAATGCTCTGTCTGCCCTCTATTTACATAGTAGGTCTGAACACGCTGTTGAAACTCTGGTCTGTCCAGCAGCAATCCTACCTGCACAATCGAAACAGTAGCCATACCTTTTAACACAAAAGCCCTGAAAAGTTGAGAGGATCACAGAAGAGAAAAACAGAGTCTGGGTCCAAATGCAGTTACAGGAACAAGTTGAGAAAGAACTCAAGAAAACTGTAGAGCATAAAGAGATTATTACCACTAGGCGCAAAGCATGTGTATCATCATCTCGGTCAGTGAGAGCCAATAATACAACATCAAATGGCAGAAGTTCTTGACTCCACATGAAGTGGGCAAGCCCAGCACTGGCTCTCAGTAGTAAATCCTACAAACAGTGGCTGGCTGTTAATGTTTCTCATAGTAACTACATGCCTGCTCAACCTGACCACCAATCCTCAGGACTTGATTCCTTGTCAGAAAGCTCCTATTTATAAGCCATAGAATCAGGTAAAGAATTGAATAAACCAACCTGCACAATGTCAACATGACACAGTGCACAGAGAATGAAATAGCACAAGCATTGCAAAGATCTCCTCCCTCAACAAAACATGCATATGCTAATGCCATCCGCTACAAAAGAGAGTTCATACCTGCAAGGAATGACCATGTTGCAGTTGCAAATGAATGCTATGCAACAGCACATCTACCATCATGTAAACATTTGTTGTCACCTCCTCTGGTGAGAGCTCCTTCAATGCCCGGCCCTGGGTTTTTGCAAAATGCATAAACAAGACAATAACTAAGTAAATTCACACACAAAAGACTGATATGGAACCAGCAAACTGAACTCTCTAATGAACATATGCCTAGTCTCTTAAGCCTTTCCCTGTAAAGATCAATGGAAGATCAGCTTTGAAGATCTCTCGTGAAGTCAAACTCAGTGGTATTTGTCAGATAAAGATGATCCAGAACAAGATAGCAACTCACAAGGCTCGCAATGCTGATAGTTTCAGTGTGTCCATCCATGAGCATCCAAGCACCTGCACACAGGAACTGACGGTGCTGTGGAATGCTGTGTGTGATGTATGAAACCACATAGTTTGGATCTGTACTGGCAACCAGCATTTGCCGGCACTGGTTCATGACCATTGCCTCAGACTGTGACACAAAACCCCAACTTGTCAGAATCATAGTCTTAGAAGCACAAAATTAACTTCAGAAACATTCTCGCAATGACTGCTAATATGGTCTTCTCTGTTGCATCAACATTGGGCCCAAATGCAATGAGAGAGTGCCCCATATTTAGAGAGATAGTAAACAACATTAACCAAGGGCTGGATCTCTATCCATACAACATTTGGAGACATTCTCAGACACAAAAATTGATACAGAAGAATCAGTGCACATGATGGAATGATGTTAGATCTGGAAAGCCAGCAGATGCTAAGTTCCCTAGGAGAAACAAGACAACCTTACTTGTTGCCAGGACTGAAGAATTTGGGAACGTTTGTCAGGGCGGCCCGCTAATGCTTCACGCAGCAATGCAGGAAAGTGGCGCATAGTCTTTTCAGACCATGTGTGTTGGCTGCTGGTCAGGATTTGTTCAAGTGCTGGCTTAAGGAACACCATCTGCTCAAAGTCCGCTATCCCCCTTGTCTTCATAGTGAAAGCCAGATTAACCACCATGATTCTGTTCAAAGTTTCTGTGAACTCTGTTGTTGCCCCCTAGAAGATCCAACACTGCACTTGTTAGAAACAGGTGTCAGATGGTACCTAGCTAACTAAAAGTGTGCAAAGTGGGATGACAAATTGACTGCAATGAGGCTACAGTTTAACTCAACAACTATCCATCCTCAAACACTGGAAAGATGCTCCTCTTTTACATACAAATGAGAAAATCCTGAGCTAGAAGAGGGAGGCTTATGTCAGACAACTCTCACATGTCTGCTTGGCAGGATAGCTGCATGGCAAAGTGCCACAGAAAACAAAAAGAGTAGTCAACTCCATCAATCCTGAGCCAATGGATGGTTGCTCAAGTTGGACACTAACCTTCAACTCCTTCTTAATTAGCATGACCTCCCTCAGATTAAGAATTAAATTCATGCCCAAATTTTCAGCCAAACGAAACAGCCGGTGTTCCCCTCGCTTGACCTTCGCTGTGATAAGAATCTTGGTAATATCAATGATCAGGTTCTTTTGCTTGTTGTGAAACCTGCCAAATATTCCAAGGCTCCACTAATCAGCCTTTGACTTGTCACAAACTTTTGCATGCTACTCTTCAACAAACCTAGTCTTCAAAGGTTCATTAACAGCATAGCACTTTCTGCCTGACCTAAGCAGGATTTGTTCATTAAGGAGTCTCATGAACAAACAATGCTTCAGGATTCTTGCTACACACAGCATGCAGCTGGGCACAGTTTGATGGAAGCCTGCACCTACCGATATAGTGGTACAAGACGAAAGTTCAACAACTCCAGCAAAAGAAGAGATACACCCGGTTTTGCCATGCCTGATTGGAATCGATGCATCATTCCCTACTCAAATTCACAGCACAAGCACAAATGAAGTCTCTTCCATCCAAGCCTTAAAAGTTAAAAAACAAAGGACACCACCATCAAGCTCACATGGCTCCTGGGGACAACCAAGCCACGAGCTAAAAGAAAGCAAACAGAAGTTTGGTGACTAATCAGTCATCCTGCCAGTAACTCATGAAACAAAGAGGACCTTCTCTCGTGGTTTACCAAAGATTTGTATAATATCAGATATGTTTAATATCTAAAACACAAACCAAGGTCTGCAGCTGCCAATATTGGGTCAAATACGTGTGGCACATACATTGTGATGTTGCCGGAAGAGATTTTGTGGTGCAACCAGTAGCAACCGAACATAGGTTTCCACCATCGCTATGCTTGGGACGACCTGCCATCACAACAGTATACAACAATTTGACACATTGCAGGCATGAGAAGACAAGAATCCCCTTGGCCACTCTTTAAATACTAGACACCGATAACCATTCACAACAAATGACAAGGATGAATCATATCAACAGTGAGTCATGAATGAGTTCAAACTGTCAACAGTTGTATCATTGGCACTACAATTGTGATAGACACTGAGACCATCGAAAATAACATATCAGTTCCTTCTTGATGCATATCAAAAGTACAACATCCAGACATACCTGACATGAACAAAGATTGAACAAGACTTTCAAGGAAATCACACCTGGCCTGAAAAAATCAACTCCTCAATCTGGGTGATTATTCTTATACAGAGGTGCAAGGACAGGCCCGAAAGAAGTGTTATAGGTAATGGCCTTGTCTCATGGATCAGAGACAGCCGTTCTCCAGGCTGCCCAACATTATTGGATGGCAGCGTAAAATCCACTACCCCACTTGACTTGAACCATGTCATGAGAGCTTCAGAAATAGGTTGTGTCATGGTATTTGACAGAACCCACACCATGCCCATTGACTTCTCATCCAGCATGGAGTAGTCAAGCACCCGATCCCCTGCAAAAAAAACTCAACCCCTGAGTCAAAACAATTGCCTTGGAAATGGTGTCAGGCACATCCAAGACAAGGACTACAATTGACATACAAATGAAGTCCTCACAAATTGACTCAGTTGGTAGATTTTCTCAACTGGCTAATGCTAGTATACTGAACTAAGTAGACAAAAAGCTACAATTAAGAACAAGGAAAAAGACCACCTTTGAGGACCTGCTTCCACCATTCATCAATGAGCTTGCCCTTCTGCATGTGCTCCTGCATTCGGTTTCCATGCAGATGATCCATCATGGTCCGATTGATGGACCATAGGCGCAACGTTTGACTGCTACCTACATAGTCCAGCAGCAATGCTTGGGCAGTCATACCACTCTGATCCACAGACCGCTCTGCCATATTAAATGACAGAAGCTTGCGGGCTGTCTCCACCTGCAGCACAGGTAAACCAGATCTAGTTACCACATTATGTTTACTATGTGCTCCAGCACCTAAAAAGGCAATTCCTAAGGCTCCACTGGGTTGATAAGAGCAGTTGGCAAGCTGACCACAATGGAATCTTAAAACCTTGCAGGCTAGATATCCTCCTGAAATATGAACAATAGCAAGTGTCCCTGACACCCAAAGAAGACAACCCCCACAAGAAATAATATCACAAAATCCCAGTGTTCAGGATTATTGTGGACCATTTGTGGAAATTCTTTTCATTTGAGTTATTCAATTTCACTCATAAACACCCAAAAATCAGTGAAAGTACTGCTAAAATGTCTGGACACTTAATGTTTACAGTCCTCCTTTTCAACAGTTCCCAGCAGCTCAGGCAAGTTCCACCAGTAGCATACACTAGAGTGAGCAAATCCATAAAGGCACAATGGATCACTAAACCGTCCAAAAATGGCATAGAAGATAGCAACCTGCGAATCAGAGCTGAGGGCAGTTGAAACAGTCTCAAGTCGAAACACCTGGGCCAGCAACCATGTGACATGGTTGCTGGGCATAACTGTACCAGTTGCAAACCGTGCTGCCAGTTTGTCAATAAAGTCCAGGAAGTCAAGGTATCCAGTGCTCATGAAGTAGTAAAAAAGGTCTGCAAACATCAACCACTCTTGCCATCGTGCTGACTCTGAAACAGATGCAGCTGTGTTACCTGGAGTGGAAAGGCACACAAGGAGTTCATCACCACCTTGCCAGCAGTTATTGCTCCCTGTTTTCAATGAAGTACAACAGAACTGCAGAGAGAGTAAAAGCAAGCCACCTCTCAAGAAATCTAATGCATCTATAGTCTATGAGTGCTAGAAAGGATCAAACAAATTGGAATCGCAAGCAAGAAGAAGGATCAAAACCATGCCTGTAGGCAGGGGTTGCATGAGCTCCATGACACGCTCCACTGCGGCGTCAGAAGTCATTTCCGCTGAAAATTCAAGTGCAGGTTGACCCAAGTAGATTGCAGCAGTTCTTGGAGTAGTGGGTTGTTGCCCAATTTTCTTTAAGCGTGGTGCCAGCACTAGCACTTTTTTCCACCAGTCATTTGACACACAAGACCGCAGTGCCTGTCGTAGGCAACGCATTGCTTTATCCCACTCCACACTTCCTCTGGGCACTGCATTTGCAACCTCCTGCAACCAGGTTTCACCACGATTGGTCACATAAAAGTTACAACAAACCAACTAGCTACCCACTTCAGAATCATAAGCCCTTGTCAAATGGGATGAGTGATCAAAGATCAACTCCAGCAAATAACATCTACTACATGAGGAAATGAACACTCCAAGGCTCCACAAGCACTCAGATGCACCTTCATACAACTTTCAGGTTCCATTGGCCTCCTGCTGATTTACAAATGGCACACAAAACAAACTTGCAATCGTTCCAAAAACCACACACAAGAATAGCAGACCTCGCCATGCAGGGGCTCGCCCATAGTTCCAGGGTATGTCAGGGAAGGAATTCGAAGTGTTGCAAAGGTCGGACAGTGCAAATGCTGGTCTAATGGCAGCATGTGCAATGCTATTTTGTCACGCCTGCGATGTACCTCCAAATAGAGTGCAAATAATGCTTCATCCTCTGGCCACTGCTCAACCTGCACAGTCCACAGACAAACATCCACATCATCTTGTTGAGCCATGCTCATACATTGCAGGAGCTCATAAATGCTAAAGCCAAATGAACTCCTGACATCTTGTCCTGATGAACATCACAGTCAAAACACAACCTGCAGCTGGGTGCGGTCATGCAGCAGAGCATAGAATGGAATGCGGCACTTGCTCTCATCAATTAAGGCCCAAATGACATCAACACAACTGGGTAGCCACATCCTATACTCCAAGTTTTGTTTTCTGCGCCCAGTAGGGCCCTCTTCCTCCTTTGCAGTTTCTCCTTTAGTGTCACAGGTATTGATCCACTGCACAACTTGTAAGAGAACTTCTAGGCAGGTTACAGGCTTCAAATCACCCTGCAATGCAGCAAGCACTATTTTGCACACCAATGGTCGCAACCAGTTCATGACTCGTGCTCCCGGAATAACAGTGTTACTACTGGCTGATAATTGGGATGCATTCGCTGACAACTGCTCTGAGTTTGGATGGGCTGCTGAGACTATTGCACTTGAACGTGCAGGTGAGGTCAAAAGATTTGAAGATGGGGATGGTGAACCAGAGCTGGTAGCTGCAGCTGCCCCTCCCATCATCAAAGCCACAGGTCCACCAGCTTGGCCGACAAGTGACCCCATGCTGCCTCCCTGAGAAATTCCTGATAGTGGCAAGTCATTTGTTTCTGTTGTCCCTGTGGCTTGTAACAGCATTGGTAGAAAAGAATCCCAGCGAACCACACCCAGCTTGGCCAGCATTTGCAAAGCAGTGAAGAGGAAATCTGTTTGAGGACCATGGCTACTGCATTGTATCAGCAATGGGGCAAGAACCGCCTCAGTCACTGCTCGCCCTTGCTCCTGGTCCTGCATCAGGACCATTAAATAGTGTTGAGCTCTTTTTATCTGCTTCCAGCTCAATCACTGGGAAGTCTCTAGACAGATTGTACTTTCCATTGTAACAATCACAAAGGAGAAAACTCACTAGGCATTAAAAGGTAAACTTAGTATACCCTTACCGTAAACTGTGAGAAAAGCTGCAAGAAGTCGGTAGGAAATTGCTCTTCCTTGGGAGGTTGTGGTCGGCTTGCTGCAGAAACTCGCTTGCGTAGTGAGGATGTTCTGTACACAGAATTCAACAAATTGATATAGGAGAAACAACTTCAGACCTAGATGCAAATTCTTATGCTCCTGGCAGGCAGAGATAGTGGAAAAGCAACAGAGAGGAAAATTTGACAAAAAGTATGTGCCACAGCGAGGAGGACATCTTACATAGTCTCTTGAACATTTCCATCAAGTTTGCTATTGAGACTCCTCTGTACTTGCAGCAACAAGTGAAAATATGGTTATAAAACAGAGAAATGCACACATTGTCATCATCATTTAAGATTTCCTTTCTTGCTAGGTTTAGGGTTTAAACACAAAACTACACACCACAGATTTCCTTCCTGTCAGAAGTAAAGGTTTCTAGACGACCATCCAAGCTCCAGAGTTTCCACATCCAACTAACTATCTACCATCTTGCTTGCTGCCACAGACATCCTGCAACGTGTCTGGCTACTCACTCACTTGAAACAAATTTGAGATTTCCAACTCTACACCTGGAACAAACTCCTTATCAAAAAGAATCAAAAAACTCTGAAAACTCTCTCAACACAAACCACTCTTTGTTTGAAGCTCTAAGAGTCCAAAAGTGCCCATTAACCACACAGAACTTGAAACAAAAACTCGCCCTCCTCCTCCTTCTGCTCGCGTAAAAATTCAAACCCTTTCTGGGGCAGTTGTGCAGGAATCAAAATCAAAATCAAAATTCCAGCAAGCTGAGAATTCTCCAATCCTTTTGTACAAGAGTTGGGGGAGAGAACAAACACCACAACAAAAGTATTTCATTCCCTGAAAAACAAGAATTCCCTTACTTCTTTCCTTCCTTCCTTCCTTCCTTGCTTCCTTCCCCACCACCACTACCGCTTTCAATTGTTCAACAGAGTATGTAGACTCACTCACCCCCAAGTAGACATTGAAAAGATCTTGGATTGCAATCCGAATACTCCCGACGGATTGCCCTCCTCCTCCACCTCCTCCTCCTCCTCCCCCTCCTCCCGAGCTCACCTCCATGGCGAAGCTCCGTCGCTTCCTGCAAGCCTCGACAAGTGCGAAGCATCAAAGCGAGCTGGAAAACGCTCTCCAGAACTTCTCTCTCCATCGCCATGGCCATTAAACCCTAACCCTAATTCGATCTGTGATTTCTGCAGGAATTGACCCTGGGACCCTCTTTCAGTCAGACTTTTAGTAGTTAAAATAAATCCATCAGGCTATCACAATGGCCATAAAAGAAAATTTCGGGTAGCTAATCAACTTAATGGGTAGCTAATTATTTTAAATGGTATGCAGTAGTTTTTTAATGGCGAATTTTGCAATATTGGAAAAAATATTCTGTCACAAATTTCTTGTTTTTTTTTTTTTTTCCAAAAAAATTCACCAAAATTTTCCACAATTGCCTGCACAACATGAAAAGGTGTTTAAGATTTTTTTTACTTTCATATTATAAATATCACCAAATTTGGCTAAATTGCTTGTATGGATCATCACCAATTGAATAAACATCACAAAATTGAGGGAAAAAGCCATTGGGTGAGAATATTGGTAGGTATTGCACAATCCTATAAAGAGGTAGTTTTTGAGGAAAAGCTTAAAGTTTTTTTTTCAATTTTTTTATTGTAAAATTAGCAATGAGCATTCCAAGGGATAGAGCATTAAATGGCAACATGTATGTGGAAAGTGTTCACAATTTTAGATTAATATGCAATAAGTTTATATGTAAAGTCAAGAAAAGACCACAATGGAACACCTTGTTTGGTCACATAGGGAATGAGATTTCAAAAACCAAGACAAAAAATTCATTGGATTTCAACATGGCATGAAACTTAGTTTACCAACATCTTTGGCGTTAAACTGGGTTTGCCTATCCACTCTTTTCTTGAATGTTTTCGACCAATCATTGGTGTTGCTATGTGTATTATAGTTATAAATGTTTTCAAGCCTAGTGCATTTAATCCTAAATTTTAATATTTCATACCTTTATTTAATAAAATTTCATGATTTTGCAAACAACAACCAAAAAGGGATGAAACATCAAATGAAAGGTGTGATTCAAGCCCAAAATGCCATGATTTTATGAATAATTTTAATACATAGGTTATTCAATTATGTAGTACATGTTACACATGTCAACACCATGGAGTTCATTCATATGAATGTTCATCCATGACTTATAATTAACTTGAATCAAATATTTTGTTTAGTTTTCATTCATTCTTAATTAGTTTTTAGTTAGCTATTAGTAACTTATAATTAATTCTTAAATTCACTTATAATTATTTTTTAATTCATTTCTAATTCATTTTTACTTAACTTTCAATTAAATCTTAGTTCATTTATAATTAATTTTCAATTAATTCATAGTTAAATCTCAGTTGATTTCTAGTTCATTATTAATTTACTCATGAATAGACGTGGGCCACACATGGGTGCACATGGGTCACACATAGGTGAACATGGGGCACATGTAGGTTGGAATTTTTTTTAATTTTTTAATTAAATGCCTAATTGATATAAATAGAAATAAAATCACATTACCTTCAATCTATTCAACATCAGTTTTAGGTACATATATTTATCATGATCTTGTTTTATTATTGTCATGTCTTTGTAATAAAATATTTTTTTTACATTCAAATCATGCACACATTGCATTTTTGCTTTTGATTTTTTTATTCCATAACTTGGATTTAGAATTAAGCCTACTTTCATTCATGTGGTTTGGAAATCTTGTTGTTTAATTCTTTTCATGCATATGACAATACATTAAGAATTGAGGAGCCCAAAATAAGTCCAATAAATTATGCACAAAAATTATTTTGTCAAGGTTAGATGAACAAACATGTAAATAATAATAAAACCCATCAAAATTTGTCGTATATCAAATCTTTTTAATTGAATAATAAAAAATTAACATAATTATTGAATATTGTGCATTAATTTTCAACTTTCCAATTATTATTATTTTTTTATTTGTCTATTTGCTTGAAATGCAAATAGTTTGGAAATTTATTTTTTTAGTGAAAAAATCTTGTAAAATATGTGGTAAGTAGGGTTTAATAAATATATTTTTTACATTTTATTAAAACCACATCTCAAAAATATAATGATATTTATATGACTAAAACTAAAAGACCAAATGAATTTTTAATGCTACTTGTTTGGTTTTATGTGCATGATACATGGTAAAGTTCATGACATTCTCTTTTTGTGTCATTTTACCACATTTCTGCAATGGTTAATGAACCCCTACATTGCAATGTAACACAACTAAAATTATGCATAACATTTACAATGCAAAGCAACATGAATTAGGATTTCATATATTACATTTGCCAACTACAACGACCCAACACCCACATGTAACATGTATTGGTTAAGTCAGTTGCCTTTCTTAACACCCCACCATGTGTTAATCCCATTCATATCCACCACAAAGTGCCCATAACAACAACACAACCAAATAAATAAAATCAAAATAAAGTACATTTTACATTAAGAATTCAAACCAAAATTAAATACATATTTATTCATTTTATTGATCATGGTCACATCACAACCTTAATTTGGGCTTATGATTAACTCTTGTGAATGACAAAAAAATGTTTTTTCCCATAATGAAATCAAATTAAAAATTAGATTAAACATAAGTCAAAAACAATACATGGGCCATGGATGGTGAAACTCACTTTCACACAAAATGAGAGGTGTGTTAAAGTTGAAGGAATGATTCTTAGAATCCCGAGTTGCATTATCAGTTGTAGAATTGAGATTTTCAAAAAAAATTAATCATATTGTATGAAGTTTGATATGTCAAAACATGTCAAATCAAGTGATCTTTTAATCATCAAAAAAAGTCTCAATGTAAATTAAAATAATTAGGATCACATTGCACGAACAATTTTTTTTTTAATATTTATGAAAATATGAAGTATGAAATCCAAAATTGTCAAAATGACTTTAAATCAATCAAAAGTGAATTTGATGATCAAAACATGTCTAAAAATATTGATATGGCATGGAAATTTTATTTTTAAAGTGCATTTGAATGTTTTTTAAATATGTTTCATAGAAGTTATGAAGTTCCAATATTATGTGACAATAAAATGTTAAATTTCAAGAATTTGATTTTGAAGATTTGGGGAAAATGTCATCAAGATGTAATCGCCCTAGCTAGATAGAAAGAATATTTTAAATAAAATAGTGCCTCCCATATTAGTCCAACTTGTAATGAAAATTATATGATTCCTTATTAAGTTTGTGACCCAATTTTGCCTCCAATTACACTCAATATTCCATTTGTTTGTTTTGTTTAATTGAAGTAAATGAGAATTGTTTGTGAAAAGTGGCGACTCAATGTACTCATTAAGTTGTTTTCTTTTGTTTCCCACTTGCAATGCAAGTGGCGTGGGGCAAAAAAGGATTAAATTTGCATTCTAAAGTAAAATAACTTTGAGATTTTGATTTCAAAGGAGTTAGAAGCTACATGCATAAAAAGTGATTTTTGAAATGACTTGAACCTTGGTAAAACAAATGTGCATTAAAAAAATGTCAAAATTTTGGAGAAAACAAAAATTTCTTATAGGTTTTAATATAACTTTTAGAAATTTCATGGACTCATAAGCTTTTATAGTCTTCAAGATTTCCTAATGACAACATTTTTTTACTATGGTAAGGTATTGCAATCAACCCAACCTCAATTATTGTAATGTTGTTAAACCAATTTTTACAAGTTTTAAATGGGCAAGGGCCAACTAGCAAATATGGCAAGATCTTCATATGGCAATTTATTGAATGTGTAAAGGATGCAAACAAATTTAATGTCTTGAGGGCTTCAACATCTTTGCATTAAAATTGTTTTGTTTGTTTTGTTTAAATGTATAGGAGGTTCATGAATGTCAAAGTTGAATCATCATGTGATTTGGAACCATGTGTTTTTAATCAATACAAACCTACACGTAATAAGGAGCAGATCATTTCAAGCATAATTCAATTTTAAGTGATTTGACAATTGATAAGGGGATTTGCATAATGGTCATTTAAACAATGAAATATCTCTCAAGTAAGTTTTTTTTTTTTTTTTAATGTATTGTACATTAAGGTTTGTGTTTGGTTATTATTTGGTGAGTTTTTCATAGGAAGAAAAAAAAAGGATGGGTGTTTCTTGAAAGATCTTAATGGATTGATAAATTTTATGATCCATCATTATTTTCAAAAGGATTGGAAATTTATTTATGGTCAAATTGTAGACCTCTTGTTGTTGCATTGAATTTTGTTTGTTGTTGTTGTAATATCATCAACATAATAATCACAATAACAATGTGAAATTATGCATGGGAGGTGTGTTAATCATGTGTATTTTTTCCTTTGGGAGTCAAAAGTGACAATTTTGATGATTCAAGGAGACAAAAGTTTCATACAAATGGAAGAGGTGTTTTTGTGAGGTCTTCATTCATTCCTTATCACATGCACACATGCACATCCCTTCCACTCTTCTTTTGCTACATTTTTTGTGTGTTTACCTTCCATTTAGATTCCATTCCCGTCTCTTACCTTGCCTTGGTATAAACAACATAACAATTTGTTGTAATAAAATTCAAGTAACTTGTTTATTATTATTATTATTAGTTATTTGTGATAGGTTTTGGTGATGGTGCACTAATGATGGTGCTTACAATAGTAATGCATGTATTGTAATCGCTCATGATTTAATTAGACATTTGTCACTTCCTTTTCTTACCAAGTTTTCATGAAGTTTTTCATATGTGATTAAATGATTGTTCATCCTCTTCATGCATTGAAACAAAGGCCAATTGAATTTTATTAAATCAAAAGGGAAAACTTATATGAAATTTTTGTATGAAGAAAGGTTTTTTCAATTTAAGGTGTGTTGTTTTTTTTTTTCGTTAATGTCTTCAAGGTATTTTGTTAACATCTAAACCACAATTCAATAGAAAACATAATGGGGGAAACTAGCAACTAAAAACAAATTTAGGTTAACCATCCACCGACAACTTGTTGGAAGGACTACACAAGCATGAACTTTTATTCGCCATTCTCAATAATCTTAGTTTGAAATTGAAACTTTTTTTTAGAATAGATATGTTTTCATTTTTAGGCTTAAACTTTAGATTTTTTTCTTATAATTTAAATTTATTTGATTATATTGTATTTCATACCCATTGAAATACACTTGGAGTTGCATTTGGATTTGCCTTTGTCTCTTTCATTATTTAAATGCTTTCATGTTTTATAGAAACAAGTTGTTTTTGTTTGGGGTTTGTAGTATGTGGGTTTGTCCATGTATTAGTAATGGGGTTTCTCCAAGGTTCAACATTGATTGTGGATGTGAATATGATAATTCCTTTGCTTGTTTTGGATTCAAGGTTATGTTGCACCTCAATGTGATCAATTGTTTTTCTTGGGCTTGAAATTTAAAACTAAGTTCTTCTATGTTTCTATTTGTGAATTGAGTTAAAATTTTGTTTTCAAAGATTAAGATTTTTGCTACGTGAACAGTTGGTTTTGTTGGGCTTGAAATAAAATCAGTTCTTATAGACTATAACACATCTTAAGTTTTGCAACTTGGTTTTAACAACTTGGGATATTTATGACCTTGGTTTAACAATTAACTAAGTCGCTAAACATGAGTTGGGTCTCCAACACCTTAATGTTCAAAATAGCTAAACACTATGGTTTGAAGGAGTTGATGTTTAATTCTAACAATGAAAAATTTCAGAGAATTGATATATGGGAGATTTTGCATAATATTTTGTATGGTTATCCTTAAATAACTGATTTTGCATAATTCCTAAGATAAGTACCTCATTTCTTTCTTAATAACTATTTCCTATCCTTATAATTATTTCACTTTTTTTTTCTACCCATCAACATGGATATGAAAAGGTAAATTAACATGTGCCTTTTCATGTCCATGATATTTATAATAATTCAAATTAAATTTGACATTGACATAGATAATGATGAACTATTGAAAAACATATGGGACCGTAAGAATAAGAAAAAAAAAGTCGATTGTTGTTGGTAATGTGCAACTTTGTGAAGGCCAAGTACTTTAATATATTACAACTATTTTAAAAGCTTTGAACTTAAAGTTTTAAAAATAAATAAGTGGAGGCAAAATGATTTGATACTTCAAACTTTTCAAGGATTTATTTTAATTAGTTCACAAGGCACTTGGTTTTATTCCTTTCTTTTGTAATATTTGGTTTAATCATATTTTTGTCATAATTTTGTGCTCCCTATAAAATAATATACATTTAATTTATATTGTAAATAATTTAACTTGAAATGCAATTATACTTTTAAATATATGTAAAGACAATGTTGTAAATATCATGGCATTGCTTTTTGATTTGCATCTATGTTACACCTTTATTATCTCTTGAATTTGTGTTCTAACCTCAATACAAAATCTCCATGTTTTCTTGGGAACGTGTTCTTAAGGTGCATTCACACTTGGCGTTAGGGACTTTAAGGTTGAGTCTCCTACCACCATGCTAGCCAATTAGGATTTAAACCTAGTTGTCATGAAAATTTTATGTTAAGCTAACATTTACTTAACATTGAGCTATGGCCCATTTAACATTGGGTGCCACCTGGGATGCCACCTAGATTTTCATTAAACACTAACTTAACATCAAGTGTGAATGCACCATTAAACTACTATGTTAAAGAGTCTTCTATGCCATGTCAGATAGGTGTAGAGAGATAGCAAGAAAACTATGGTGGCATTGAAAGTAAGGTAAACTTTAGACTACCCTACTTAAGTACCTTGGCAGCTTCAACACTAATTATATTATTTTCAGAAATGTTGAAATTAAAAAAAGAAATTCAAATAATAAAAAGTTGTGAAAGCAAATATTGAATCTTCAAGAATATTTTACTTATCAAAATGAAGTTTTCAAAATTAATTAATGAATTTATTCAACAAATATGTGTAAAAGTTGCCAAGGTACTATATGGTATGTGAAATCGTCAAACTTTAATTAATTTTTGGTTTCACCTTGGTAACCAATTCTGTAAGAAATAGGTCTCATATATAGGTAGATATGTAGGAAAATAGGTAACAACTAGGTAAATAGGTATATAGTTTATACATAGGTAAGGGCTGTTTTTACTACCTACCTATTATCGAACTGCTTGTGGGTTGTTAGTAGGTAGGTAGGAAAAAAAAAAACAACTGAGCTAACCACCATGGTTACCTAGGAACTGGAACCCAACAGAAAACTGTTTCCTGACCACTTATCATCCATCCTTCATGGTGCTGGTTCACTGTGGCCATAGACTAGTGGTATTTTTCTCAATTTTCTCATTTTGTGTCAAAACTAAGGGCCATTTAAGATGAGGGTCCAAGGTCAAATGAAATAGAGCAATCCTATTGGCTGAGACCTGTAAATTGGACCCATGGCCTTTAGATGAGGGTCCAAGACCCAAAAAAAAGTGGCAAATTGAGGCTAAACCTACATGGCACTGTTCTGGAGGGAAAATCAATTTGTTAAGACCCAAAATAAGAGCTCAAAGGAGATCTAATGATTTGGAGGACCAAGATGCAAGCTAGGGTATAAAACAAGGTCCAACCCAAGGATTCAATTTGCTTCAAATGAGTCCAAATTGGTTCCTAGGAAATTTGGACATTGGACCACTGCCCAACGAGGGCCTAAGTTTGCTTAAAGTTTGTGTATTTGTCCAAAATTATCTCTAAGAAATCACAAAAGATCAAAAATTTGCCACAAAACAAAAAAAAAGCACTTATGTGAAGTATTGGAGAGCAAGCTACTAATAGAGTTATCCGCAAAGTCACCCTATCTTTGGGCCTGCTTTCAGCTCCTATCCCTTCTCTCAATGATATCCACAAAGTAAAAGGAAATTTTATTAAATCTCAGTATGAAATGTTGAAGCTCAAATTTTAATGCAAAAGGACGGAGAGTAATAATAGTAGTTGTACAGGTACAAACAGTGAAAATATATGTAGGAGCAGTGGGCCAAGGCGAATTAACCCCCACATTGGGATAATGGTAAAAATCACAAAAAACCATTGAAATGGGTTAAGAGGTTTTTATCATGATCCCAATGTGGGGGTCAATTCACCCTGGCCACAGCCGTGGGGGCGCTCAAAAAAAAAAAAAAGGAAAGACAAGATGAAACTCAGTTTATCACCAAAATTGCTGGGAAAACTAGTTTGGGTCCCAGTTATTTCGTGTTGTAAAATTTTCATTCCCAGTTAAGCCGTTTGATGCCCCTAGTATGCCAAAACTGGCCATTGTTGCCCCCATAATCACGTGACTATATGGATAACTTTAAAGGTTACGATATCCAAGACATGATATGTTCATGGCTTTTGTTTCATATGAATCTGCTCGGTGTACAATCATTCTTGGATTGTATAAATAATATGGATCACAAATTTGTTTGGCGAAGTATGGAATGGAACAAAAGCAACAACATTATCCCAATTTCAATATATTTTCTCAGATCACTATTTAATTCCATAGAAAGTATGCTATAAAATACACGGTACTCCATATATTGACAATTGCAAATATTTAAACATGTTTTTAAATGTAATGGTGTATACCTAAAATAATATTAGCTAAGCATTAAGCCAACCTTCCAAGATGGCCATGATTTCACTCCCCCATTTTTGGCTACACTAATACTTGACTCCATGGACATGGCTAGCTATTAGCTAGCCAAATTTAACCAATCAAATTTGATTTTTTTTTCCCCCAATGTCAATGTTGTCAATGTGCCCCAATTGCAATGTTTGCTAGAGGTTGATTCATCTCCGTAGTCTTCAAAATGTAAAATTTTCATGGATTTTTTAAACGTAAATTTTATTTTATTTTTCTAATTAAAAAAAAATCCAAACTTGCAATATAACCAAATTAGGGAACCTTAAATAATAATAATAATAAATAAATAACCTTTTCCTATTACACTATTTCAATGAAACACATGCTAACATATATTAGTAAGACTTGGATTGATTTGATCCCAAAACAAACAATGCACACACATTTTGCTTACACAAATACATACCTAATTAGGTTCCATTGAATTGATCCTAAAAGAGCCAATTTAGATTAGATTATTACATGAATCCCAAATAGTGATTATTTTTTGACAAATTTTGTCGCTTGCTTTTATGACAAATAAAACTGGGATTTATTTTTTTTTGTTTTTCTTGTGTAAAATTAGACTAATTTTTTTAATTGGAAATATTTGCCAAGTTTTTGAAATCCCCAATTTTAAAAAAGAAAAACCCTGAGACTCCTAGAAGGCCTAACTTCATTAGATTTGATTAAATGGATCCTAAGGAGTGATTTTTTAAAGGCAAATTTGTGACAAATATATTGGGAGTTTTTGGGGCAGTTTTTTTATAATATAAATTAGGCAAAATTTCCCCTTCTTTTCTTTTTCTTTTTTGGGAAATATTCACCAACTTTTTGAGATCCCAACTTTATTTTTATAAAAAAACCCTGAGATTCCTAAAAGACCTAACTTGATTATATTTAATTCATCCCAAAATAACTAATTAGATTAAATTAAATGGATCCCAAAACAATGGGCTTTTTTCTAACAAATTTTGCCTCTTTTCTCAACAAATAAACTAGGAATTTCATTTTTTTCTAGTGTAAGTTAGAATTTTTTCTTTCTCTCTCTCTCTCTCTCCCTCTCTC
>Ga0116227_10000510_pt1 | contig 76038 bp, 72 predicted proteins | sample S1TSphgellanicum_FD_89693 | JGI IMG/M metagenome (GOLD analysis project Ga0116227, IMG submission 89693) | Host-associated microbial communities from peat moss isolated from Minnesota, USA - S1T2_Fb - Sphagnum magellanicum MG | ecosystem: Host-associated > Plants > Peat moss > Unclassified...
CAGGCGGCACCCTGTTTGGTTTTGTCGGCGTACTCCTCGCGTTACCTGCAGCGGCCGTACTCGCGGTGCTGGCGCGCCATCTGCACACGCAGTGGCTGGGCAGCCGTCTTTATCAAGGTGTCCAAGGCAAGCCGGCGCTCTCCTCGCCGGAACAAACGCCGGAATAGCATGAAGGGCCAGCAACTGCCGCTCTCGGTGCAACTCAGAGAGTCGGCCAGCTTTGATACGTTTTATGTGGGCCCGAATGCACTGGCGGTCAACGCACTGCGTGAATTGACCGGTGCGGTGCTGATTTACGGCGCCGCTGCGAGTGGCCGCACCCATCTGCTGCAAGCCGTGGCGCGGGCACGTCGCTGCCCTTACCTGCCCTTGACCGAACTCCGTGAGATGGGACCTGACGCGCTCGAAGGTCTCGATCAACCCGCAGCACTATGCCTGGATGATCTCGACGCCGTCAGCGATGACCGCGATTGGGCCATGGCCCTGCTGCGCCTGCTTGATGCGCGCCGTAGCGCCAACAAAATCACCGTGCTCTCAGCCGGCGCCGCACCAGATCGCGCCAATATCGCCCTGCCCGATCTGCGCACGCGACTGATGCTCTGCGCTGTCTTTGGACTCAAGCCACTCGACGACGATGATCGCGAAACACTGCTGCGTGAACGCGCACGCGCACGCGGACTGGAAATGCCGCCGGAAGTTTCTGCATGGCTGATGAAACAACTGCCGCGTGATGCAGGCAGTCTGCTCAGCGCACTGGATGCACTGGATCGCGCCGCACTCAGCGCCAAGCGCCGTCTTACAGTGCCGTTTGTTCAGACGGTGCTTGCAGGGACTGAGCCTTGAGGTAGGCCCGTTCCCTGGAGCGCACCTTGACGTAAACGCTGAGGCTCACAAACTCCAGCGCGGCCAGGGCCGCCACACCAAAGCAGGCCCATTTGTCCGCCGGGTTCGCATGACCCGCAGCGAGATAACCGCCGACATAAAACACCAGCAGCATCGTCGCCCAGGCAAAGGTGTAATCACGTCCACGCAGCAGGCCCGGCAGCGGGAATAACAGCGGCACCAGCAAAACGATCGACACACCGCCAGCGCTACGCAGGGCAATCGCCCCCATCAAGGCCAGGTGACTGACAACAGTAACGCGATACGCCCAGCGACTCAGCTGCATCAGGGTTTTGCCTTCAACGTTTCGAGATCTTCAAGAACCTGCTGCGCATTCTTCTTGGGATCCACGCCTTCGTAATGCTTGGCGATCAGGCCCTTCGGACTGATGATGAAGGTCTCACGCTTGGCGTGCGAAAAACCCAGCGTCGAGGTCAGCACGCCATAGGCCTTTGAAGCTTCCTTGTTGGTATCCGCCAGCAGCGAGAACGGCAGTTTGTACTTCTCCGCAAACTCGGCGTGCGATTTCACATCATCGAGGCTGACACCCAGCACATCCGCCCCCGCCTCGCGCAGCTTGAACACCTGATCACGGAAATTGCAGGCCTCGGTGGTGCAGCCCGGCGTGTCATCCTTCGGGTAGAAATACAGCACGATCCATTTGCCCCTGTGATCAGCCAGCGTGTGCCACTGGCCTTTCTGGTCCTGCAGCTTGAACTCGGGCGCCACCGTGCCATCCGCCGGCACGTCTGCAAAAGCAGGCAGCGAGAAAGTCAGGGACAGCAATAAAAGGATTCGGATCAATTTCATTTCGTCTCACCAGATATGGCGTGGGTTAAGCAAGCGTAACCCACCGCCTGGAGCGATGGGCGAGCTGCAGACCAACTTTACTGACCGAGCTTCACTGCAATTTCGGCGACACGCTTGCCCAGGGCCAAGGCCAAGGCCTCTTCATCCCTCGCCAGCGGCTGCGGCGCCTTGCCTGCACCGGCCACATGCGAAGCGCCATATGGCGTACCGCCACGTTCGGTACTGCTGAGCGCGGGCTCGGTGTAAGGCAGGCCGACCAGCACCATGCCGTGATGGAACAACGGCGTCATCATCGACAGCAGCGTCGCCTCCTGACCACCGTGCATCGTGCTGGTCGAGGTAAAGACCGCGGCGGGCTTGCCGGCCAGACTGCCGGAGAGCCACAGCGAGGACGTGCCATCGAGGAAATATTTCATCGGCGCAGCCATATTGCCGAAGCGCGTGGGGCTGCCCATGATCAGGCCCGCGCATTCCTTGAGATCCTTGTGTTGCACGTAGATCGCGCCGTCTTCCGGCACGCTGGGCGCGACCTGTTCGGTCTCCGCGGATACTGGCGGTACCGTACGCAAACGCGCACGCACGCCCTCGACCGATTCCACGCCACGCGCGATCTGGCGCGCGAGTTTTGCGGTGGAACCATTGCGGGAATAGAACAGGACGAGGATTTCGGTCATGGCATCAAATCGGATTCGGGGAGAAATTCCCCATGGGATGCCTGTATTCTAGTCCGTGTTCCCATTCGGTTTTTTATCAGCCCAGCCTGACATGCACCTTCACAAGCGATTCCTGATCCTGCTGCCCCTCGTGGCCCTGCTGTTGAGCGCCTGCAATCCGGCGATGCGCATCGAGCCGCGCCGCCAGCCCGTCGCTGTGGCAAAACCGGTGCAAGTGGTGCCGGTGCTGGACCTCGACGCCGAAGCCAAGGCGGCCCTGAAACTGGCGGTTTCACGCGTGGCGGATGCCAAGCACGAGCAGCCGGGTTATACCGGCGCTGACGCGCTACTGGCGCAAGCCCGCGCTGCGGCGGCGCAGGGCAATAATGCCGACACCATCAGCCTCTCGGAACAGGTGGTGAACCGTGCCGATCTGGTCATGCTCGGGAAATACAAAGGTCGCGCCAAAGCACTGCTCGGCAAGCTCAACAGCACGACGGGCCTCAGCGATAGCCAATACTCGCGCCTGAAAGCGGCGCAGACTGCCCTGGATTACGAGCATCCACGCGAGGCTTATGAAATCGCCAGTCGCCTTGATACTGAACTCAAGGCCAAAACCAAGCGTCATAAAGTGAAGAAAGGCGAATCACTGTGGACGATTGCCAAGCGCGATGACATCTACTCAAACCCCTGGCTGTGGCCGCTGATCTGGGAGGCCAATCGCAAAACCCTGAAGAGCCCGGGCAGCGTGCGTGCCGGACAGGTGCTGAAGATTCGCGCCAACCCCAGCGTCGATGAAGTGCTCAAGGCAGTGAATTTTGCGCACGAACACAATGGCACCCGCATCAAGATTGGCCAGATCAAGGAAGTGGCGCCCGAATAAACGCGGCGCCAATATCATTCAAAGGCCGGGCGACGGCCATGGAGCGAACCGATGCACGCGAACGCTGAACTGATTACGCGCTTCTACACCGCTTTCCAGAAACGTGATGGCCGGGCGATGGCCGCCTGCTATCACCCGGAAGTGGAATTCTCCGATCCGGTGTTCCAGAACCTCAAGGGCGAGCGTGCAAAGGGCATGTGGATCATGCTCTGCGAACGTGCCAAGGACCTCAGCATCGAGTTCAGCCAGGTTTCCGCTGACGACAGAACCGGTCAGGCGCACTGGGACGCGTGGTACCTGTTCAGCGCCACCGGCCGCACCGTGCACAACATCATCGACGCCCGCTTCGAATTCAGGGACGGCCTGATCATCAAGCACAACGACACCTTCGATTTCCATCGCTGGGCCGGCCAGGCGCTGGGCTTGGGCGGCAAGCTGCTGGGCGGCACTTCGTTCATGCAGAACAAGATCCGCAAGACCGCCAATGACGGCCTCGACGCCTTCATGAAAAAAGCGGGGCATTGATCGTCCCTGACGGCAAGGCGAACGGGTAAGCCCGCCATCTCCATATAGCTCATCCAGTGAGCCGCGAGTTCGTCAGTATCCGCATCTCGACTTGCAGATCAATACGCCAGCGCGCCCGCGCCAAGGCGCAGCCGGCTTGGATAGCCGTTAGACCCGAGGGAAATCGATGCCAGAGATCAAGTTCACCGCCGACGAGACGGCCATCATCGTCAAGAAAATCCAGCTCTACTTCATGGAAGAACTCAAACAGGAGATCGGCCGGTTTGATGCCGAGTTCCTGCTGGATTTCTTCGCGAACGAAATGGGCACGTACTTCTATAACCGGGGCCTGTACGACGCCCAGGCCATTCTTTCCAGCAAACTGGATGAATGGTCCGAGACCATTTACCAACTCGAGCGCCCGACGGAATTCCGCAAATGAATCGGCCTGGTCTTCCATTGAACCGCCCAGAGAAAACAACCAAAGGATGCGCTCAACGTTGACGTCGCAGGTCATTGCAGGGATGTGCGCCTCATGCTTCGCTAGCACCCTATTCCTGCCAAAGAGATTGCCGTGCATAAGATGTCACTGCTTCCTGCCCTGTTCATCGCCAATGCCACGGTCCTTTTCGTTCACCAGATTGATGCGGCGTATTGGCATGAATGGGAGCTGTTCCACATCCCGGGCGGCAATCAGGTCAACCTGCTTCTGAATTTGCCCATCGTTGCGCTCGTTCTGCTGGCGCATCGTCAAGTTACCCTGGCGTCCGGCTACACCATTGCAGCGCACCGGCTGCTGGCGTCCCTTGGCCTTCTCACGGTCTTTCTGCACTCGGGATTCCTTGTCTTCGGCAGCACGCAATTTCTTCAACCGGCCTCCATCGCGCTGCTGGCAAGCACAGGCCTGTTATCCATAGCCCAGCTGGCATGCCTTCATCGGTCCAATGCTGCTGCTTGATCAAACGCTCCAGCCGACGGCCTTGCCGCCGCTGCACGGCATGAAGGCCGCGATACCTTCATGAAGCAATCAGACCGCTCGCAAGGGTAATCGCCCTTTCATCTCGAGCGTTTGCCAACAAAAGCCATGAAGCATCTTGTCTACAGCAGATGAACTCCTTTCACTGACGTTCATTACTACACTGACGGCTCTTTCACTTTCTGGTAAATGAGACATGCCCTCGACTGTAGCTTCAAGCACGCGCGTCCTTCGTCCTTTCTCGATTCTTGCGCTCAGCATGCTTGCTGCCGCATGCAGCACCGCGCCGAAGACTCTGGGCGATCACGCGCTGGAACATGGCAAGAAATGGAACCGCGGCACTGAAATGGTTGAAGACGGCCAGGACCTGATCAAGAAAGGCAATCGTCAGATCGAAAACGGTAACGAAGAGATCGCCGAAGGCAAGCTGAAAATCTCTAAGGGCAATAATCTCATCAGCCAGGGTCAGGCCCTTGTTACTGAAGCAGAGACCGCGCTCCGGGCTCAGCAGCTCCCGCCACCGGGTCAGCAGCCGCCTGTCCAATAGAGGCTGATCAGGCACGACAGGATTTACCCCACCTTTAGAGGTGGGGAGCGTCCTTCAATGTGAGGCTAAACTAGCGCCCGGGATTCCCATGACCGTGCGCGCTTGAATTCAGAGATTGCCTCGATTTCCTTCACCCGACTGGCTCGCCCGGAGGCAGATCGTCGGCTGAATTCGATTGCAGCAGCAGTCACTATCGCGCTGCACATTTGCATCATCGCAGCCATGCTGCATGCCACGCTGGAAAACAGCAGCATCGCCCATTCATCGTCGCGGATGCAGGCAATGCAAGTCAGCCTGGTCAACGAACAAGCAGTGCCCGCGCCAGAAACACCCCCTCAGCCAATTGTGACTCCGCAGGAACTGCGGCCGGTTGAGACCCTCCCCACGCCGGTGCCTGTGCCCCCAGCGGCGACGAAGCCAGCAACATCCAAGTCTACCCATCCATCAGCGGTCAGCAGCGCCAGCACCGCCGTCCCTTCGGACAAGCCGGCCAATGACAGCCAGGAGCTTGAGGACGTGATGGGCCGCATCCGCGACAACTGGCTGGAACCACCCGGCGTCAGTGCAAACTTTCGCTGTCGCCTGCGCATCGATTACGCTATCGGCGGCAAGATCATGGCGGTCAATTTTCTCAAGGGCTGTGGCGCGCTGGCCCTGGATGATTCGGTGAAACGCGCCATCTGGAAAACCCAATCCCTCTCGCTGCGCAGCGCCAAACGCGAAGCCGGCAGCATCGAAATCGATTTCACACCATGAACCTGCGCAGCCTGCTGGCCTTCGTCATCCTTGCAATCACTGCCAACACGGCAAGCGCCGCGGGAAAATCGGCATCCTGCGTTGCGGATAGCAGGCAACTGCCGTCCGGCATCAGCGTGTTCCGTGAATGCGCTGATGCGCCGGAAATGATTGCGCTTGGCGGGGGCCGCTATCGCATGGGCGATCTGGTCGGCGATGGCAAGCCTTATGAACTCCCAATCCACGAAGTGCAGATCGCGCCTTTCGCGATGGGCCGCTTCGAAGTCACCCAGGCCGAATGGCAGGCCTGCGTGAAGGATGGAGGCTGCAGCGCATCACTGTCGCCCGGCGATGCCCAGCATGGCCGCTATCCGGTGGCGGGCATTACCTGGGCGCAGGCCAGATCGTATGCTGCCTGGCTAGCGACGCGCACGGGTAAGCCTTATCGCCTGCCCAGCGAATCCGAGTGGGAGTACGCCGCGCGCAGCGGCAACGAAGGCCGTTACTACTGGGGCAGCTTTGATCCCAGCCCCTGCAACTACGCCAACCTGATGGATACCAGCGGCAAGCGCGCAAACCCCGAACGCTACTGGGCCGAGAAATGTGATGATGGTTTTGCAGCGGCGGCGCCGGCGGGCAGTTTTCCGCCCAATGCCTGGGGCCTGTACGACATGCTCGGCAATGTCTGGGAATGGGTGGAGGACTGCTGGCACGCCGATTACAGCAATGCCCCCAGCGATGGCTCAGCGTGGGCTGCCGATCCCTGCCGCAAGCACGTCAACCGTGGTGGCGGCTGGGGCAACAATGCCAACTCGCTGCGACTCTCCAGCCGCGATGCGGACCCCAATGATGCGAGCAGTGACGGTCTGGGATTTCGCGTGGCGCGCACGCTCAACAGTCGCGAGTTGCAGCAACTGGCAACGACCACCCCGGACAAGCGCGTCGATGCCGTGGGCCCCACCCTGCTGACCAAGGCCCAACGCAAGCAGGCCGAAGTGGCGGCAAAAACCGCTGCATCCGCGCCGCCATCAGCCGCATCTGGCAATGCCGTCATCGCCACTTCCCTTGCGATTGAGCGTCAACTGGATGTGCATATCACCGTGCAGGGTGATCAATCCTGGAAGAATGCCTTGCAGCACACGCAGGGCAGCACACAGCAGGATTATGTCCTCAGCACGCGCCTGCGCTCGGATGGCATTCTGTATGGCGACAACCTGCTGGACCCGAACACGGCTAAACGCTTGTCGATCAAGCAGCAATACCTTGCACGCCACGGCCTGATCCGACTCAAGACACAAAATGGCGGACGCCTGCCGCACACGGCGGAAGAACTGGCGGCATTCAATGCCAGGCAGAAAGACTGCGGGCTGGATGATCGCTGCATCGGTGAATCGGTAGAGCGCCTGGCGGCGATCACCGCGCTACAGAACAATTCCGTTGAAGATCTTGAGGCGCTGATCGCCGCGCCGGCCACAGGTGATGCAGCACGCTGGCTGTATTTCTTTGGCTACGCGGGATGCCCCAGCAAGATCCGCATCAGCAACGAAACCCATATCAACGGCGAGCGCGCTTACAACAGCGGCAAGACCGATCTGGTGCCCTGGATACTGGACCGCAGCGCCGTCAGCGAAGGCGATGCCGAAGACCGCGCCAGGCTTTGCCAGCGCTACACGGTGACCGTGGACATCCGCACCGGCGATGTTTACCTGGAGAATCTCTACATTCCCTCGCCCCAGGGCAGCAGTGTCCTGCGCCGCAATAAAACACTGATTCGCGAGAACATCGCGCTGCCGGTTGCCGCCGAAATGCTGGTCTGGTCGACGGATCGTTTGCGTCGCACGAAAGAGAGCGCCAGCTTCACGGAAACCCTGCCAGCCAATTCACCGTTTGATGGCGATGCAACCGTTCTTGGCAGTTTCACCGGCAAGATGAACGTGAAAATGGACTGGTCGTTCAAACCTGTCCCCGGGTCAGCGCAGGCCAGCATCCCGCAGGCCCGTTGAATCGCCGGAATGAATGGGGCCTTTGCAACAGCAACATGACTTGGCGCACAAGGCCGAATTATGATGGAGAACCAATGGCAATCCAGATCATTGGCCATTTGAATACTCGAAAAAGGGAAGCCCGGATTTCAACAGTATTCATGCAAGGGAGAAAATAGCGTTGATCAAAAAAATTACTGCAGCGGCACTCATCACTGTCGCCGGCATGGCAAGCACAGGGTGCTCCACCACCGGCCATTTCGTCACCCCACCCAACACGCAACTCGTGGTCATGGGACGTAATGTGGATGTGCAATCTGACGGCACCGTAACAACCAAGCCGTTTTCCTGGGGCGGCGCAGGCGGCATTCCATATCGTCTCGAGAAAAATGGCCAGGTCGTTGACCAGGGCAAGCTGCGCGCCAAGTTCCGCGTGACGTCGATCTTCTGGCCACCCTTGGGAGCCTTCTACTGGCCGATGGGCTTTAACGATCACATTACTTACGACCTGGTCAAAAAGACCCAGCAGTAAGCTCAGGCCACAGGCACAAAAAAGCCCCGTCTCGTCGACGGGGCTTTTTATTTGGTGTTGCGTTCAGAAAATCAGGCCTTGTACCAGCGCCGGTTCATCGCCTGGATCACCAGCGCCGGATATTCAATGCGCCCGAGGCTGCCGTTGTAGCGCGCCAGTCCACGCACCAGATCACCGTTTTCCATGTCCAGGTAGTGCTTGAGGATCGTGCAGCCCATGCGCAGATTGGTCTGCGCATCAAACAGGCTGTCGCCCTTCTTGCCGATCTCGGTCAGCCAGAACGGCATGATCTGCATATAGCCCATCGCGCCGGCACTGGAGATGGCAAAGCGGTTGAAGCGGCTTTCCACTTCAATCACGGAGAGCACGAATTCCGGTGACAGCTTGGCGCGCATCGCTTCGGTGTGAACCATGCGCAGGAACTTCAGGCGATCTTCAGGTTTGGCCATCAGCGGCTTGAGCCGCGTGGACATGTCGGACAGCCAGATCTCGGCATCAAACCGGTCAGCAAAGCTGTCCGGTTCGTTCATCGCCTGCCGCATCAAGGCGCGCAGTTCGTCGTCCGGCTCACCCGTCGGCCCCGCCCACGCCAGCGGCGCGGCGAGCAGGAGTGCAAGGACGACAAATGCGCGGCGCATCATGCGCGAAGTTTTTCCAGCACGGCCTCAAGGCTGGCCGAAATCATTTCAGCCTTCTCCGCCTTGCGGCTCTTGTATTCGAACTGCGCGGTGGCGAGGCTCTTGTCGCCGATCACCACCCGGTGCGGGATACCGATGAGGTCTGCGTCGGCAAACATCGAACCCGGACGTGCGCCGCGATCATCCAGCGCCGTTTCAATCCCGGCAGCATTGAGATCCGCATAGAGCTTCTCGGCAGCAGTCTTCACCGCTTCCGACTTGTCCGCGCCGATCGGGCAGATGATCACGCGGAACGGCGCAATCGCATCCGGCCAGATCATGCCGTTGGCGTCGTTGCTCTGTTCGAGCACAGCGGCGACGAGGCGCGACACGCCGATGCCGTAGCAACCCATTTCCGGCGTCACCGCCTGGCCCTTCTCGTCGAGCACGGTGAGGTTCATCGCCTTGCTGTATTTCTTGCCGAGCTGGAATACATGGCCGGCTTCGATACCGCGGTAGAACTTGATGGTGCCGACACCATCCGGCGAAACATCCCCTTCGGCGATGGTGCGCAGGTCAGCCGTCTCCGGCTCCACGGCATCGCGGCCCCAGTTGGCGCCCTTGAGGTGGTGATCGTTTTCGTTGGCGCCGCAGACGAAGTCGGCGACTTCCACTGCCGCGTGGTCGGCCACGACAGGAATCGGGCATTGGACCGGACCGAGGTAACCGGTCTCACAGCCGAACTCGGCCTGCACTTCATCCAGCGTCGCCATCGTGAACGGCGACTTGATCTTCGGATGCTTGATCGCCTTGATCTCGTTGAGCTGGTGATCGCCACGCAGCGCAATACCGATCAGCTTGTGTGGCTGGCCTTCGGCGGCGTGAACCACCAACAGCTTGACCTTGCCGGTGAGCGGCACGTTCATGAACTTGCTGACCTGCTCGCAGGTCTTCTGGCCCGGCGTCGAAACTTTTTCCAGCGCCGCGTTTGCTGCTGCGCGCTGGCCGGTCGGTTTGCACTCTGCGGCTTCGACGTTGGCGGCGTAGCTACCGCCTTCAGCAACGGCCAGAAAATCTTCACCGGAGCTGGCGAGGATGTGGAATTCCTCGGACAGCGCACCACCGATGTTGCCGCTGTCCGCTTTCACCGCACGGAACGCCGCACCAACGCGGGTGAACACGCGGGTGTAGGCCTCGCGCATGTTGTAGTACTCACGCGACAGATCCTCGGTGTCCATGTGGAAGGAATACGCATCCTTCATCAGGAACTCACGGCCACGCATGAGGCCGAAGCGCGGACGACGCTCGTCGCGGAACTTGGTCTGGATCTGGTAGTAGTTGACCGGCAGTTGGCGGTAGCTGCGGATGTCCTGGCGCACGTGGAAAGTGATGACTTCTTCAGCGGTCGGCGCGTAGCAGAAATCGTTCTTGTGACGATCCTTGAAGCGCAGCATTTCGTAGCCCATCACGTCCCAGCGGCCAGACTCCTTCCACAGCTCGGACGGCTGGATTGTTGGCATCAGCACTTCCAGGGCACCCGCGCGGTCCATCTCCTCACGCACGATGGCCTCGACCTTGCGCAGCACGCGCAGGCCAATCGGCAGCCAGGTGTAGAGGCCAGCGCCGAGCTTGCGAATGAAACCGGCACGCAGCATCAGCTGGTGCGAGATCACTTCAGCATCGGAAGGAGTTTCTTTGGTCGTGGCTAGGGGAAAACGGGACAGGCGCATGGACAACCGTGCAAGAAGTAAGGGAACAGTGCGGCATTGTAACGTTTGGACATCTCCGCTGGCGCGAACTTTCATCATCCCGTCATCCCGTACCCATAGATTGCCGGGCACTTTGCGCCATCCATGTCCCGCTCATGACCCGTCGTCCTTCCCGAATCCTCCTGCTGGCAAGCCTGTCCCTGCTGTTGAATGCCTGTGATGGCACAAGCAGCGGCAACGCAACGCCGCCCGTTGCGGCCAAGGCCTGCGATGCCTACGCCGGCGAGCCGCTGTCCACGCTGAATCACTACGAGGGGCTGGCGCACGAGCACTCGGCCTATTCCGATGGCGATCCGCATTTCATCCCGGCGGACTACTACCGCATCGCGCGCGAAAAGGGCTACAGCTTTGTTGCCGGCTCGGAGCATTCCGACAGCCTGGACGATGGCAATTTCATCAGCCTGCATGCCAGCTGTGATCCCACCAGCGGCCACTTCGACCTGGGCGCGCTGGAGTATTGCTTCCTCAATCCGAGCCTGGACAAGCTGTTCAAATGGGATTCAACGCGGAAACAGGCGCAGGACGCATCAAGCGATCAGTTCCTGGCGATCCGCGGCTTTGAGTGGACCAGTGATGTGTTCGGCCACATCAATGTCTACTTCTCCGAAAACTTCACCAATGCCAAGACCGACGGTGGTTTTGCACTGACCATGCAAACCTTCTGGGACTGGTTCACGCGTGATCCCAAAACCCCGGGGCTGGCTGGGTCTGCGTCCTCGCCAACGCCTTTTGGTGGTGGTGCCGATGGCCTGGCGCATTTCAACCACCCACACGACAAATGCCTGCTCAACAACGTGCCGCTGCCTGCGCTGCAAGGCAAGTGCGACTGGAACGATTACGCGCTGGTCCCCGCGGCGGTCGAGCGCATGTTTGGCATCGAGGCGTACAACGACAACAACCGCGATGACCGTTACCTGCCCTATCTGGTGCGCGCGCTGGACAAGGGTTGGCGCCTGTCCTTCATCGGTTCCGAGGACGAACACTTTGCCAAGTACGCCGTCGAAGAACGGCCGAAGACGGTGACGCTGGCCACCGGCCTCAGCGCCAACGAGTTCAAGGCCGCGTGGCTGGCGCGACGCACGTATGCGCTGACGCCGGGCCAGCACCTGCGCATCGATTTCGATGCCGAAGGCCATCCGATGGGCGACCGCCTCGCCTGCAATGCCGGCAAGACCGTGCCGCTGACCGTGAAGGTGCGCAACCGTGACGGCAGCGACTTCAAGGGCTCGCTGCAACTGTTCGGCAGCGGCAGCGACAAACCGGTGGCCACGCTGGACCAGGCCAGCGGCACGTTCAAAGTGCCGGTCGAGTCGTCCGAACGCTGGTACTTCGTGCGAGTGCACGGTAGCGATGGAAAATCCGTGGCCTATGTCGCCCCGGTGTGGATCAAGGGGAAATCATGATGAGGTTTGCAACAACAGGCGCTGCCGCGCTCGGCATCCTGTGCCTGCTGGCGGCTTGCGACTCCAGCGTCAACCGGCGTGACACTTCAGGGCCGACAACGCCCACCAGCTACCGCCTCAGCGTCAGCCACGACGGCAACGGCCTTGTCACATCCGACGGCAACGTCATCAACTGCGGCAGCCAGTGCGTTGCCACCTACCCCGAAGGGAGCGTGGTCGTGCTCAGGGCCAGCGCTGATACGGGCTCGCACTTTGTGGACTGGGGCACGGATTGCAGCGGCAACGGCGCCTGCCAACTGGTCATGAACGCTGACCGCAACGTCAGTGCACGCTTCCTCGTCAATGAGCCCACGCCACGCTACACCCTGTCCATAACCCGGACCGGCGATGGCGAGGGCACCGTGGTGTCTACGCCGGCGGGCATCAACTGCGGCACACAGTGCTCGGCCGACTATGACCAGCACACGGCGATCACGCTCCGCGCAGCGGCCGACGCCGCCTCGCGCTTCGATGGCTGGAGCGGCGACTGCAGCGGCAGCGCCGATTGCACGTTGACGATGGAGCAGGCCCACAATGCGATTGCGCATTTCACCGCACTGCCATCGACCCCACCCACTGCAGCCGCGCGACGCTGGCTGTTTGGCGACACCCACGTCCACAACGATCATTCCGCCGACGGCAGCCTGCCGCGGCAAATCTTCGGACAGGGCCAGCCAGGCAATGTCTCGATCAGCGACCAGATCGGCGTTGCTGCCAGCGCGGGCATGGATTTCCTGCCGCTCACCGATCACCGCACCTACGACCAGCACTACGACCCGCTGTGGGAATCCTCGCGCCTGCTGCTGATGCCGGGCGAGGAAGCCAATGGCAGTCCGCACGCCACCGTGCATGGCGCGATCGACACCATCGTGCAGGGCGCCAGCCCGCCGGGCCGCCCTGATTTCGTCAACCTGCAGCAGTCGGTGTGGGATGCACACGCGCAAGGCGCCAACTGGGGCACCGCGCATCCAGACGACGGCGAGGTCAATGACGATGGCACGCCCAACGCCAGGGCCAGCGCACAGGGCGTCGACACCGTTGAGGTCTGGAACAAGGCCAGTGCGCCTGACAAGGAGATCGACTACGCCGAGAACCGCTGGAATGCCGGTTTCCGTTTTGGCATGGTCGGCGCCTGCGACGATCACTTCCGGGAACTCTGGCTGCTGGGCGCACCCGGCATGCCCAGCACCGGCGTGTTCGCTGCGCGCGGCAGCGTGCGCGGCATCATCCAGGGCCTGCAGTCCGGTCACACCATCGTGCGCCGCAACAGCGGCAGCCTGCCGGTGATGAACGTGATGCTGGAAGCCTCGATGGGCAGTGTCGAAAAATTTACCGCAGTGGGTGGCGACGAGTTGATTGCGCCAGCTGGCACGCCGGGCAAATTGCGCATCACGGTCTATAACGGCTTTGGCACTGTCGTGACGCTGTACCGCTCGCCAGGGCGTTCTGCCGGCGCGCTCAAGACTTTCCTGCCGACATCGATTGCCGTCAGCGAAACCTATCTGGTCGACATTCTCGCCAGCGACCAGCCGAGCTGGTACCGCGTTGAAGCGCGCGGCCCGGGGCTGCCAGCAGCCATCAATACCGCGATCCTGAGTGATCCGATCAACAATCTCCCGACCCAGCTGCCGCTGCTCAACGAACTGCAGGCGCTGGCTTCGCCAATCTTCATTTCGCCATCCGCGGTAGAAGCCAAACCCGAAATCGGCGTGCCGGCCGACATCGGCAGTGACGACGGCGCCACACTGGCAATCGGCAATAGCGGCGCATTCTCCGGCTTCCCGGCGCTGGTGGTGGATGGTGGCATTGCGCATATCGTCGCCGAGGTGCATGGCGAAGGCAGCAGCAGCGCGCTCTATCGCCGTCGCAATGCCGATGGCAGTTGGTCGGCACCAGTGGATCTGGTGCCGGGCTCCCTGCAGGCACGCTTCCCGAAAATTGCGGTGCGTGGCGATAGCGTCTGGGTGGCCTGGCAGGATGGCCGCGGGGGCGAAAAACCGCATCGTCCGGCGATCTACCTGCGCCATTCTGCCGACGGCGGCAGACACTGGGAGAAGGAAATCGCGCTACGCACCCTCGGCGGCCGCGCCGAGCATCCAGACCTGGCCTTGCTTGCCGACGGCACACCGGTGGTGGCGTGGCAGGAGATCAGCGCCGACAATCCCTTCGACGTGATGCTGCAGCGTGTGGGCATCGATTCGCAACCCCTCAACCTCAGTCGCGATGGAAAAAACTTCCACGCCGCCAGCGCCAACGACACCCGCTCGGCCCTGTATCCAGCGTCAGTGTGGCCGGTGCTCGCGGTCGCCGGTGATGGCCGCGTCGCCATCGCCTGGCAGGACAATCGCACCGACAAGGACCCGCTGTGGACCGGCGGCACCGGCTACGGCAAGGGCACCGATCCGGACAATTGGCAGATCATGCTGCGCACGCTGGCCTCTGGGGCGACGGCCTGGTCGGCTCCGACCAGTCTGGGCAGCGATGATCGCGCCGACCGTCATCCAGCGCTGACCTTCACCACGGATGGTCGTCTGGTCGCCGCCTGGGACAGCAAGACGCTGTCGTCATCCGGCGTCAATCTGTCAGTCCAATCGGCAATGTCGACCGATGGCGGCGTGCAATGGTCAGCGCCCGTCGCAGTGGCCGAGGACGTCACCGCCATGAGCCAATGGCCCAAGCTAGGACGCGCCGCTGACGGCAACGCACAGCTGGTCTGGTATGACAACCGTGCCGCCGACTGGCGCTGGCGCGTCATGAGCGCAACGCTGGGCGGGAGCGCCTGGAGTAATGGCCGGCTGATCACGAGCCGTGGCATCAACAGCTGGCCGGCGGTCAGCAACGGCGTCCTCGCCTTTGCCAGCACGCGCAACGCACAGCGCCTGCAACGTGATCGCACCCAGCAGATCTTCCTGCTGCAGCCCTGAGATCCATCGCAGCGTTGTGTGCTTCACCCATGGCCCCGCAACAGCGGGGCCATTTTATTTGGCGCGCTCACTTGATTTACGCCTGCGGCATCCCATGTTCAGGTGATGAACAAAAAAGCCGTTCCGGTCCTGCTGGCGCTCAGCGCGCTGCTGCATCTTTATATCGGCCTGCGCTTGCAGCCCGATCTCGCATTCAGCCCAGCGGCGCAATGGAGCCTGACGGTCTGGCTGATTGCTTCGACGCTGTTGATCCCCGCCCCGCTGCTGGTTCGCCTGTCACCGATCGGCCGCGCTGGTGATGCACTGGGCTGGATCGGCTACCTGGCGATGGGCGTGTTCTCCTCGCTGTTCGTGCTGACGGTCCTGCGTGACGTGCTGCTGGGCGCTGCGGCACTGCTCAACATGATCTGGCCCAGCGCCATCGCCATACCAACATTGCGTGAATACAGCGTGATCGGCCTGCTCGCGGTCACCGCCATCGCGTCGCTGATCGGCGTGTTCAATGCGCGCCGCCTGGCCAAGGTGGTCGAAGTCCAAGTGCCCATCGCCAATCTGCCGAAAGCGCTGGAAGGCTTCAGCATCGTGCAGATCAGCGACATCCATGTCGGGCCAACGATCAAGAAGGGTTACATCAGCGCCATCGTCGAGGCGGTGAACAGGCTCAAGCCCGATGTCGTGGCCGTCACCGGCGATATCGTTGATGGCTCGGTCGCGCGCCTGCGCAAGCATGTGGCGCCGCTGGGCAATCTGTCTGCACGCCATGGCGTCTACGCCGTTACCGGCAACCACGAGTACTACTCCGGCGCCGATGCCTGGGTCACGGAATTGCGGCGTCTTGGACTGTCCGTACTGATGAACGAGAACGCGGTGCTCAGCCACGATGGCTCCAGCGTCCTGATCGGTGGCGTCACCGATTACACCGCGCACAAGTTCGACCCGGCGCATAAAAGCGATCCTGCAGCCGCACTGGCCGGCTCGTCGACGGATATCGCCATCAAAGTGCTGCTCGCGCATCAGCCACGCACCGCGCCAGCGGCCGAAGCCGCAGGCTTTGACCTGCAACTGTCCGGCCACACCCACGGTGGCCAGTTCCTGCCCTGGAAGTGGTTTGTTCCATTGCAACAACCCTTTACCGCAGGTTTGCACCGCCTGCGCAAGCTCTGGGTCTATACCAGCCGTGGCACGGGTTACTGGGGGCCACCGATCCGTTTCGGTGCGCCGTCTGAAATCACCCACCTGCGACTGGTTGCGCAATAAACCGGCGTCTTTGTCCACGAACTGTAAATTGTCATCCTCGCCTTGCTGACTTGCAGTAGCATGGTCGCAACATCGATGGCAGCAGGACGCTCCCCTCGGGCCAACACGTTCAGTGACGCTTGCCAGCGTCACCAGCGTCCACTTCGCTGCAACCACCGCTGGCTCCTATGCCCACCCCGATGTCTCCGGACGCTGTGTCGTCGCGCTTCCGTGCACGCTTTTTCCATCCGCGCCATTGGCTCACTTGGCTAGGTATCAGCCTGCTGTGGTTGATCTGCCTGTTGCCGATCAGCTTCGTGCTCGGATTCGGCCGTGGCCTCGGCTGGACGGCTGGCCGTATTCTCAAACGCCGCCGCCACATCACCCGGGTCAACCTGAAGCTGTGCTACCCGGAGTTGAGCGATATCGCGCGCGAACAACTGGTTGATGATCACTTCTCCGCGCTCGGCGCCGGCGTATTCGAAACCGGCTACGCGGCGTTTGCCTCCGACGCCTGCCTGCGCAAGCGCGGTGAACTCGTCGGCGTGGAACACCTTGATGAAGCGATGAAAGGGGGCCACGGCGTGCTGCTGCTCACCGGCCACTTCACCACGCTGGAAATGGGCGCGCGTTATCTCTGCATCAACAACCGCCCCTTCCACGCGATGTACCGTCCGCTCAACGACGAGCTGCTCGATTACTTCATGCGCAAATGGCGTGAAGGACGTTCGCTTCTCCCCGCGCTGCCCAAATCGGATTTGAAGAAGCTGGTGCGCACGCTGCGTGAAGGCCGCTGCATCTGGTACGGCCCCGATCAATCGCTGGAAAAGGAAGGCGCTGCGCATGTGCCCTTCTTCGGTGTACCGACGCTGACGCTGACTTCAACCTCACGCCTCGCACACATGGGCCGCGCCAAGGTCGTGCCTTATTTCCCGGCCTTCGTGGATGGACGCTACCGCGTCACCTTCCTGCCTGCACTGGAAAATTTTCCTGGCGTCTGTGAAATCGCGGACACCACACTGATCAACAAGATGCTCGAAGCCGGCATTCGCCTGTCACCCGCGCAGTATTTCTGGTCGCACCGCCGCTTCAAGCATCCGCCGCCGGGAATGTGTGACCCTTACAAGCGCTAACGTCCCTTGTAATTCGCTTCGCGGCGCTCGATGAAAGACTGCACGCCTTCCTTGACGTCTTCGGATTTCATCACAACGGCAAGATCCGGCATGAAGCGCTCGATGGCGCGCTGCATATCCAATTCCAGCGAAAGGCGTGAGGACTTGAGGCTGGCGTAAACCGCCAGCGGCGCCTGCCTGGCAATGCGCTCTGCCAGTTCCAGTCCACGTTCAAAGACTTTCCCGGGCTCGACCACTTCCTGGACCATGCCGATACGCAGTGCCTCCTGCGCATTGAACTCATCACCGGTCAGCAGATAGCGCTGCGCATTGGCCCAGCCGAATTCCTGCACCATGCGAACGGTGGCGCCGCCACAGGCATAGATCGCGCGCTTCACTTCGATCTGGCCAAAGCGCGCGTCGCTGCTGCAAACGCGGATATCGCCCGAGAGCGCCAACTCGATCCCTACCGTGAAACAGATGCCCTGGATCGCGAAGACCAGCGGCTTGGTCACGCGCTTTTCAGGCACCAACCCGAGCGGATCGCGCTCGTGCTCGGCATAGGTCGGCCAGGCACCGGAGCCAAAGCGGTCACCCCACTGCGGCAGGTCAACGCCTGCGGTGAAATTCTTTCCGTGTGCGAACACAAGACCGCAGCGCAGTTCCGGATCGGCATCCAGCGTGCCGTAGGCAGCGGCCAGCTGCATGAACATCTCGGGATCAAAGCCGTTGTATTTCTCCGGACGATTGAACCCGATCAGCAGCACATGACCGCGCCGTTCCAGGGTTATCTTGGGTTCACTCATGCTCGCATCTCCCTATCGTTGCCATCATCCACGAACGGTTCGCATCGGTTCCAGCGTAGCCAACCGGAACTCACGGCTGACCTTGCCGACTTCCTCGGGGAAAGCAGCGAGATTGACGTTCATGGAAAAACCCATGGGCGCCTCCACCGGCCTGAAGAAATCATCGAAGTGACTCGCCACGATCCATCGCGGCTGCAAGCGTGTCAGCACGCGCGACCAGTAGTCACGCGTGAAGCGCCTGCCGGCTATGCCCGCGAGAAAAATATCAACGCCGCCAGTGGGCACTTCATCATCAATCAGGTTGGCGCTGCCCTGGTGATAGATCCTGATGCCGGCGACTTCAATCAGGATCGCCCACACCTGGCCACAGCGGTACGCGTTGGGCGACAAGGCATCCAGATGTTCGCAGGTGAGTTCGCCATCATTGGGAACGCCATGCCCCAGCACCAGCTTGGAATGCAGGCTCGGGATAAACCGCACGGTGAACGGCCCCATCTCGTAGGTCTTGCGTGGCTCGACTTCCTTCGCGAGGTGGCGCAAGCCGTGCAGTGCCATCAGGTTCACCAGCGACTTGGAGCCATAGGCCGGTGCGTTGTAGCGGCGCGCGATCTCGGGCGCATCAATCGCATGATCGAAGTGGCAGTGCCCGACCAGAACGCCGGCGACCTGATCGTTCATCCCCGCGAGCGAGCGATCAAGCACCGCGGCATCCGGCAATGAAGGCTGGCGCCGCAGCACCGCGCCCAGGGGCACGCGCGACAGGTAAGGATCGATATAAATGCTGTGGCCTTGATAGCCGATGCGATAACCGGCAGTGCCCAGCCATTGCAGTTCCAGTCCGGCCGGCAACGGCAGCTTCTGGCCCAGCAACTCGCTCTGCACCGCCGCATCATGTTGTGTTCGCTCGCCGCGCTGGGCGGCGAAGCGAATGAGACTGCCCAGGTGCCGCAAATCATCAAGCATCATCACTCTCCGAACGACAGCAGCATCATTTCAAATCATGATGACGATCAATCGTCGATGGTCAGCGTCTGCTCGACAGGAGCGCCCGCTTTCAGTTCCCAGGCACGCATTTCAAGCACGCCTTTGATGTTGAGCGAAATGACCAGATGCAATCCGCCAGCAGACAACTGCTGGGCTTCGGGCACTGCAGGTGCGAGTGGATTCGACCACAGGCGCGCCCAGAGCTCGGCGCCTGCCGGTGGTGCGCCCGCATGATACGACTGCGGCTGCGCGCCGCCACGCACCCAGCCCGTGATGGATTCGGGCTGCGCAATCTGCGCTTCGTGCAGAATCCGGATCGCCAGGCGGCGCGGCATTACCAGTGTTTGCTTAGACATGAGTCATTCCCTGATTATTTATTTCTGTTGCAGACCGAACATTGCGTGTCTGCGGAGATCCTGAGTCGACGCCAGCGCATCAACAGCGCATCCCAGGTCATCAGATGACCGGCATCGTCGCCCAGGCCGAGTAACAATTTCAACGCCGCTAGCGCCTGCAGGCTGCCCATCGTGCCTACGACGGGACCGAGCACTCCCGCTTCCTCACAGGTTTCCTGCGCTTCACCGGCGTCCGGATACAAGCATGCATAGCAAGGGCCGCCACGACGCAGATCAAACACCGCAAGCTGGCCTTCAAAGCGGATGGCCGCGCCGGAAACCAGCGGCTTGCGCGCAACCACGCAGGCGTCGTTGACGGCAAACCGTGTCGGGAAATTGTCGCTGCAATCGAGTACGACATCGGCCTGTGCAACCGCATCCTGCCAATTCGTATCGTCACGCAGTTCCACTTCAACCTGTGGATTCAATGCAGCAAGCTGTTCTTTTGCGGCTTCGGTTTTACTACGACCGAGATCACCCTGCCGATACAGGATCTGGCGCTGCAGGTTGGTGAGATCGACACGATCACGATCGGCCAGGATCAGCCGGCCGATGCCTGCTCCAGCAAGATACAAGGCCGCAACGGAGCCCAGGCCGCCGACGCCAATCACCAGCGCGGTGGAATCCTGCAGGAGTTGCTGGCCGTTGACGCCGATTTCGCGCAAGACGATCTGGCGGCTGTAGCGGGCGAAGTTGGAAGAACTAGACATGGCTGGATTGTGCCATGCGGCCACCGCTGCAGCGCTCGTGCCCACCGAGATCAACACGCGATTCAACCTGCGTGAATCCGGCCAGCGTCAGCAGTTCACGCACGGCCGCAGCCTGGTCGTAACCATGTTCCAGCAACAGCCATCCATCGGGGAATAAATGCATCGGCGCGCTGGCGATGATTTCGCGAATCGCGTTGAGGCCATCGCCACCATCGGTCAGCGCCATCAGCGGTTCATGGCGCAAGGTCTGTAGATGGGTATCACCCAGGGTGATGTAAGGCGGGTTGGACACAATCAGGTGACAGCGCTCGCCTTCCAGCGGCTGCAGCCAGCAACCGTTGCGCAAGCTCACGCGCTCGAGGCCTAGCTGCTTCGCATTGTCGCGTGCGATGGCAATGGCGGCATCCGAGAAATCAGTGGCGATGACTTTGGCGTCGGCACGCTCGCTGGCAATCGCCAGGGCAATCGCGCCGCTGCCGGTGCCCAGATCAGCGATGCGCGGCTCCTGTTGGTCACGCACGGTCTCCAGCGCCCACTCCACCAGCAATTCAGTCTCGGGACGTGGCACCAGGACACCGGGCCCGACCTTCAGCGTGAGTGTCCAGAAACCTTTTTCGCCGGTGAGATACGCCACCGGCTCCTGCTTGGCGCGGCGCGCTACCAGCTTGTCGAAGGTGGTTTGGGTTGCTGCGTCCAGCGGTTCCTTCAGCCGCATGAAAATCTGCGCGCGGGTCCAGCCGGTGAGATGGCCCAGCAATAATTCAGCATCAAGCCGCGGGCTGTCGCTGACCGGTTCGATCAGAGATTGCGCCGCGACCAATGCTTCGCCAACGTTCATGTCGCGATTTTACTCACCAATTTCCGCCAGCAGTTCTGCCTGGTGTTCAGCCAGCAAGGGCTTGATCACCGGGTCGAGGTCACCCATCACGATGCGATCCAGCTGGTACAGCGTCAGGTTGATGCGGTGATCGGTGACGCGGCCCTGCGGATAGTTGTAAGTGCGAATGCGCTCCGAACGGTCACCGGTGCCAACCAGTTTCTTGCGGGTGGCGGCCATTTCACTTTCCTGCTTGCTGCGCTTGGCATCGAGCAGGCGCGAACCGAGCAGCGCCATCGCCTTCGCGCGGTTCTTGTGCTGGCTGCGTTCTTCCTGGCATTCCACCACCAGGCCAGTCGGAACGTGGGTGATGCGAATCGCCGACTCGGTCTTGTTGACGTGCTGGCCCCCGGCGCCGGACGCGCGATAGGTGTCGATCTTCAGATCCGCCGGATTGACGTCGATCTGCGCTTCCTCGATTTCCGGCAGCACGGCAACCGTCGCCGCGGAAGTGTGGATACGTCCCTGCGTCTCTGTTTCAGGAACACGCTGCACACGATGCGCGCCGGATTCGAACTTGAGCACCGAGTACGCACCAAAACCTTCGATGCGCGAAATGATTTCGCGGAAGCCGCCGTGCTCGCCTTCGTTCATCGACAGCACTTCAATCTTCCAGCCCAGCTGCTCCGCGTACTTGGAATACATGCGGAACAGATCGCCGGCGAAGATCGCGGCCTCGTCACCGCCGGTACCGGCGCGGATTTCGAGGAAGACGTTATTGGCATCGAGGGGATCCTTGGGCACCAGATGGCCCTGCAGGTCTTTCTCCAGTTCTTCCTGGCGTGCGCGTGCCTGCGGCAGTTCGGCGTCGGCCATCTCGCGCATTTCGCGATCCGGATCGGACTGCATCTGCTCGAGGTTCTTGATCTCTTCGACGATGGCCAGAAACGCCGAGAACGTTTCTGACAGGGGGCCAAGCTGCGCATATTCCTGCGACATGCGCCGGAACTTGTCGGTGTTGTTGATCACTTCCGGCGTCGACATTTCGCCCGCGATTTCTTCGCGGCGGTCGGCCAGTTGCTGGAGTTTGGTGAGGAAACTTTCTTTCATGTCGTTCCTGCCTCATCGCAGCAGGAGACGGGAACAGAAGAAAGCTGCGGGCGAAGTCTTGCCGGCTTTCGATTGCTCCCTCTCCCGCGCGGGAGAGGGATTGGTCTAATTTTCGGAGTCCGGGAGGCCGTACAGCTTGCGTGCGGCATTCAGCAGCAGCGCCTGCTCGACAGCGGTGGCGTGACGCAAAGCCTGGCTCGGTGCGTGCATCAACTTGTTGCTGAGCGTGTCAGCGAGAAAGCTCATGACATCTTCTGGCGCTTCGCCGGCGGCCAGGCGACGGCGCGCTTTTTCAAGGACATCATCACGCTGACTGCGCGCATGCGCGCGGAGCTGGGAAATGGTGGCAGCCGCATCGCGGCCTTCGAGCCAGTGGCTGAATTCCTGCGCGTATTCGCGCACCAGCACTTCGGCCTGTTGCGCCGAGGCTTCGCGCAGTTTCATGTTTTCTTCGATCACCGAACGCAGATCATCAACGGTGTAGAGATAGACGTCTTCCATCTTGCTGATGCGCGGATCGATATCGCGCGGCACCGCAAGATCAATCATGAAGACCGGCTTGCGGCGACGGCGCTTGCCGGCGGCCAGTTCCATCACCGGCTGTTCCAGCACGTAACCGCTGGCGGCGGTGCTGGAGATGATCAGGTCGGCGTTGCCGACATGACCGGGAAGATCATTGAGACTGATGGCGTAACCATGCACCTCACGCGCCAGCTTTTCGGCGCGCTCAAGGCTGCGGTTGGCGACAACGATGTGGCCGATGCCGTGCTGATTCAGATAGCGCGCAATCAGCTGGATCATTTCGCCGGCGCCGATCAGCAGCGCGGTCTGCTCATGCAGGTCGGCAAAGATGCGCTTGGACATCTGCACGGCGGCGTAGGCCATCGACACTGGATGCGCGCCGACCTGGGTCTCGTTGCGGACCAGCTTGGCAACGGCAAAGGAATGCTGGAACAGGCGCGACAGCACCGGTCCGAGCGAGCGATTTTCGTTAGCCACCGCAAACGACTGCTTCATCTGCCCGAGGATCTGCGGCTCGCCCACCACCATCGAATCAAGACCGGAGGCCACGCGCAGGCTATGGGTGATGCTGCCGCTGTCACGGTGGGTGTAGAGGAATTTCTCCAGATAACCTTCCGGCGCCTGGCGCTCGCGCCGCCACCAGTCGAGGATGCGGCGCTCTTCATCCAGCGCCGCCACCGTCATGATCTCGGTGCGGTTGCAGGTGGAAATGATGGCGGCCTCGTCCACCCCCGGCAGCGCGCGCAGGCGCATCAGGGCGTCGGAGAGGTCACTTTCGGCAAACGCCATGCGCTCACGCGCTTCCAGCGGCGCGTTGTGATGGGACAAGCCTAAGGTGATCAATGCCATTTGTTGCCAATTTTCGGGCATGCCCAGCGCAGGCACAAGCGAAGTCAGGTTTTTATCTGATCGCAACCATCATGCTGTCGATTTCAGAATGTGCCTATACAATATCTTATATCAATATTTATAGATATATTAAAACTTTTGTCGATTGCAGAAACCAGCATCAAGCCAATCTCCCGAGAACCTGTTTTTTGATTGCGCAAACGCAAAGCTCAACTGCGAAATTGAACTGCGATGTGATAGAAAGGTCTTTACATACAGCACTCCACCCGGCACCCCTCTCTGTGAATTCCACGCCCCACTTTCGTCCTCTCGCTCGTCCTCTGGCACTGACCCTGATCGCTGCAATGCTCACGCTTGCGGGAGCCCCTGCGCAGGCAGCCGGCTCGGGCAACAAGGCCAATATTGCCGCGCAGGTCCACATCATGGCCGGCGAAATGGCAGCGGGACGCAATCAGCCCGGGGTTGCGGCCAGTGAATTCCTGCAGGCGCTGCAAACGATCCAGGATCCGGACTTGGCCGGTCGCGCCACTTCGCTGGCGCTCAATGCCCAGGACGCGAACCTGAGCCTGGCCACCGCCAAGCGCTGGCTGGAACTGGAGCCCAACTCGCAGGATGCACGCGAAGTGATCGCGCGCGTTTCCCTGCTCAAGGGCGACAAGGCAGAAACCTATCGTCAATGCGAAGCCATTATCACGGGCGTCGCCGGTGGACAGGACGATGGCTTCATGCAGGTTGCGCGCTTGCTCAGCCTGGCCGGCCCGGCCCAGGCCGACGACGCCCTCGGCGTGATGACGCAGCTGGTGGCAAAGTGGCCGAAAGTCGCCGCCGCCCACCACGCCATGAGCCTGCTGGCGCTGCGCTTTGGCAAAACCGATATCGCCTACAGCTCCGCACAGGAAGCGATCCGCCTCGACCCGCCCAACCAGGATCACCGCATGCTGATGGTGGGCGTGCTGGTCAAGCAGGACAAGGTGGATGAAGCCACCACGGAATTCGACAAGCTCAGCAAGGACAACCCCAAAGCCAGCGACATGCGCATGGGCTACGCCAAGCTGCTGCTCGAATCCGACCAGCGCGATGCCGCTCGCGCGCAGATCCGCCAGGTGCTGAAAGAAAAACCGGACCATGCCGACGCCCACTTCGCACTCGGCGTGATGGCCTTCAATGATCGTGACTATGACGAGGCCGAACAGGAATTCAAGCGCCTGCTCAATGGCAAGCGCGGCGTCGAAGCCGCCTATCAATTGGGCCGCATTGAAGAAGCGCGCAAGAACTATGCGCAGGCCCTCAATTGGTATGAGCAGGTCAACAAGGGCGAAGTCGCCGTCGATGCAGTGGTCCGGCGCGCCTATGTCCTGGCCCAGGTGAAACAGGTGGATGCCGCGCAGGCCCTGATGGCGCAGCTGCGTGATGAGCTACCGCAGTATGAGCAGCGCTTCTACATGGCGGAAGGCGACCTGCTGTTGAACGTCGGCGAACTGGACCGCGCGCTCAAGATCTATAACGAGTCCCTGCAGGCGCTGCCGGATGACATCGACCTGCTCTACGGCCGCTCGCTGGTGTATGAACGCACCGGCCAGATTGACCTGGCCGAGAAAGACCTGCGCACCATGATCGCCAAGGATTCCAACGACGCCCGCGCCATGAACGCGCTCGGCTACATGCTGACCGTGCACAGCCAGCGCTATGAAGAAGCCAACAAGCTGATCAGCCGCGCGCTGGAACTGACGCCGGATGATGCCGCCGTCATGGACAGTCTCGGCTGGGTACAATTCAAGCTCGGCAAGAAAGCCGAAGCCCGCGCCATGCTGCAGAAAGCCTTCGACAAGTTTCCGGATCCGGAAGTCGCCGCCCATCTGGGCGAGGTGATGTGGGCGCTGGGAGAAAAAGATCAGGCTCGCGCGCTCTGGGACAAAGCCATGCAACAATCCCCGGATGCCGACACACTGCGGGAAACCGTAGATCGACTGACAAAATAAATGCACGGGCCAAACGCGACCCGTCATCAAATTACAATGAAGTCTCAACTCATAATGACTGCGGCAGCACTGATGCTGCTGGGAGGATGCGCCAGCATGGGGCAAAAGAATCAGGCCAAAACGGCCGAAGATCATTGGGAAGCACGCAGCGCGCAGCTGGAAAAAGTCGATCATTTCCTGATGCAGGCGCGCGCCTCCTATGGCCGCTTGATGCCGGTCAAGGCGGACTTGCGCTGGCAGCAGAATGCCGACGGCAGCTTTGAACTGCGCGTTGCCGGTCCTTTTGGCATGGGCGCCACCACCATCAGCGGCACGCCCGACAACGTGCAGGTGCGCACGCGCAGCGGCACTTACCAAAGCAGCAATCCCGAGCAATGGATCCAGGACAAGATGGGCTGGACCCTCCCCATCGGCGGCCTGCGCTTCTGGATTCTGGGCATGCCCTCGCCGCATTCCGATGCCGATATCGATCTGGACCGCGAAGGCCGCGTGCTGACACTGGAACAGGACGGCTGGACCCTCAGCTACACCGAATACCAGAACGCCGGCGCGTATCAGCTGCCGCGCAAGTTCGATGTCAGCAACAAGGACGTGCGGCTCAAGGTCGTCGTCGATTCCTGGGACGATCTCCCCGCAGCGCGCTGAGCCACGCTGCCCGCACGCATCATGTCCAACGTTCCCTTCACCACGGAATTCCCCTGGCCCGCGCCGGCCAAGCTGAACCTGTTCCTGCATGTCACTGGCCGCCGCGCCGATGGGTACCACACGCTGCAGACGGTGTTTCAGTTCCTGGATTTTGGCGATAGCCTGTTTTTTGTCCCGCGTGGTGATGGCGTCATCCACCGCAGCGGCGGCCCCGGTGAAATCCCGGAAGACCAGGATCTGGTGATCCGCGCGGCACGCGCTTTAAAGAGTGCCAGCGGCGCCGGCCTTGGCGCCGACATCGCCGTCACCAAGCGCATTCCCATGGGTGGCGGGCTGGGCGGCGGCTCATCCGATGCAGCCACCACGCTGGTGGCCCTCAATCGCTTATGGAATCTCGGCTTTACCACCGATGAGCTGGCCACCATCGGCCTCAAGCTCGGCGCGGATGTACCGGTGTTCGTGCGCGGCCTGGCCTCCTGGGCTGAAGGCGTCGGCGAACATCTGCGCCCCTTGAATCTGCCCGAGCCGCATTACCTGGTGATCACGCCACCGGTTGCCGTCAGCACCGGCGAAATTTTCAATGCGCCCGAATTGCCGCGCGCCACCGAGCCCATCACCGCCGAAGCTTTTCTGGGCGGCGAAGGCCGGAACGATTGCGAAGCCGTGACCTGCGCGCGCTACCCGCAGGTGAAGGAAGCACTGGACTGGCTGCGCCAGTTTGGCCCGGCACGCATGTCCGGCACTGGCTCTTCCGTATTTTTACCCTGCCCTTCACGCGCCGAAGCCCGCAGCCTGCAAGACCAGGTCCCCCGCAACTGGCACTCCTTTGTTGCCGCGGGCCTGAATCAATCGCCCTTGAAAATTCTCTGATGCAATCAAAGGTGACGCAGGTATAATGCGCGCCGCTTAAGACGGTCGCTGTATTGGGGAGTCGCCAAGTGGTAAGGCAGCGGGTTTTGATCCCGCCATTCCCAGGTTCGAATCCTGGCTCCCCAACCATCGTTTACCGCCGTAGCACCGTATATTGTTGACTGCGTCAGCTTTGCCTTTCCGCTAAACCTTACAGATTTAACGAGACCGCATATGAGCGACTCCAAGCTGATGCTCTTTTCGGGCAACGCCTGTCCCAAACTTGCCCAGGACATCGCCGGTTACCTGAAACTGCCCCTCGGCCAGGCTTCGGTAGGTCGCTTCTCCGATGGCGAAGTCCAGGTCGAAATTCTTGAGAACGTCCGCGGTCGTGACGTTTTCGTCATCCAGTCCACCTGTGCGCCAACCAACGACAACCTCGTTGAACTGCTGATGATGCTGGACGCCCTGCGTCGCGCATCGGCCGGTCGCCTGACGGCTGTCATTCCTTACTTTGGTTATGGTCGCCAGGATCGCCGCCCTCGCAGTGCGCGCGTGCCGATCTCGGCCAAGGTCGTCGCCGACATGATCTCGCTCGGTGGCGCCAACCGCGTCCTCACCGTCGACCTGCACGCCGACCAGATTCAGGGTTTCTTCGATATCCCGGTCGACAACGTTTATTCGAGCCCAGTGCTGCTCGGCGACATCTGGCGCCAGAAGTACGAGAACCTGATCGTGGTTTCGCCTGACGTTGGCGGCGTGGTTCGCGCCCGCGCAGTGGCCAAGCGCCTCGACGATGCCGACCTCGCCATCATCGACAAGCGTCGCCCGAAAGCGAACGAATCCAAGGTGATGAACATCATCGGCGACGTTGATGGCAAGACCTGCGTCATGGTTGACGACATGGTCGACACCGCCGGCACCCTGTGCAAGGCCGCCGCCGCCCTGAAGGAACACGGTGCCGTGAAGGTCGTGGCTTACGTCACCCACCCGGTTCTCTCCGGCCCGGCCGTCAGCAACATCACCAACTCGCAGCTGGATGAACTGGTCGTCACCGACTCCATCCCGCTCTCCCCCGCAGCCGCCAAGTGCCCGAAGATCCGCCAGATCTCGATTGGCGGCCTGCTGTCCGAAACCATCCGCCGCATCAGCGCGGAAGAGTCGGTCAGCTCGCTGTACGTCGACTAAACCAAGCGACGAGCTTTTTTTGTAGGAGCGCCTCTTAGGCGCGATAGCTCCATCGCCAATCGCGCCTAAGACGAGGGCATGGATGCCCGAGGTAGAGCAACGCAGGAGCAGTTGCCGAGGCGCTTCTACTGTTGAATTAAATAATTGTCTTATATTTCTTTAGACAATACTTTAAAACTAAATGCTGGCCCATCGAGCAACTCCCGGGCACACCAAAAAGGCATTTCAAACAGCCATTTCCCCTCGCGTGCGGCTTTGCGCAATGCCCCCGCGCCCGGTAGAATGCGCGCCCCTTCGTGCCTGGTCGCGGGTGCGGGGTTCATTTATCGGAGAGTTATTGTGAAAACGAATTTCGTAGTTAATGCCGAAGCACGTACGCTGCAAGGAACGGGTGCGAGCCGCCGTCTGCGTCGTACGGGTAAGGTGCCTGCCATCATTTATGGTGGCAAGGATGCCGCTGAAGCCGTGTCACTGGACCACAACGAACTGTGGAACCACCTCAAGACTGAAGCCTTCTACTCGCACATCCTGACCCTCAAGCTCGCCGGCAAGGATCAGCAGGTTGTGTTGAAGGACATGTCGCGTCACCCGGTCAAGGACACCATCCTGCACCTCGACCTTCAGCGCGTTCTGGCTGACGTCCTGCTGCGCATGCACGTTCCGCTTCACTTCACCGGCGCAGAAATTGCTCCTGGCGTGAAGGTTGCCGGCGGTATCGTTGAGCACCACCTCAACCAGGTTGAAGTGGAATGCTTGCCGAAGGACCTGCCTGAGTTCATCGAAGTTGACCTGTCGAAGCTGGAACTGAACGACACCGTTCACCTGTCGCAGCTCACGCTTGGCGCCGGCGTTCAGCTGGTTCAGCTCAAGCACGACAATGACCAGTCGGTTGTGGCCATCCACCTGCCGCGCGCCGCTGCTGCAGTTGAAGAAGTGGCTGCTGCTCCGGTCTCGGCTGAAGTGCCTGCTGCCAACCAGAAGGCTCCGGTGGCTGCTGCCGCTGCTGCTCCTGCCAAGAAGGACGCCAAGAAGAAGTAATTCTTCTGGATGCGAATCCACCCCGTCCGCCTGCGCAAGTGGCCGGACGGGGTTTTCGTTTAGAACGCAGAAAATTTTTCCACGCATATGTCATCGACACTTCGCGCGATCATTGGCCTCGGCAATCCCGGATCCGAATACGAACGCACGCGTCACAACGCGGGCTTCTGGTTCGTCGACCAGCTCGCCGCGGCGGAGCGCACGAGCTTCCGCAACGAATCGAAGTTTCAGGGCGAGCTGGCACGCATCAAGTGCGGCGGTGAAGACCTTCTGTTGTTCAAGCCGATGACCTTCATGAATCGCAGCGGTGAGCCCACGCAGAAGCTGGCACAGTTCTACAAGCTGACGCCGCAGGACATCCTCGTTGCTCACGATGAGCTCGACATGCCCGCAGGCACCACGCGCATGAAAGCCGGTGGCGGTCATGGTGGACACAACGGCCTGCGTTCCATGCATCAACATTTCGGCCCCGATTATTTGCGCCTGCGGATTGGCATTGGCCATCCCGGACACAAGGATATGGTCCACAACTACGTACTCGGCCGCGCCAGCAAGGCGGACGAGCAATTGATCAACGACTCGTTGATCTCGGCGGCTGCTGCAATCCCGGTCTGGCTCACGCAGAACTGGGACAAGGCCGTGCACCAATTACATAGCGTCAAATAAAGAGACATACACATGGGCATCAAATGCGGAATCGTCGGTCTTCCCAACGTTGGCAAGTCGACCCTGTTCAATGCGCTGACCAAAGCGCAAATCGCAGCGGAAAACTATCCCTTCTGCACCATCGACCCGAACGTTGGCGTGGTCGGCGTGCCAGATCCGCGCCTTGATGCGCTGTCCGCCATCGTCAAGCCGCAGCGCGTGTTGCCTGCGAGCGTTGAATTCGTCGATATCGCCGGTCTTGTTGAAGGCGCCAGCGAAGGCAAGGGCAAGGGCAATGCCTTCCTCTCGCACATCCGTGAGACCGATGCGATTGCCCACGTCGTGCGTTGCTTCGTCGATGATGACGTCATCCACGTGATGGACAGCGTTGATCCGATCCGCGACATCGAAGTCATCGGCACTGAACTCGCCCTCGCCGACCTTGAGCGCGTCACCAAATCGATGGAGCGTTCCGCCAAGCTCGCCAAGAGCGGCAACGCCGAAGCCATCGCCCGCGTCGCCTGCCTCACGCGCGTCCAGGCACATCTGGATGCTGGCAACGCCGTGCGTAGCCTGAGCCTCGACGACAATGAAAAAATCATCGTCAAGGAATTGCAGCTGATCACCGCCAAGCCTGGCCTCTACATCACCAACGTCGATGAAGCCGGCCTCGGCGGCAATGAATACGTGGATCGCGTGAAGGCGCTGGCGGCCAAGGAACATGCGACGGTCGTCATCGTCTGCGCGCAAATCGAAGCCGAAATCGCCCAGCTTGATGAAGGCGACAAGAAAGACTTCCTCGACTCCCTCGGTCTTGAAGAACCCGGCCTCAACCGCGTCATCCGCAGCGCCTACGATCTGCTCGGCCTGCAAACCTACTTCACCGCCGGCGTACAGGAAGTGCGCGCATGGACGGTGAAAGTCGGCGCCACCGGCCCACAGGCAGCAGGTGTGATCCACACCGATTTCGAGAAGGGCTTCATCCGCGCCGAAGTGATCGGCTACAACGACTACATCCAGTTCAAGGGCGAAGCCGGCGCCAAGGAAGCTGGCAAGTGGCGTCTGGAAGGCAAGGAATACATCGTGCAGGAAGGCGACGTGATGCACTTCCGCTTCAACGTCTAGGCGACATCGCCGGACGCTTGAGCAGCACTCCACCGAAAGCGCGATGCAAGATCTGATTGCCGAGTCCCTGCGAATCGACGTGCCCGGCGGAGAGCTGTTCCTGCGTCGCTGGACGCCGAGCGCAGCAAGCGACCAAGCGCCGATCGTGCTGCTGCATGACTCGCTGGGCTGCGTTGAGATGTGGCGTGATTTTCCTGCGCAACTGGCCGCTGGATTGAACCGACCCGTGCTGGCCTATGACCGCCTCGGCTTTGGCCAGTCCAGCCAACGTTACGCACCTCCTTCATTCGATTTTATTGATGAAGAAGCCGTCGTGGTTTTCCCCGAGCTTTGCCGGGCGCTGAAACTCGGCAAGGTCGTGCTGTTTGGTCACAGTGTAGGCGGCTCCATGGCCATCGCCATTGCCGCACATCAGGCATCGACAGGACGCTGCGCCAGCGTGATCACCGAGTCAGCACAGCCCTTTATTGAAGCGCGAACCCTTGACGGAATCATCGCTGCAAAAAAAGCATTTTCCGATCCCGCGCAGTTTTCCAAACTCGCCAGGTATCACGGCGAGAAAGCGCAGTGGGTCTTGGATGCGTGGACGGAAACCTGGCTGAATCCGGCATTCAGGGACTGGAAGCTGGATAACCATTTATCCCGGGTTGCATGCCCGGTCTTGGCGATCCACGGCGACCAGGACGAATACGGAAGCTGCGCATTCCCGCGTCATATCGCGGACCGCGTGCAGTCTTATGCAGAGACCGCCATCCTCGAAGGATTCGGCCACGTTCCGCATCGTGAAGATGGCCAGAAAATCCTGGATGTCGTTGCGTCGTTCCTGGCGAAAACCGATAGCCTCTGACGCTACCGTTCCAGCGTCATCCCGTCCCGAATGCAGTAAAAGATCCTGCGCCAGCAGCAGGATTCCTCACCACGTCTGCAATGACGTCCGCCTAGAAGCGGCGCTGATCCGGCGGAGGCGGCACCCACTGGTAGGTCCAGGTTTCCGTCAGCGGCTGGCCCTTCAGGCGCAGGTACATGCGGAAATCGATGGGCTCTACGCTGTCATCGGTGGTGCGCAGGTCAAACATCGCGCGATAGCCGTTGATCTCGAACTGCGGGCGCGCAGAAGTGATTTCCACTTTTCCGCGTGAAGCCCAGATCACCGGCTCCACCTTGGCATCACGCGCGAGCTGCGCAAGATTGCCGCCGTTGAAGTCCACCGCAAAGCGCCACGAGAAATACTTGCGCGGCTGGCCAACCACGCCACCGATACCGGTGCGCGTCGCCACCACCTGCCCCAGCGGCGAAGCCACCGGCATGCGCACGCCCCAGTTGAGGCGATAGCTGAACAGCAGTTCCTGCCCTGGCATCGGTTTGGCGGCCGGGTTCCAGTAGGCCACGATATTGTCGAAGGTTTCATCAGCGGCGGGCAGCTCGATCAACTGCACGGCGCCCTTGCCCCAGCTGTTGTTCGCGCCATAACGCGGCTCAACCCAGAGGCTGGGACGACGATCGTAGAACACGCCGTCATCCTGGTAGTGATCAAAATCGCGATCGCGCTGCATCATGCCAAAGCCGCGCGGATTCTCATCGAGATAAGAGTTCGTGCGCACGCCGGTCGGATTGTTGAGCGGACGCCACAGCCATTCGCCCGTGCCGGCATTGATCGACAGGCCATCGGAATCGTGGATCTCCGGACGCCAGTCATTGGCCATACGGCGATCGTTCTCGCCAAACAGGTACATGCTGGTCAGCGGTGCAACGCCCAGGCGCTCGATCGGCTTGCGTGGATACAGAGCGGAATCGACATCCATCGTCAGTGGCTCGCCCGGAGCAATGTCAAAACGATAGGCGCCGGTAATGCTCGGCGACTCCAGCAGCGCGTAGATCGTCAGGCGCTCTGAGTTGCTTGAGGGGCGTTCCAGCCAGAACTGCGTGAAGACCGGGAATTCCTCCGGCTTGTTCATGCCGGTATCAATCGCCAAGCCGCGCGCGGACAGGCCGTACTGCTTGCTGGTGCCAATGGCGCGGAAGTAGCTGGCGCCGAGGAACACGGCAAAGTCCGCATCCCAATCCGAGTGAAAATGCACGCGCAGACCGGCGTAGCCTAGGTCCTTGGGCAGCGAGCGCGCTTTAACGCCGCTCTTGGACAGATCGAACATCGAGGCGTCATAGGCCAGCGGCTGCGAAATGCCATTGACCACTTCATTCACCCGCACGGCTTCACGGAAGCCCTGCCCCAAATGGAAGAACTGCATCTGGAAGTTGAGGCCCTTGTCGGCCCACAGCGAGCGTTCCGGCTTGAAGCGGATCGACTGGTACTGGTCATAGGTCAGCTTGGCCAGCACGTCGGGGATGTCACGCGAGGGGGGCACATAAGGCGCCGCCGACAGCGAGCGCGCATAGCCCTTGAGCCAGGCATAGTCAAAAGGCTGGTTCGAAGCGGCCTGCGGGGCCGCAGCGAAGAGTTCATGTGCTGGCAAGCCGGCAGCGGCTATCGCAATGGCGGATTTCAGAAAGTCGCGTCGTTGCATGAAGATTAATCCTGAATTTTATTGATTTTGATCGTGGCGGAGCCCGAAAGCCGCCGTATGACCACAGCTAGGCCGCCATGTTCGCTGATTTGTCCTGCCTTGGCATTAAAATCTACACAAAGCCGCCCGCCGTTTACGTCACGCCTCCAACCACTTACAATGCGCGCCCTTCGACGGTGATATAGCTCAGTTGGTTAGAGCGCGGCACTCATAATGCTGAGGTCGGTGGTTCAAATCCACTTATCACCACCAAATTTTAAGCCCTTGTTTCTGATAAAGAAACAAGGGCTTTTTAGTTACAGGCCTGGAATCAGGGCGGGAAACCGCCGCCGGAGCGGTGCCGTCAGGACGCGTGCTTGCACTCTTGGGCCTGTCGGCCGGATTGCGCGCTTTGTGCCAGCTCCAGCCGCAGCCCTGTCGCCTTCCTGCGTCAGAACAGCTCGACGCTGCCAGCATCCATGCTGATCTGCGACACCGGCTTGTGCTGTGGCTTGCGCCAGTCTTCTATCACCTGCGCCGTGACCTCCACGGTGCGCGGAGGGCTGGTCTTCACCACGATCGGGGCCTGACCCTGGAGGATCACCGCCAGATTGCCGGCTTCAGTGTTGATCGACTCCAGGCGCCTGACATGGTGCTCGGCCGCGATCAGTGCCTGCGTCGCGATATCTTCAAACTGCAGGCAGCGCACGGCCTTGGAGACGGCGTCGTTGATCTTGTGACTGGCGCCGGAGACTTCGCGAATGCCTTCGGTATAGGTCTGGTTGATTTCCTCGACCTGACCCAGCAGGCGGCCGACTTCTTCCTTGGCGTGCACGCTCATGCTGACATCGCGCGTCGCCATGCTGCCGACGGTATCGCGAACCTTGGCGATGGCTTCCTTGGAGCTGAACACCAGCTTGCGGATCTGTTCGTTGAAGTTGGTTGAGCGCTCGGACAGGTTACGTACTTCTTCCGCGACCACGGCGAAGCCCCTGCCCGCTTCACCCGCGCGCGCCGCTTCAATGGCAGCGTTGAGCGCCAGAAGATTGGTCTGGTCGGCGATTGATTTCACATCGCCAAGCAGTTCAAAAATCGCATCCAGGTGTTTCACCATCACGTCGATGTTCTCGACGGTGACCGAACTCTGCTGGCTGACCTGCGAGAGGATGTCGACCATATTGCCCATCAGCGTGCGCGTCATCTGCGAGAACTTCTGGATATTGATGGCGTCGGGATCACCCTTGCCGTTACGGTTCATCACGCGTGATACCGCGTCTTCCTGGAACTTGGACTGGCGGTTGAGTTCTTCAAAGCTGCCGGTGAGCTGCACCACCGCGTCATGCACCAGGCGGCGTACGCGCTCGACTTCGCCGATCACGTTCTTCATTTCATCCGCGAGGCCGCCACGCAATTCGCCGAGCAGGGCCTGATGCTGTTCCACTGCGCGACCATGTTGCGTACCGAGCGACTGCGCTTCGATCAGGCTGCGGCCGTGCTTCCAGGCCCAGAACAGCAGGCTGGCGACGAGTGTGACAGTGGTGATGCCGGTCCAGAATCCGCCGCCAACAAACAGCGCGGTCAACACATGCAGGGTGACGAACGCCAAGGGCACGGCGAATATTTTGATGATCTCTCGGTACATGCTGAACTCCTTGAACGTTCCTTGTTATTTATCGGCACACAATTGAATTACTTGACCGGTGAGCCCACCAAGCCGAGTGCGACATCCGCCATATCACCCAGAGGCAAAACCTGTTCCACGGCGCCGATGCGATGCGCCGAACCGGGCATGCCCCACACCACGCTCGTCGCCTCGTCCTGGCCCAGCGTATGTGCGCCGGCATCGCGCATCAGCTTGAGGCCACGCGCGCCGTCGTCGCCCATGCCGGTCAGGATCAGGCCAACAGCATTCGGACCTGCGTGTTCAGACACCGAACGGAACAGAACGTCAACACTGGGCTTGTGGCGATTCACCGGATCGGTGTCGCTGATCTGGCAAACGTATTTGGCGCCGTCGCGTCGCACCAGCAGATGGAAACCACCGGGCGCGATATAGGCGTGTCCCGGAAGAATCAGCTGGCCATCGCTGGCCTCGCAAACCGACATCGCGCAGCAACGATTCATGCGCTCTGCAAACGGCCGGCTGAACTGCGCGGGAATGTGCTGCGTGATGACGATGGCCGGTGCATCCGGCGGCATGCCTTCCAGCACCACCTTGATCGCCTCGGTGCCGCCGGTGGAGGCACCGATGGCGATGAGCTTGTCGGTGGTGCGGAACATGCGCGGCCCCGATTTCTTCTTCGGGGTTTCGGGAATCGGTCCACCCGAACGCAGCAGCGCCGGTCCGCGTGGTTTCACCGCAGCCGCGGCCTTGATCTTGTCGCGCAAATCCTCGGCATACCGTTGCAGCCCGTGGGCAACATCCAGCTTGGGCTTGGTGACGAAATCAATCGCGCCCAGCTCCAGCGCCTGCAAGGTCACCTCGGCGCCACGCTCGGTGAGGCTCGACACCATGATCACTGGCATCGGCCGGAGGCGCATCAGGTTTTCCAGGAACGTCAGGCCATCCATGCGTGGCATTTCCACGTCGAGGGTCAGCACATCCGGATTCAGTTCCTTGATCTTCTCGCGTGCAACCAGGGGATCCTGTGCCGTGCCGACCACCTGGATCTGCGGGTCGGCGGACAACAGCTCGGACAGCAGCTGTCGCACCAATGCGGAATCGTCAACGATGAGGACGCGGATGGCCATGGCTAGTCGAACAACTCGATGTCGCCCGCAACCGGCTTGGCACGCAGGCTTTCCTGATAGACGCGTTCTGCATCCAGTTCCGCGCGGTTCAGCGCCGTGGCCAATCGCATGACCAGCACACGTCCCGTCCTGGGAAAGAAAACAATCTTGCGCGGACAGGTATCACCGAGGTCTTGCGCCACGATGGAGATTTTCTCGTTGGCCAGGTACTCGCGGACGAACTCGGCGTTGCGACTGCCGACATCCGCAGAGGTGATGCTGCGCAAGACATTGGCGCCGCCAAAAACCTTGGCCTCCAGGTTCCTGCGGCTGGCGCCCTGCTTGAGCAGTTCGTTGACCAGCACTTCCATCGCGTAGCTGCCATAGCGGGCGGAATGAATGTTGCCGGCATTCAGTTCGGACTCCGGCAGCATGAAATGATTGATGCCACCAATGCCCAGCACGACATCGCGGATGCAAGCGGACACGCAGGAGCCCAGTGTAGTCACCAGGCCCATGTGTTCATTGGTCACCTGGTAATCGCCCGGCAGTATCCGCACCACATCAACGCCCAGGCGGCTGTCGTAATAACGGCGGCCGCTTGCGCCGTGTTCGGTTCTTTCCGACCAGGCGTCGCAACGCTGGCGAGACGCCGCTGTCCGTGAGGAAGACAGGGTCATTGGGCCCGCCCCACGGTGTTTGCATGAACCGGCGCATAAACACTTTTGCCGATATTGCGGAAAATGTCGGTGGCCTGATGGAAGCTCTCGGAGTGCCCGCAGAACAGCAGGCCATCGGGCTTCAGCAGTGGCTTCATGCGGCTGAGGATGCCACGCTGCGTCGGCTTGTCAAAATAGATCATCACGTTGCGGCAGAAGATCGCATCGAAAGGCTGCCGCATCGGATAGCGCGTATCGAGCAGGTTGAGCTGGCGGAAGCTGATCAGATTGCGCACGCAATCGGCGACTTTCACATAGCCCTCGTTCTGCCCGTGGCCACGCTTGAAGAATTTCTTGAGGCGCGCTTCGCCCAGGCTTTCGACCCGCTCGATCGGATAGATGCCACGGGACGCAGCCTGCAGCACCTGGGTGTCGATGTCCGTGGCCAGGATGCTTACTGGCGGCGTCGATGTGCCGAAGCTCTCGATGGCGGTGATAGCCATCGAATACGGTTCCTCGCCGGTCGAGGCAGCCGAGCACCACAAAGTGGACTGCCCGGATTTTCGATGCGCGAGGAAGTCGGCAAGAATATCGAAGTGGTGCGCCTCACGATAAAACGATGTGAGATTGGTTGTGAGTGCATTGGTAAAGCTCTCCCACTCCGGAGACTCCGGATCCGCATCGAGTGCATCGAGATACTCCGAGAAGCGCTCGCCATCCAGCGCGCGCAATCGTCGCGCCAGCCGGCTGTAGACCATGTCCTGCTTGGACTCGGACAATGAAATGCCGGCCTTCTCGTAAATCATCTTGCGTACGCGAACGAAATCGCTCGCGGTGTAGATGAAATCGCGCCTGCCACTGCTGGTGGCAGACTGATTTTCAAGCATCATGGGCCATTCCCCCAGGGACCGTAGCGCTTAAAACTCGGCCCACTGTTCGTCGGACTTGTCGCCCGCGTGATGTCCATTGGCGCCGTTGCGTTTGGCCGGCGCGACCGAGGGCTTGGCTGCGGGGCGCACAGGCACTCCACGCGCCGGCGCCTTGGCGGCCATCACCGGCTTGCGAATTGCAGTCACCGCTGTGGCTGCGCGAGCCTCTGCAGGCGGAGCACTGCTTTCCCCGGAGATCGTGTACTGCGCCACTGCGTTGACCAGGCCACCGGCCTGCTCTTCCAGCGAGCGCGCCGAGGCCGAGGCTTCTTCAACCAGCGCGGCGTTCTGCTGCGTCACTTCATCCATCTGCGTGATAGCCTGGTTGACCTGCTCGATGCCCGAGCTCTGCTCCTGAGATGCCGCAGTGATCTCGCCCATGATGTCGGTCACTCGCTTTACCGAGGTCACGATTTCTTCCATGGTCTGCCCAGCCTGGGCGACCAGCTTGGTGCCGGTATCGACCTTGCCGACGCTGTCGCCAATCAGCGTCTTGATTTCCTTTGCTGCGCCTGCGGAGCGTTGCGCGAGGCTGCGGACTTCCGCCGCCACCACCGCAAAGCCGCGGCCCTGCTCACCGGCTCGCGCGGCTTCCACAGCGGCGTTGAGCGCGAGGATATTGGTCTGGAAAGCGATGCCGTCAATCACGCCGATGATGTCCGAGATCTTGCGTGAGGATTCGTTGATGGCGCTCATGGTGGTGACCACCTCGCCCACCACCTTGCCACCCTTGACCGCGATATCGCTGGCGCCGATGGCGAGCTGGTTGGCCTGCTTGGCATTCTCGGCGTTCTGCTTCACGGTCGAGGTCAGCTCTTCCATGCTCGATGCGGTTTCTTCAAGTGAAGAGGCCTGTTCTTCGGTGCGCTGCGACAGGTCCGTATTGCCTGCGGCGATCTCGCGCGCGGCGGTATTGATCGTGTCGGAAGACACCTTGATCTGGCGCACCAGGTTTTCCATGCCTTCGACGATCGAGTTCACGCCTTCGCAAAGCTCGCGGATGGAACCGTTCTTGCCTTCCAGCGGGATGCGCTTGACCAGGTCGCCGTCCTTGGCAGCGCCCACCACCGCCTGGGTCTGCTCGACCGCCTGCTGAAGAATCTGCGAGGCGCGCACCTGCTCGGTGATATCGGTGGCGTATTTCACCACCTTGAACGGCTTGCCGTTCATGTCGTAAATCGGATTGTAGGAAGCCTGGATCCAGATTTCCTTGCCGCCCTTGCCCAGGCGTTTGTATTGACCGGCATCGTATTCTCCACGACCCAGCTTTTCCCAGAACATGCGGTACTCAACACTGGCGCGGTAGTCCGGCGTGACGAACAGGCTGTGATGCTGGCCCTTGATCTCGTTCAGCGAGTAGCCTAGCGTCGCCAGGAAGTTCTCGTTGGCATCAAGGATCTTGCCGTCCAGCGTGAATGAAATCACCGCCTGTGCCTTGCTGATGGCCGCCAGCTGTCCGGAGAAATCCGCGGTCTGGAGTTTCTGTTCGGTGATGTTGGTGGCGTACTTCACCACCTTGTACGGCTTGCCGTTCGTGTCGAAGATCGGGTTGTATGAGGCTTCAATCCAGATTTCGGCACCGCCCTTGGCAATGCGCTTGTACTGGCCCGAGTCATATTCGCCACGGCCAAGCTTTTCCCAGAACATGCGATATTCGGGCGATGCGCGGTAGACCGGATCGGCGAACAGGCTGTGATGCTGGCCCTGGATCTCGTCCAGCGTATAGCCAAGCGTCTTCAGGAAATTTTCATTGGCATGCAGGATCTTGCCGTCGAGCGTGAACTCGATGACCGCCTGCGCCTTGTTGATGGCGGCGATCTGTCCTTCGAGGTCAATCATGCGGAGCTTCAGCTTGTCCGCGCTCTTGGCCGGGCCCGCTTTCCGCGCGGCAGGCGCTTTCTTCTTCGCTGCGACCGTTTTCTTGCTGGCGGTGGTGACTTTCTTGCTCATGGGGTTCCTCACGGGGTTTTGTTTTGTAGGGTTCAGTGCTGGGTCGCGCTATCGGCTGGCGGCGGCAATAGCGCCATGTCCTGCGAGCGCAGCAGCTTTTCGATATCAACCAGGATCAACATGCGGTCATCGAGCGTGCCGAGCCCGGTGATGAATCGCGTGTCCATCGCGCCACCGAATTCCGGCGCGGGGCGAATCTGTTCGGACATCAGGTGCATCACGTCGGAAACGCTGTCGACCACCATGCCAACCACGCGCCGCTCGATATTGAGAATGATCATGACGGTGAAGGCGTTGTACTCTGCCTTGCCAAGCTTGAACTTGATGCGCAGGTCCACCACCGGCACGATGGTGCCGCGCAGGTTGATCACGCCCTTGATGAAATCCGGTGCGTCCGGAATCCTGGTCACGGTGTCGTAACCACGAATCTCCTGCACCTTGAGGATGTCGACGCCGTACTCCTCGTCGCCCAAGGTGAAAGTCAGGAACTCCTGTTCCAGCTCCTTGGCGCCATTGAGATCCCGCGCGCCATTGCCGCGTGCCGGGGTGATTGCATCTGTAGCAGACATGCGGATATCTCCGTTGTGATCAGGCGGCCTGGTCACAGGCATTTGCCCGGACCAGTTCGCCAACATCCAGAATCAGCGCCACCCGGCCATCGCCAAGGATGGTGGCGCCGGAAATGCCGGGAATCCGGCGGTAATTACTCTCCAGGCTCTTGATCACGACCTGTTGCTGGGCGACCAGTTCGTCCACCATCAAGGCAACCTTGCGTCCTTCGGATTCGATCAGGACGAGAATGCCGTTCTGTGGTTCGGTGATGCCTGCGCCCAGATGGAATACCTCCCGCAGTGGCACCAGCGGCAGGATTTCCCCGCGCACGCGGACGACGCGCCCCTGCCCGGCAATGCTCTTCACGTCTTCGGCGCGGGGCTGCAACGATTCGACCACTGCGTTGAGTGGCACGATGAATATTTCCTCGCCGATCGATACCGACATGCCATCCAGAATCGCGAGGGTCAGCGGCAGGCGGATCAGGATGGTCATGCCACGACCATCGACGGACGTGATATCCACCTGGCCGCCAAGGGCCTGGATGTTCTTCTTGACCACATCCATGCCGACGCCACGGCCCGAGATGTCGGTGACTTTTTCGGCGGTTGAAAAGCCGGGCGCAAAAATCAGTTGCCAGACTTCGCTATCGGAGACATTGTCCGACACGGCGATGCCGCGATCCCTGGCCTTGGCGATCAGCTTGGCGCGATCCAGGCCGCGGCCATCATCAGACACTTCGATCATGATGCTGCCGCCGCGATGCGCGGCCTTGAGCGTGATCGTGCCGATGGCTTCCTTGCCTGCGGCAAGACGCGCCTCCGGCATTTCGATGCCGTGATCAAGGGAATTGCGCACGAGGTGATTGAGCGGATCAGCGATCTTCTCGATCACGCTCTTGTCGAGTTCGGTGCTTTCACCCACCGTGACCAGACGGGCCTGCTTGCCCAGCTTGCCGGCCAGATCGCGGATCAACCGGGGGAAGCGGCTGAAGACAAAATCCATCGGCAGCATGCGGATCGACATCACCGCTTCCTGCATGCTGCGCGTGTTGCGGTCGAGCTGGGAAAGCCCGGCCATCAATTTTTCATGCAACACCGGATCCAGCGCCGCGGCCTGCTGCGCGAGCATGGCCTGCGTGATCACCAGCTCGCCGACCAGATTGATCAGCGAATCGATTTTCTCGGTGCCGACGCGGATCGATCCGCTTTCGCCACCGCTTGTTCTATGTGTGTCTGCGACAGCAGTGTTTTCCTTGCCACCCTGGATCGCTTCAAGCTGCGGCTTGGCAGGAGTCGCAGCCTGTGTCTTGGCAATCTCGGTCATCAGCACGGGCATCGCCTGCACCGGCTCGATCACCAGATCAGATTCATCTTCGACCCAGGCGAATACATCCAGAACAGCTGCGCGACTGCACTCGGTCTGGAGTTCGATATTCCACGCGAGATAGCAGTCTGCGGCATCACTCGCCTCAAGCGATGGAAGATGCTGATCATCCATCGTCACTTGCATGTCGCCCAGCGTACTGAGTTCGCGCAGGATTCTTAAAGGATCATTGCCGCTGCGGAAAAGACTCCGGTGCGGCGCAAAACGGATACGCCAACCGTTGGGCACAGGTTTGGACGAAGGGTTGGGCAAGGGGTTGGCCGCACCTGTGGAAGCTGTGACTCCGGCTGCAGGGACAGCCGTTGCGGTGGCCTGCTCCACAGGTGCGCCCAAAAGGGTTTGCTCCAGTTCTCCGCGCAATTGCTCAACTGCGTTCATATCAGCAGTGGCACCATCACGCGCTGCCGTCAGCAGCGCACGCACCACATCGACCGAGCGCAGCAGCAGATCAACGTCATGCTGCGTGACTGCACGCTGGCCGGAGCGCATCTGGTCCAACAGGGTTTCCAGAAGATGCGTGAAGCCGGCGACGTCCAGAAAACCGAAGGTGGCCGCTCCACCCTTGATGGAGTGGGCGGCCCTGAAAATCGTATTGATGGTTTCAGGGTCAGCGTTGCCGATGTCGAGCTTGAGCAGCGCGCTCTCCATCACATCCAGCCCTTCGAAGCTTTCCTCGAAAAAGGTCTGGTGAAAGCGGGTGAAGTCGATTTCCAAGCAAGCCCCCTAGCCTAGAACGCGCTTGATCGTCGTCACGAGCTGGTCGGGATTGAACGGCTTGATCAGCCAACCCGTCGCGCCCGCCGACTTGCCCTCCATTTTTTTCTCGGGCGTTGACTCCGTAGTCAGCATCAACAACGGCGTGAACTTGTAATCCGGCATTGTCCGCAGGTTCCTGACCAGAGTGATGCCGTCCATCACCGGCATGTTGACGTCAGCCAGCACCAGCGAAAACTTTTCCCTGGACGCCAGATCCAGCGCCACGCGGCCGTCTTCTGCTTCAACGACATCGAAACCGGCAGCCTTCAGGGTAAAAGCCACCATCTGCCTCATCGAGGTCGAATCGTCTACCGCCAATATGCGTGTCATGCTGCGTTCGGCTCCTGGCCCAGGCTGAGCAGGGTGGTGGCGCCCAGCAGTGTTGCCGCGCTTCTCAGTGCCAATGACGGCTCACGCCAGGACACCTCACGACCTGCCGCACGGCGGTCCTTGCAGAACATGCAGAACAGTTGCAGCGCGGCGGCATGGATACGCTGGATTTCAGACGCGTCCAGAGTCACGTTCCTGGCGTCATTCAGGTTTTTGAGCAGCGTCTCGCGCAGGCTGCCGGCCTGTTCGATGCCCAAATCGGCAGGCAATTTGACGACCGCGGATGAGCGGCGTGACTTGCTGGAATGCCCCACGCTGGGGAACCCAGTCACACCTTCTGGCTTGGAATTTTTTTTCATGGCAGCGACTCCTAGCTTTAACGATGAAGGCGGCCTCCAGGTTCATCACCAGCCATGGATTCCGCATACAGGGTCTAGGCAACATCCGTACCCGCAGATGGAGGCGGTATTCCGGCGGCAGTCACATCGCTGGCGGCCCAGGATGGCGACGTGGTTTTCCGCGGCTTCTGGCGATCGGGCAACCGACGGAGTGTGCAAAGAAGCCGCCAGAAGGCGACGTCCAGATCGGATACAAGCCGGAAGCTGGCACCGGAAAAGCAGCGCAATGATTGAGCGAGGAAACCAGAATGGCGATGGCGGCAATTTTCTGACTGGCAGCGTCAGCTCAGCGGCGATCAGGCCCGCATCAGGCCGCAAGTGGGATTTCAGCGCCTTCAGGCAGGGCGGAAAATTCCAGCAGAGTCAGCAAGTCGTCATTGCGATTGACGTATCCGAGAACGGTGCTGGCCGTATTTCCGGCCGTGCCGGGAGGCACGGGGTTGATGGAGTTCTGCTGGATATCCAGAACTTCCAGGATGCGATCGACGCGAATGCCCAACGCCTGGCCAGCGTTATTGACCACGATGATGCAGTTCGTCTCGACCGTACGCTTCAGTCCCAGCCAGGCGCACAGATCAATCACGGTCACGATGCTGCCACGCAGGTTGATCACACCCAGCACGGCGGACGGAGCCGAGGGTACCGGCTCGATATCGGCATCCGACAGCACTTCAAATACCTTGAGAATGGCGATGGCATATTGCTGTCCGGCAAGCTCAAAGCTCACCCATCTTGAGACAATGCGATCCGCTGCATCACTCATGGCGTCGACAACCCGGAGGCCGATGCGGCGTCTATAGCCTGCGCAGGACTCTCCGTGGCATTGCCCTCCAATGCGCCGGTCATCGTTTTGAAATCGGCCGCATGGCGATCATCAGGCCCGGACAGAATCACCAGCACCACGCGACGATTCTGATCGCGGCCTTCGGCGGTTTTGTTATCCGCAATGGGGCGATACTCACCAAGTCCTTCCACACTCATCCGCGTCGGCTCCACGCCGCGCTGCATGAACAGATGCACCACGCTGGCGGCGCGTGCCGCGGACAATTCCCAATTTGATGGAAACACCCGCGTATTGATCGGGACATTATCGGTATGCCCTTCAATGCGGATGACATTGGGAAATGGCTTGAGGATTTCCGAAAGTTTCTCCAGCGTCGACAAGGCACTTTGCGAAATCTCGGCCGAGCCACTGCCGTAGAGAATATCGGTCTTGATCTCGACTTCCAGCCAGTTGCTGCCCGGACGCACCACCACCAGGCCCTGCTTGATCAGGCCCGACATTGCTGCCTGCACTTCCACCGCGATGCGCTTGAGTGATCTGGCGCCCTCGGCGTAGCCGGTGTTGCCAGCGGAATTGACATCGTGCTGCGGAATCATCGTCTTCAGCGCGCCCGGCAACGATCTCGGCGTATGCATATCGCGCAGGATGCCACCGATCGACTGGTCCACCGCAGGCGCAGGCAGCACGCTCATCTTCTGGTCATTATCCGAGCCGCGGCTTTTGTTCTCGCCGAACTGCACCGGACGCAAGGACTTGGGCGGACCACCGAAGGCCACCGACAGGGCATCCGACAGCACGCGGAACTTGCCCTCGTTCACCGAAGATACCGCATACATGACCACGAACAACGCAAGCAACAGCGTCACCAGGTCGCCATAGGGAATCGCCCAGGCTTCGTGGTTGGTGTGCTCCTCATGTTTGTGTTTGCGGGCCAAGGGGTCTCTCGGTCAATGCAGTTCAGTGAAAGAAGCCCTGCAGCTTGGCTTCGATATTGCGTGGGTTCTCGCCACGGGAAATGGAGATCAGGCCTTCGACAATCATTTCACGCATGCGCGTCTGGTCGGCGATGACGGATTTCAATTTTGACGCCATCGGCAGCAGGAAAAGATTAGCCGCACCGATGCCGTAGATGGTGGCGACGAAAGCGGCCGCGATGCCGTGTCCGAGCTTGCTGGGATCCGCCAGATTGGCCATCACCGACATCAAACCCATCACGGCGCCGATGATGCCGAGCGTTGGCGCGTAGATGCCCATGCCTTCGAAAACCTTGGCGCCCTGCAGGTCGAAGTGTTCCTTGGTGGTCAGCTCTACTTCGAGCACGCTGCGAATCATGTCGGGCTCGGAACCATCCACCAGTAGCTGCAGGCCTTTCTTGATGAAGCTGTCGGTTTCGGATTCAACACTGGCTTCGAGCGCGAGCAAGCCCTGTTTGCGGGCTGCGTTGCTCCAGTCCACGATTCTCTGGATCATGACCTTGGAATCGAGCCGGGGTGGCATGAACACCCACTTGGCGATCTGCATCGCGTGCTTGAAGGTGGCCAGCGGCGTCTGCACCAGAATCGATGAGATGGTGCCGATGATCACGATCACGAAGGCAGCTGGCCCCCAAAGGGCCGCAACGCCGCTACCTTTGAGGATGCTGCCAACAATCAGCACCACGAAAGCCAGCGGGAACCCGACGACACTTAGAATATCCATTGACGCTTATCCTCCCCCGGCCAGACAAGCCTTGATCAAGCCAGGGAAATCGAGGATCAGTGCGACCCTGCCCTGTCCTGTTACCGTTGCACCGGCCAGACCCGTGAGCCCGCGAAGCATGGCGCCCAAGGGTTTGATGACGACTTCCTCACGCCCACGCACCTGGCTCACTACAAAGCCGTAGCGTTCGTTATCGACATTCGCAAGGACGACATGACGCGTCAGATCCGGATCGGCGCACACGCCGGCCCAGCGATCAAGATGAACCAGACGCACCAGCTCATCGCGAATCAGCACCACATCCCATTGGTCGAGCTTGCGGATGCTTGCCGTATGTAACACGGTCACATCAATCACCGACGCCAGCGGCATGGCGAATGTGCGGTTGGCCACCGACACCATCAATGCCGGAAGGATCGCCAAGGTCAGCGGCAACTGGATCAGCACCAGGCTGCCATGCCCCGGACGCGATTCAATTTTGACGGTGCCCTTCAGATTAGTGATGGCGGACTTGACCACGTCCATGCCGACACCGCGACCGGACAGATCGGAGATCTGTTCCTTGGTCGAGAAGCCTGGCATGAACACCAGTTGCAGGCATTCATCCGCGCTGAGTTTTTCCGCCGCGGCTTCGGTCATCAAGCCTTTCTCGATCACTTTCCTGCGCAGCTTCTCGTTGTCGATGCCAGCGCCATCATCGGATATTGAAATCACGATGTGGTCGCCCTGCTGCCTTGCGGCCAGCGTGAGATGTCCCACTTCCGGCTTGCCGGCGCGCTTGCGCACGTCCGGCATCTCGATACCGTGGTCAACCGCATTGCGAACCATGTGGACCAGCGGATCCGCCAAGGCATCGACCAGGTTCTTGTCGAGATCGGTGTCTTCGCCAACGAGTTCGACTTCCACCTGCTTGCCCAGCGTACGCGCCACATCGCGCGCGACCTTGGGGAATCTTGAAAAAACCTTGCGCACCGGCTGCATGCGGATCTGCATCACTGCACCCTGAAGGCTGCGGGTGATGAAATCCAGCTGGCCGATGGCCTTGCTCATATCGTCCGAAGAGCCGGAACCGCGCAGGATCTTCAGGCGATTGCGCAGCAGAACCAGTTCGCCAACCAGATTCATCATCCTGTCGAGGCGATGGGTGTCAACGCGAATCGTGGTTTCAGCGGGCGGCGCGTGGACAGCAAGCGGCTTGCCCGGTGCTTCGGGTTTTTCAGGCGCGGTTTCAGGAACAGCGACAACAGGGTCTTCAACAACCGCGCCCGGCGCTTTCCCAGAGCCATGAATCTGGTCGAGTAGCGCTTCGAATTCATCATCGCTGATCTCTTCCTTGCTCGCAGCAGGAACTGCCTTGGCCACGGGAGGTGCCGGCGCAACGCAGGCTTCGTGCAGGCTCCTGATCAGCGCCTCGGGCGCTGCCGACAATTCCTGTCCGGCGGAAATCTGCGCCATCATGGCTTGCAGGTGATCCACCGATTGCAGGATCGCATCCAGCAGGTTCTGGTCCAGCTCGCGCTTGCCATTACGCAGGAGATTGAACACATCTTCAGCCGCGTGGCATAAATCGACCATCGGGCCAAAATTGAGAAACCCAGCGCCGCCTTTAACAGTGTGGAAAGCGCGGAAGATGGCGTTCAGCAGATCGCGGTCACCAGGGCGCTTCTCCATTTCGATCAGCTGCTCACCCAGTTTCTCGACCAGCTCGCCCGCTTCCATCAGAAAGTCGGCAAGAATCTCGTTGCTGGTATCAGTATTCATATCGGGCCCTAGAATCCCAGCTCGGCCAGCAGCGCATCGGCTTCCTTCTGGCTACTGGACACGCTGAGCCCCGGAACCGCCGGGCCTTCGAGTTTCTCCTCGCTCGGCACCGAAACCTGTCCCGTCTTCAATGCGGAACCCGTGCTGCGCAGCAGCACGATCAGGCCGGATTCGACATCACGCACCACGCGAATCACACGCTTGATGATTTGCCCGGTGATGTCCTGGTATTCCTGAATCTGCGCGAGATCAGTCAGGTTGGAGCGCAGGTGCGAGGTGCCCGTATTGACGCTGACTTCCAACGCGGCGATCGTGTCGAGAAGATTCTCGACATCCGATGGGGAATTATTACTGGCATAAACGCGAACGCGCGCTGCGGCCACGCGTGACATCGCCTTCTTGATCAGGTCGGTCTGCTCCTTGCTGTGATCCACCAGATCCAGCGTCTTGTGCGCGGCCTCTTCGCTTACCTGCACGACATAGTCGAGACGCTGGCAGGCATCCGGAATCTCTGAACGGGCGACGCGGGCCAGACTTTCATCCGCATTGATGTCCTTCACCGCGTGGTGAAGCTCGCGCGTGATCCTGACGACGCTGCCGAGCAGGTTCTGCTCGTGCATGCCCATCATCTGGCTCATGTACAACTCATACAAAGGCTCATCACCACTCTCGAGGGCGCGAACCATTTCCTTGAGCTTGGACAGTGTCCCGACGTGAAGCGGTCCGCCGTCGTGGGTCTGGGCGTTCACTGGGCCACCCGCTGCACAGTGCACAGACCTCGCGTCGGCGCGTTCATGCGGCCTCCGACACTCTCTGGAATATCTTGTCGATCTTTTCCTTCAGCGTAACCGCCGTGAAAGGTTTGATGATGTAGCCGTTGACACCCGCCTTGGCCGCTTCGATGATCTGGTCGCGCTGTGCTTCCGCAGTCACCATCAACACCGGCAGCTTGGCCAGTCGTGCATCACCGCGAATGTTCCTCAGCAGGTCGATGCCGGTCATGCCCGGCATGTTCCAGTCGGTGACGACGAAATCAAAATCACCGGACTGCAGTAGCGGCCAGGCCGTCTTGCCGTCATCCGCTTCCGTGGTATTGCCATATCCGAGATCGTTCAAGAGATTCTTGACGATGCGTCTCATCGTCGAGAAATCATCAACAATTAGAATTTTCATGTTTACGTCCATAGTGGCCTCGTCAGGCGCAATCAATAATTTTTCGGGTGTAAATAAGTGTTCACGGGACGGCCACCTCGCCTTGCCATTCGCGCATGCGGGCCCTGAGCCTGAGCAAGGCCTGCCCATGGATCTGGCACACCCGCGACTCACTGATATTCAAGGTGGCGCCGATTTCACGAAGATTCATTTCTTCGTCGTAGTAAAGGGAGAGCACCAATTTTTCGCGCTCGGGCAGATGGCCAATGTTGTCCGCCAGCATGTTCTGGAACTCGTCCTGCTGGAGCTGCTCCATCGGCGTTGACGATTCGTCCGGATAGTCGATGGTTTCGTCATCTGGCGTCATCGCATCCATGCTCAGGACCTGGCAGCGCGCCGCGTCGGCCGCGATCTCGTGGTACTCGGACAGGCTGACGGATAATTTCTTGGCGATGTCGATATCGCGTGCCTCACGGCCCGTGGCCTGTTCGATCTCGTGCATGGCCTTGGCCGCGTTTCGGGCAAGACGATGCACGGAACGCGGCGCCCAGTCGCTCTTGCGGAGTTCGTCCAGCATGGCGCCGCGAATGCGGATGCCGGCATAGGTCTCGAACGATGCGCCCTTGTCATCGCTGTATTGGCGCGCGGACTCGATCAATCCGATCAGGCCACCCTGGATCAGGTCATGAACGTCGACGCTGGTCGGCAAGCGCGCCACCAGGTGATAGGCAATGCGCTTGACCATTTCGCCGTATTGCGAAACCAGTTCGCTTTCATCGGGTCTGGTACTGGCGATCATTGCGGCGCGGGCGTTCATGCTGCGGAGCTCGCAAACTTGCTGCTTTCGCTGTTGACGAGGCGCTCAACAAAGAACTCGAGGTTGCCGCGGGCGCCCTTGGGCATGCCCCATTTGCCAATCTTGCGAGTCAAGGCCTGGAACGCTTCTGCGGACGGTGAATTGGGATACAGATCGACCACCGCCTTCTGTCTTCGCACCGCCCGCTTGAGCCATTCATCCTGCGGCACCGAGCCGATGAAGCTCAGCGTCACGTCGAGGAAGCGCTCGGATACGCGGCGCAGGTTTTCGTAGATCTCGCGTGCTTCCAGTGCGTTCTGCACGTTGTTGGCCAGCACCTGAACACGTTCGACGCCATGATCACGATTCAGTACCTTGATCAGGGCATAGGCATCGGTAAGCGAAGCCGGATCACCACAAACCACCACGATGATTTCCTGCGAGGCCTGGCTGAAGGTGATGACGCTGTCGGCGATACCGGCGGCGGTGTCGACGATCAGCACGTCGAGTGAGCGGTGCAGTTCGCTGAAGGCATGCACCAACCCGGCGTTCTGCGCCTGGCTCAGCTGCGCCATATTGCGTTTGCCGGAAGAAGCCGGAACCACCAGCAGGTCTCCCGGCCCCTTGAGCAGCGTATCTTCAAGACTGCAGCGGCCTTCAATCACGTCGGCGAGGTTGTACTTGGGCTGCAAGCCCAGCATGACGTCGACATTGGCCAGCCCGAGGTCACCGTCCAGCAGCATCACCTTCTTGCCGGACAGGGCCATGGAGACCGCCAGATTGACCGACACGCTGGTTTTGCCAACGCCGCCTTTGCCACTGGTGACGGCAATCACTTGCACCGGCTTGATGGCCCTGAGCAAGAGCAGGCCTGCGGCTTGATTGGGAGGAGGATTAACCGTTTGCATTAGCGACTCCAGCAAATTTCACGGCGAGCGTGGTGTCTTCCATTTCCGAGGGGCATTGCCTCACCAACTGCATCGCCCGGAGAACCAGACGGTCAGCGCGTGCCAGTTGCAAATCCTCCGGCACCTTCTGTCCATCCGTGGTGTATGCGATCGGCAGCGCGTGGCGGATCACCACCGAGAGTGCTCCGCCAATTCGCGTGCTTTCATCAAGCTTGGTCAGGATGCAGCCCGCGAGCGGCGTGGCGCTGAAGCGCTTGACGATTTCATGCAGTGACCCCGCCTGGTTGTTCGACGACATCACCAGGAAGGTCTTGACCGGTCTGGCGATGCCCTGCAATTCCGAGAACTGCGCAGCGAGATTGCAGTCACGCGGGCTCATGCCGGCGGTGTCGATCAATACCAGCTTGCGATCTGCCAGGCGGCTGACCAGCTCGGCAAGTTCTTCGCTGCTGGCCGCGGTATGCACCGGGATACCCAGCAGACGACCATAAGTAAATAGCTGCTCTTGCGCACCGATGCGATAGTGATCGGTGGTCACCAGCGCGATATCCCGCGTGCCGAAATTTTCAGCGTAGTGCGCGGCGAGCTTGGCCAGTGTGGTGGTTTTGCCAACGCCGGTCGGGCCGATCAGTGCGATGACGCCACCGTCGAGCACCGGATCATCCTTGACGATGGGAATCTTGCGCGATAGCAGGCCCAGCGGCAGAAACCGCGCGCGATCGGTATCCGGATTCTCCGGCAACTCACCGGCGATCTGCTTGGCCAGAGCGGCATCCAGGCCAATATCGGTCAGCGCACTCAGCACGGCGACGCGTTCGGGTTGGCGCTGCTTGAGATCACTCCAGATCACACCGGCCAGCTGCTGTTCAATCAGCCGGCGCATATCGCTCAGCTCTTCGCGCACCATCGTGATGTCCGTGCTTTCAGCCTGGACTGGCTCGGGGCGGCTGATCACCACTGGTGCAGGTTGGGGTTCAGGCACTGCCACTTCGACCCGGGGCGCCGCGACCTCGGCATTGGCCTCATTCGCCTCCTGCTCCTGCAGGCGACGAACCTGCTGGATCAAGGAAGCGTCGTAATCGACCGCGGCGACAACTTCGATTTCGTTGCCAACACGGCGGTTGGAGAGAATGACCGCATCCGGGCCCTGCTCTTCGCGCACGAGGCGGATCGCTTCACGCATGGTTTTTGCCTGAAAACGCTTGATCTTCATACGGCAGCCCTTTTGATGTTCATGTCTTTATTTCCGTAGTCCGGTATCAGTACCCAACCGCACCGAGCATCCGGATCTTCTTGCTCTCAGGCACTTCGTTGTAGGCCAGAACATGCAGCGCAGGAATCGTCTGACGTGTGAACTTGGAGAGCAGCGGCCTCAATGAACCCGGCACCAGAAGCACCGAGGCCTGGCCGGCGGCTTCGCGTTGCATGACGCTGTCTGTCAGTGATTTGTGCATGCGCTCGGCCAATCCAGGTTCCAGAACCGCTCCTCCGCTTTGCAGGGAGTCCTGCAACACTCGTTCCAGCTGTGGCGCCAAGGTGAGAACCGGCAGCTCCGGCTCCATTCCATTGATTTCCTGAACAATCTGCCGGCCCAGCGCGACACGCACGACGCTAATCAGGGCGCCGGGATCTTGACTGCGCGGCGCATGCTCCGACAAAGCTTCGGCGATGCCGCGCAGATTGCGCAGCGGAATGCGCTCGGCCAACAGACCCTGAAGCACTTTCACGAACACGCTGAGCGTGAGGGTTTTCGGCACCAGGTCTTCCACCAGTTTTGGCGTCGACTTGGCCAGGCCATTGAGCAGCGCCTGCGCCTCATCGTGGCCGAGCAGTTCCGGCGCGTTGTCTTTAATGACCTGCGAAATATGAGTAGCGATCACCGTGCCGGCATCGACGACGGTGTAGCCCTGCGTCTGCGCGTGTTCGCGCGTGCCCTTCTCGATCCACAGGGCTTCGAGGCCAAAGGTCGGGTCACGGGTGGGAATGCCTTCGACCGCACCGAACACGCGGCCCGAATTGAGTGCGAGTTCACGATCCGGATAAACCTGCCCGGTTGCGAGTGGCACGCCATGCAGGGTGATGCGATAGGCGCCGGGTTGCAGTTCGAGGTTGTCGCGCACATGCACCGGTGGCACCAGAAAGCCGAGGTCCTGCGTCAGCTTCTTGCGCACACCTTTAATGCGGGACATCAGCTCGCCGCCCTTGTGCTGGTCCACCAGCGGAATCAGGCGATAACCGACTTCCAGGCCCAGCGCGTCTTCCGGTGAGACGTCATCCCAGGAAAGCTCCTGCGGTTTCGCCGGAGTGCTTTCCGTCGCCGCCACTTTCGCCTGCGCCTGATTCTTTTCCTCGCGCTGCAACATCATCCAGCCGATGCCGCCGCAAGCGATACCCAAGGCCAGGAACGCCAGGTTCGGCATGCCCGGGACAAAACCCACCGCGGTCATCAGGCCGCCGGTGATCAGCAGCACGCGCGGCTGACCAAAGACCTGCGACATCAATTGCTGGCCCATGTCCTGCGAGCGCGACATGCGCGTGACCAGGATGGCGACCGAGGTCGACAGCAGCAGCGATGGCAGCTGGGCGACCAGGCCGTCACCGATGGTCAGCAGGGTGTAATTCTTCAGCGCCACCTCAACCGGCAGGCCGTGTTCAATCGTGCCGATCAGCAGTCCGCCGACAATATTGATAAAGAGGATCAGGATGCCGGCCATCGCGTCGCCGCGGATGAACTTGCTGGAGCCGTCCATCGAACCGTAGAAGTCGGCTTCCTCGCGGACCTCGTTACGGCGCGCGGTGGCCTCCTCGCGCGTCAAGATCCCGGCGTTCATATCTGCGTCGATCGCCATCTGCTTGCCCGGCAGGGCATCCAGGGTGAAACGCGCCGCGACTTCGGAGACGCGCTCGGCGCCCTTGGTCACCACCATGAAGTTGATGATGGTGAGAATCGCGAAGACGACGAAACCGACGCTGTAGTGGCCGCCGATCACGAATTCGCCGAAGGCTTCGATCACATGCCCGGCGGCACTGGTTCCTTCGTGGCCATGCAGTAAAACCACGCGGGTGGAAGCCACGTTGAGCGCCAGGCGCAAGACCGTCACCACCAGCAGTACCGTTGGGAAGGCGCTGAACTCCATGGGGCGGAGCACATAGATCACCGCCAGCAGGATGACGATGGACAGCGCGATGTTGAACGTGAACAGCAGGTCCAGCATGAACGGCGCCAGCGGCACCACTACCATCGCCATGATCACCATCAACAGGACCGGCGCGCCCAGGCCATTGCGTTGAAGGCCGCCAATTTTCCTGATGATCCCGTTGAAATCCATGCACTCTCCCCGCGACGTTGTTTTGACGTCTAAGGGGGCTATTGCAGGGCTTGTGCCAGAGTCCGGGTTGGGGCCAATTCATTGCCCGCCACGCAGGGACGGTGGGTAGCGGCGTCCAAGCCGCCCATAAAAAAGGCCTGCCAAATGGCAGGCCTTTTCCACACACCTTCCTGTGCTTATTGCAGCGATACGCAAGCCATATGGACTTGCAGCGTGCTCAGTGCAGTCACCGTACCACCAAAGTTGACCCTGACTCCGTCAAACGGCTGGGTGGTTGGCAAGGTGGCATAGCCGGCCGAACCGCCGCCGATGATGCCCAGCAGTTGCAAGGTCAATAACCCTCCAGACGGGATGATGTCCTGCGTTACGCCATTCAGCGTGGTCGAAACCGACACATTGCCCAGAACAGTGGCCGCTGCAACCGGAGAACCAGGCACGGTCAGACCAATATTGACCGTACGGCCTGCCGGATAAACAACTGCCGCCGGGCTGCTGTTACGAACGTTGATCTCATCAGCATTCGCAGTCAGCGCGCCAACCGACAGAATCATCGACGCATAGTCGGTGAATCCATACGGGAAATTGCTTGCCGCCGGGCTCACCGGATTATTGGTCACATTCGCCAGCACGTTCGGTGCTGCACCCACCGAGCAACCCACGCACACGCTGCTACCGGTAGCCGAAGGCGTGGTTGCTGCGTAGGACGGCGCATTGGCATCCACCAGCAAGGCCATCGAGCTGATCGGTGCACCAGCGGCATTTGGCGTGCTTGGGCACAACGAGGCCGTCGGCGACATCACCAGCACCGATACCGTACTCACCGCCGGCGGACTGACAGGACCGCTGCAGGTAATGGTGTAGCTGTAGAAGCCCGGCACATTGCTGGCGACAGCCAACACATCATCGCCGCTGGGTGGCGTCGTGGTTGTCGCCCACGCCGAAGTTCCCGGCTCGCTGCTCGTTGGCACGCAGGAGGTGGCGTTGCTGGTCGCCCAGCTGAAGTACAGATTGCCGCCCGGCGTCACCTGAGTGGCTGGCGTGGTACTGCCCGCTGTCGTGGTCACAAACAGCCCTGCGCTGGTGGGTGACTGATCCTTGACCGGCGTAAAGCCCGGCGTGGATGAAGTCGCCGTCACGGTCACGGGGGCCGCAGTCACGGTGCCACCAGGTCCGGTGCAGCTCAAGGTGTAGGTGTAGCTGCCACCTGTGATCATGGGCATCGACTGTGCCGTACCGGTGACCGGGCTTGAACCCGGATTCGGCGTGGGCTGCGTTGCCCAGATGCCGGTGGCGTTGCCGCTGGTCGTCGTGCAAGACGTAACGTTGCTGGTGCTATAGCTCAGCTCGGTCGTCGCGTTGGGGCCAGCCGCCAGCGTGGTGGGGTTGGCGCTCAACGTCACGGTTGGCGCTGGCGTGCTGCCCTGCACCGTCACCACCTGCGACTGCGTCGATGAACCGGACGCATTGCTGCAACTCAGTTGCAATGTATAGCTGACAGGTGCCGTACCGGTATTGGCCGGCAGCGTGACCGGCACACCACCGGATGCACTGCTGGTCGCCTGGCTACCACTCCAGCCGCTGACCGCCGGCATGCTCGACGCCGTGCAGGCGTTGGCATTCGATGTCGTCCAGCTCAAGGTGGTCGTACCGCCACTCGCCGGCAGGCTGGTCGGATTGGCGGTGAAAGCGCTGGTGAACTGCGGACTGCTGCTGTTGGCCGGATCAACCGTGAAGCTCGTAGTCACCGTCGTCGTACCGCTTGGGCTCGTGCAGCTCAGCACATATTGATACGTGCCCGGCGAGTTGTAGACGCTGCTGGGAACGGTGTAGCTGCCAGAGACCGGCTTGGTACCGATCCAGCCGGTATCCTGCGTAGGACCGGAGACTCCCGTGCAGGACGTTGCGTCGGATGATGCCGTCCATACCAACGTAGCCGGCGTGCCTTGCGTTCCTGGATTCGGCTGCGCCGAGAACGAAACACTGGGGCCACTGCTGGTGACATTGACCTGAACCACCTGCGCCACGCTGTTACCGCTGGCGTTGGTGCAGCTCAGCGCAAAATCATAGTTGCCCGGACTGTTGAACGGTCCCTGCATCAGATTGCTCTGGCTGGTGGGCTGTGAACCCGGAGCCCACATACCGCCAGTGGCCATGCAGCTGCTGGCATTGCTGGATACCCAGCTCAGATACGCGACCTCTCCGACCTTGATGGTCGTCGAGTTGTTACCGGTCGACGTAGTCGAATTCGACACTGCAAACGTCAGGCTGGGCACGACGTTATTGCCGCCACCACCATTGCCGCTGGTCACCATCAATTGCGCGGCCTGAGTCACGTTGCCGCCAGGACCGGTACAGGCCAACTGGTAACTGTAGTTGCCGGGCGACAGCGAGCTGGCCGTATTGAAGGTGGTCGGCGCTGCACTGTTGTTGACATCGTTCACCGGCTGGCTCGATCCGTTCCAGGCATCGGCGGTTTCGTTCGAAGTCGCAGCGCAGGATGTGGCATTCGCCGTGGTCCATCCAATCACGGAAGAAGTACCCTGCGTGACACTGGCAGGATTGGCGGCGATCTGCAGCAGCGGCTTGGCCGATGTCGAGGCGCTGCTGACGGTCACTGGAGTGTTACTGCTGGCCGTTCCTCCCGGCCCCATGCAGGTCAGCGTAAACACATAGCTGCCTGCATCCGGCAAGGTCAGCCATGTGCCCGAAGACGGACTGGTGGTCGGCATGTTGCCGCTCCAACCATTCACCGCCGGAATGCTTGAAGCGGTGCAACCCGTCGGATTGCCGCTGGTCGTCCAGTTGAGACTGACGGTTTCACCCGGCTTCGCCATGCTGGAACTCGAGGTGAGATTGACGCCGGTAGTCACCGCTGCGCTGCCGACATTGAGCGTGGCCGTCTGGCTCAACACGCCACCGCTGGAACTCGTGCAGGTCAGGACATAGGTATACGAACCTGGCGTGCTGTACGGCCCGACCGCAACGCTGCCCGTGGTGGGCTGGGTACCCGTCCACTTGCCGTTGGATGTATCGCCGGAAGCACTGCAACTGTCCGCACCCTGTACGGCCCAGTTCAACGTCGCCTGCGTACCGGTGCTGACCGTTGATGGGCTGACCGTAAACGGAACCGGATTACCGTTGGCGTCCTGCGCCACCGGCACCACCACATTACCGCCACCATTACCACCGTTACCTTCATCTGCCGTGCTGCACGCCGTGATGTTCAAACCCAGAACCACCACCGCAAGGAGCCCGCAGGCTTTTTTCATGATATTCATATTTTTTATTCTCGATAGGTGCATGCGCTGTACGACCGGCGCTACTGACTGGAACCCGAAAGAATGATCATCTCGACACGACGATTGGCCTGCCGTCCCGCTTCAGAGCTATTGGAAGCAACCGGTTGCGACTCGCCATAACCCTTGGCGTTCAAACGCGTCCCATCGGCACCATGTGCCACCAGATAGTCCTTGACCGCCTGCGCACGCTCACGTGAGAGCTTGAGATTGGCCGCATTCGAGCCGACGTTGTCGGTATGGCCGACGATATCGAGATTCACTTTGGGTTCGCCCTGAAGGAAGCGCGCGGCTTCATCCAGCGAATGATTCGAGCTGGACCGCAGGTGTGCGGAATTGAAATCAAACTCGATGTTCTGCAGCGTCACGGTCTGCTTTTGGATAGCGCAACCATTCGCATCAACCTTGACGCCACGCAGGGTGTTGGCGCAATGGTCACGATCATCCGGCACACCGTCGCCGTCGAAATCCGTCAGGACCACCACAGGTGCCACGTGCGCCGGCTCTGGCGCTGGTGCTGGAATCGCCTGCACCACCTGAACGGGAACCTTTACTTCCTTGACGATCACCCGCTCGCGGGGCGCGCCTCCAAGGGAAATTTCCAGCGCCAGGCCTGCACGCCAATCGTTGCGGCCGCCATCAAACTGGTCGCGCACAAAACGGGCATCGCCACGCAGGCGCGTGGTCGGATTGCCAAACAGAGGTTGGGTAAAGCCAACGCCTGCGTTGTAAAAGAGGCTGGTGGTCTTGTCCGACTTCGGCAACACATCGTCATAGACCGCACCCAGACCGGCCAGCACGAAAGGATTGAATTGATCCTTGCGGCGGAAATTCCAGACGGCATCAAGGCCACCGCCACGCTGGTAAAAATCAGAATTGCCCAGCGTCGATTGGTTCAGCGTGCCGGTGTCGAGATTGGCGGTAAAGAGGTGAGCCTCAAGGGTCAACTGCCGCCACAGCGGAATGCCGGCACCCACCGTCCAGCCCTGCGCGCGGTTGGTGGTGCTGCGCTTGGAATCCGGGCGCATGTAAAACCCACCGACATAGAGACTGGGTAGACGCTGATACGCATCCCCGTCCGTGTTGTCGCTGTAAGCATTGTCGGCGAGTGCGGCTCCTGACAACGCCAGTCCACAGAGCACGGTCACAGCTCTTATTGTTGTAACTGTTCGCATTTCGTGATTCCTTATAAATTGACGATTCACCTGCGCATCACCCTGACACTTGAGCGCGGCCCATTAACACGGCGTGATATCCCCCCACGCGCGGCACTGCCATTGCTGGCGACGGCTTACGAGCGGATCCATCCGGGTTAAACGCTTCAGGTGTTGACGTGTGCGCAGCTGCAAGGCGTCTCATCAATCACGACAGCGTTCGCTGCTCCGCAGCGAAAACATCGAAACCACCAAACTGCAAAATTCTTTTTGCCGCAGGGGCATTCTTAATCCAATGCGCCGCTGAATCTGTGACGGCGTTTACATAACGAACAGAGCAAAAAATGCCGGACCCAAAAACTCACCCTGAAGGCTGGCATTGATTCCTTTCACAAATACAAAATCAGGAAGGGTCGCTGCGACCGGGATGACATCGCCCCGGTCATGAAAACGGCCTCATTTAAAAACGTGCCGCCAGGCACGTCATTTGGGGGCCTGGGACAGGCTTTACCGCCTTGGCCGGCCTGCCGGGAACATCGCCCCAGTAAGGCCCCAAGCCCGATTCGCCAAGGCTTTTTCTACTCCCTCCCCCGGGAACCCTGGTGAAATCACCTTTTGGGACCCCGAGTGCGACTTATCTAGCTGAATAAAGATGCAAAAAGCTTGAGTAACGCGGGCCGGGCCTTTACAATCGCGCCCCCGATCCCCTCTTCGCCTGTGCGTGGTGGGTTCTTTCGTGGAAACGGCTTGAACTGGAGGGCCTTAGCATCGCTGGCGAAAAAGAAGATCGGCGTAATGGTGAGATCACCACGTCGAAAGTAAGAGTTATCGGGTCTGACGGCTCGCAGATCGGCATCATGCTGACGCGAGACGCCATTGCCAAGGCTGAAGAAGAAGGCCTTGAATTGGTTGAGATTTCGCCGAACGCGGAACCTCCTGTCTGCAAGATCATGGATTACGGCAAGTACCTTTATCAGAAAGATAAAGCCCAGCATGCCGCCAAGCGCAAGCAGAAGCAGATTCAGGTCAAGGAAATCAAATTCCGCCCGACCACCGATGAAGGCGATTACCAGACCAAGCTGCGTCAGCTTCGTGGATTCCTCGAAGACGGCGACAAGGTCAAAATCACGGTCCGCTACCGCGGCCGCGAGCTGGCTCACCAGGAACTGGGCCAGCAGCAGATGGAACGGGTCCGCAATGACCTGGAAGATCTGGGCGCTGTGGAACAGTGGCCGAAGATGGAAGGCAAACAGGCCATCATGGTCATGGGGCCGAAGAAGAAATAAGTTTTTCTCCCTGCCGCCCGCGGCGGGGAATAAAAGGAAGTCCTATCAAATGTCTTGATAGGCCCGGCAAGCTCCCAGACGGGATGTGAAACCGGCAACACTGAAGATGGAGGCAATCATGCCTAAACTGAAAACCGTAAAAAGCGCGGCTAAACGCTTTTCCAAGACCGGAAAGGGCGGCTTCAAGCGCGGCCATTCCCACAAGCGCCACATCCTGACCAAGAAGTCGGGCAAGCGCATCCGTCAGCTCCGCGGCGAAGCGCAGGTTTGCGCCAGCGACGTTCGCGAAGTGCGTCAGATGCTGCCTTACGCTTAATCGGGAGAATTTAAATGGCACGAGTAAAACGTGGTGTAACGGCGCATGCGCGCCACAAGAAGATCCTGAAGAAGGCCAAGGGCTACTACGGCGCACGTTCGCGCCAGTTCCGCTCCGCCAAGCAGCAGGTCATCAAGTCCGGTCAGTACGCATTCCGTGACCGTCGCGCTAAAAAGCGTGAGTTCCGCGCGCTGTGGATCATCCGCATCGGCGCGGGTCTGGAAGAATTCGGCATTTCATACAGCCGCTTCATCCATGGCCTGAACCTCGCTGGCATCACCCTGGATCGCAAGGTGCTTGCTGACATGGCTATCCATGACAAGCCGGCTTTTGCCAAGATCGCAGAACAGGTCAAGGCCAAGCTCGCCGCTTAATCGCGACCTGTAGCAAACGAAGTATCCAAGGGGAGCGGCGACCAGCCCTCCCCTTTTTTGTTTTCCAAACACTGGCATCGTCAATGTCCGAACAATTGGATGAACTGAAACTCAACGCCCTTGCAGAAATCGAAGCTGCAAGCGACGCCCGCGCCCTCGAACAGCTGCGTGTCGATTTCCTCGGCAAGAAAGGCCGTGTCACCGAGCTGCTGAAATCGCTCGGGACGATGGCGCCTGAAGAGCGCAAGATCTACGGCGACCGCATCAATCGCGTGAAGGAAACAGTGGTTTCCGCTCTCGAAGCACGCGGCGCGAAGCTGGCAGAAGGCGCACTGGCGCAGCAGCTTGCAGCAGAACGTATCGACGTCACCCTGCCCGGCCGCGGCGAAACACTCGGCGGCCTGCATCCGGTCACACGCACGATCCAGCGCATCGAACGCCTGTTCGGCGAACTCGGCTTTGCCACCGTTGAAGGCCCGGAAATCGAAGACGATTTCCACAACTTCGGCGCACTCAATATCCCGGAACTGCATCCCGCCCGCGGCATGCATGACACCTTCTACGTGAAGAACGGCGGCATGGTGCTGCGCACGCACACCAGCCCGGTGCAGATCCGCACGATGGCCTCGCTGGTCAAGCGTGGCGGCAATCCGCCAATCCGCATCATCTGCCCGGGTCGCGTCTATCGTTCGGATTCCGATCGTACGCACAGCCCGATGTTCCACCAGGTTGAAGGCCTCTACGTTGGCGAGAACGTTTCGTTTGCCGACCTCCAGCACGATCTGAAAAATTTCCTCTCGCGCTTCTTTGAGCGCGAAGCCGAAGTGCGTTTCCGCCCTTCGTACTTCCCGTTCACCGAACCTTCGTCCGAAGTCGATATCAAGGACGAAAAAGGCCGCTGGCTGGAAGTGCTCGGCTGCGGCATGGTGCATCCGAAGGTGTTCGAAGCAGTGGGTATCGATCCAGAACGTTACACCGGTTATGCCTTCGGCCTTGGCGTGGAGCGCTTCGCGATGCTGCGCTACGGCGTTGACGATCTGCGCAACTTCTTCAACAACGATCTGCGCTTCCTGGAACAGTTCCAGTAATTATTCATTGACTCGCGCCGCCTAGAGCGCGAGAGCATTTCTATCGGGAATAGAAATATGAAACTCAGCTACAACTGGCTACGCGAATGGGTCAATCCGTCGGTATCGGCGGAAGACCTGACCTCGCGCATCACCCTCGCCGGCCTGGAGTCGGACGCAGAGCCGATGGTGGGTGAAATCTCGACTGGCGTCGTCGTCGGCCGCATCCTCAAGGCCGAACGTCATCCGCAGGCGGATCGCCTGCAAGTCTGCGAAGTCGACGCCGGTACCGGCACGCCGCTGCAAATCGTTTGTGGCGCGCCCAACGCACGCGTTGGCATCAACGTGCCTTGCGCGAAAGTCGGCGCGAAACTGCCCGGCGACCTGAGTATCACTGAAGCCAAGCTGCGCGGCGTCGATTCATTTGGCATGTTGTGCTCCGCCAAGGAACTTGGCCTGTCGGAGAAATCCGAAGGCCTGCTGGAACTCGACAACGACGCCAAACCCGGCACGCCGATCGAGCAGTACCTCGGCCTTGCCGATGACATTCTCAATCTTGAACTCACGCCCAACCGTGGTGACTGTCTCTCCGTGCAGGGCCTCGCCCGCGAAGTCGGCGCGCTCTACGGCTTGCAGCTGAAGCGCCCCAACATTCCGAACGCCGTGGTCGAAGGCCACGCGCAGATCAAGGTCGAAATCGAAGATCTTGAAACCTGCCCGACCTACACCGGTCGCGTCATCACCAAAATCAATCCCAAGGCGCGCACGCCGGACTGGATGCGCGAACGCCTGCGCCGCTCCAACATCCGCGTGATTCATCCGGTGGTCGACATCACCAACTACGTGATGATCGAACTCGGCCAGCCGATGCACGCATTCGATTGCGACAAGGTCAACGGCACCCTGCGCGTGCGCAAGGCCAAGGCGGGCGAAACCCTGACGCTGCTGAATGAACAGACCGTCACGCTCAATAACGGCGAACTGCTGATCGCTGATGATCGTTCACCGCTGGCCCTGGCCGGCGTCATGGGTGGCGCGGATTCTGGTGTCACCACCGGCACCACCAGCATCTTCTTCGAGAGCGCCTGCTTTGCCTCGCATGCGGTCGCGCTCACGGGGCGTCGCCACAAACTGAATTCCGACTCGCTGCATCGTTTCGAGCGCGGCGTGGATCCAGGCCTGCAAAAGCTCGCACTGGAACGTGCCACCCAGCTCGCGCTGCAGATTTGCGGCGGCCAGGTGCATCCGATCAGCCAGGCCGGGCGCCAGCAAGCAGAAGCAACCGTTCGCCTGCGCCACTCGCGCCTCAAGCAATTGCTCGGCATCGATATTCCCGCCAAGGAAATCGAAGCCCTGCTCGCACGCCTGGGCATCAGCCTGCGCGCCGAGGTCAACAACAGCTGGCTGGCGCGCATTCCCAGCCACCGCTACGACCTGCGTATCGAGCACGACCTGATTGAAGAAGTCGCTCGCCTTTACGGTTATGACCGTATTGTTGCCAAGCCTTACGCCGCCCAGCTCGCGCCTTCGCGCCTGCCGGAAGAGCAGCGTCCGCTGGCCCGCATCAAGGATCAGCTGGTCTCACGCGGCTGGCAGGAAGCGATCACGCTGTCCTTCGTTGATCCAAAGATCCAGAACGTGCTGACGCCCAATGCTGGCGCGATCCCGCTCGACAATCCCATCGCCGAAACCCTGGCAGTGATGCGTACCACACTGTGGACTGGTCTGATCCCGGTCTGGCTGCACAACCACCAGCGCCAGCAGAAACGCGTCCGCATTTTTGAAAGCGGTGTCTGCTTTGAAGAGCGCGACGGCCGCATTGTGGAAACGGCACGCATCGGCGGCCTCGCCGCCGGCAACGCACGCCCGGAACAATGGGGCACCACCGTTCGCAGCGTCGATTTCTACGACATCAAGGCTGACGTCGTTGCCCTCCTGGGCGGTGCAGCTGACGAATACCGTTTTGAAGCCGCTGAGCACAGCGCCCTCCATCCCGGCCGTAGCGCGCGCATCCTGCGCGGCGACCAGGTCATCGGCTGGATCGGCGAGCTGCATCCGGTCGCGATCAAGCAGCTTGATCTGCCCGAAGTGGCCTACGTCTTTGAACTGGACTGGAGCGCCATCCAGAACGTCGCGCCGCCGAAAGCGGAGTCCTTGTCAGAATTCCCGTCCTCGCGCCGCGACCTCGCGATCGTCGTCGACGAGAACGTCACGGCAAGCGAGATTGTTGAGGTAATAAAACAGTCTGGTGGCAATTCATTGCAGAAAGTTTTCGTGTTCGATATTTACCGTGGCCAGAACCTCGGAAAAGCTTGCAAGAGCGTCGCTTTGGGCTTGATTTTCAATGACTATTCACGCACCCTAACTCTTGAAGAAATAGATCAATCAGTGGCTGCGATCACGCAGTCTCTAGACAATAAGCTCAAGGCCTCGATCAGGGCCTGAGCACCAAGGAAAAAGGAACCACAACGTGGCGTTAACAAAGGCTGAGCTGGCCGAAGCGCTCTTTGAGGAACTCGGGCTGAACAAGCGCGAGGCGAAGGAGTTCGTCGACATGTTTTTTGAAGACATTCGCGAACGACTCGAAGCAGGTGCCGAAGTCAAACTGTCAGGTTTCGGTAACTTTGAGCTTCGCTCGAAGAATCAACGCCCCGGGCGCAATCCCAAGACTGGCGAAGAAATCCCCATTTCCGCACGGCGCGTCGTCACCTTCCGCCCTGGCCAGAAACTGCGTCTGAGAGTGGAAATCGATGCGGGCCGCTGAAACGCACAAAATTGCCGAATTGCCGGAAATCCCGCGTAAGCGCTATTTCGCCATTGGCGAGGTCAGCGAACTGTGCGACGTCAAACCCCATGTCCTGCGCTACTGGGAACAGGAATTCCCCCAGCTGAAGCCGGCCAAGCGTCGCGGCAACCGCCGTTACTACCAGCAGGATGATGTGCTGATGGTGCGCCGTATCCGCAGCCTGCTGTATGAACAGGGCTTCACCATCGGTGGTGCGCGCCTGCGTCTGCGCGAAGCCAGCCTCAAGCCCGCAGCCAGCGCCGCCGCATCCGTTGCAGCATTGCCTGGCGTGGAGACTGCCGCCAAACCTGCGGTCACTCCCCGTGGCGGCGTTCGTCGCGCCAACGAGATCAAGAGCCTGCGTTCGGACCTTGAATCACTGCTTAATCTGTTCCCGAAGAATTGAGGCGGCTTGCCGCCTCAATAACAGAGCACGGTTTTTTTTATTGATCCGGCAACATTTGCCCTCGTTTTTCGAGCAAACCTCGCCTATCAAACAGAGGCTCTTATTTAGAGCCTCATGTTGCCGGATCAATAATCTGCTTTCCACCGGGGCGCGCATCCGTTAACATGCGCGCCCCTTTGTTTTGACGCGCCTTGTCGGGGCGTAGCGCAGCCTGGTAGCGCACCTCCTTGGGGTGGAGGTGGTCGGAGGTTCAAATCCTCTCGCCCCGACCAATTATTCTGTTATTTCAAAGATTCAACGCCGGTAAAACGGCGCTCATATCTTGTAACAATAAAACAACAACAGAATAACGATACCCCACCCAGCTTCAGTCCAGCGGTAAATTCCAAGCCTGTGCCGAGCTACGCATACGGCACGACTCCAACCTTGTCAGTCCCCAGCAGGCGGCGCACTTCGCGCAGGCCCGAAGACAGAGCGCCATCGGCATAACCGTAGCGTTTTTTGTAAGTCGCCTCGCCGGCAAACAGCAGGCGTGCGCTAGCGGGCTCGGCCAGCGCGTCCATATCGTCCGGCGTTGAACCCACCGCGAGATACGAATAGCTGCCGTGTGCGAATTCGTCGTTGGCCCAGTTCGAGGTCAGTACGTCGGTTGGCTCGGGAACGCTTGCGCCGTAAGTCTCACGCAGGATCGCCAGCACACGCGTGCGAATTTCATTTTCGCTCAGCGTCGCGAAATGCTTCGCGTAGGCGCCCGACACCAATCCCACCAACGCCGGCTGGCCGATGGCGTTCTGGTAGTCGAGGAACAGTGGAAGCTCCATCGGATAGTCCGCGTTCTTGGCAACGAAATAAAAGTGTGTGTGCTGCGGCGTGCCACTCTCCCAGAACGGTTGCGCGAAACGCAGTCCGACCTTTTCAAAATGGCCGAAACCGACGCGCTGAATCGCGCCAAGCTTGCGTGGTGCCAGCGGCGGATCGAAGGCCACCGTTGCCGCCTTGAGTACACCGAGCGGAACGGTGACGATCACATGCGAACCACTGAAGCTCACCGTCTCGCCACCATATTCGGCGTATACGGTCACGCCGGTGTCACCATGCTCGATGCGCGTCACGCGATGATTCAGCCGCACGTCGCTGCGCCCGGCCATTGCTTGCACCAGCCGCGTGTAGCCACCGACCGGAAAATCACCGAATTCGCTGCCACCGTAGGAATCAATCGGCGAATTCACCAAATACTCGAGTGAGATGTCGCCCCAGTCTGCCGCATCGAAAGTCTCGTGCACGTAACGCACCACATGCTGCGCCCGCGCGCGCTGATCCGGCAGCATCGCTAAGCCGGCGACAGCCATATAGGCCTCGATGCCGTCCTTCACCGAAGCCTGCGGCCCGACTTGCTGAAGCCAGACGTTGGCGGTCTCATCGAAACCTGGATAGGCAGCGAAAGCCTCCAGCACTTCTGGCAGCAGCAGCGACCGACCGATGGTTTCATCGTAAGCGTTGATGCTCGTCAGGTCGTTGGTCGGATCCACCGGCGTGCGCGCGACGCCGGCCCGGTCGGCAAAATCACTCATCGGATTGCCGGTGGGATCGTGTATCCACGAGCCGCCAAAGTCCACCGGAATACCGCCAAGATCTCGCGTCCACAAGCGCCCACCGATGCGATCACGTCCTTCGATGATCACACTGTCAACGCCGGCTTGGCGCAGCGCATTGGCGGCGGTGAGCCCGGCCATACCCGCACCGACAATCAGCACCCGCATCGGCGTGGTGGGTGCCTCCGAACGAGCACATCCCGGCAGCGCCGCAGTCATGCCCACTGCACCCAATAATCGCAGCAGCTCGCGGCGGCGTGGATCGAAACGATGGCCCAGACGCATGACAGTTCCTCCCTGCTAAGCACCCACTGCAACCTTTCTGGCCTCTGCGACATCACCCACGATTGGGAGTGTGCAGAATCGTTTGTTTTATTTTATAACTTTATTCTTTAAACAAATATAAAATAAAAATTCTTCTTTGGGCATTTTTGCTTGCACGCTGAACATAAACTACCCGCTTCTTCCACTCTAGGAAAATTTTCTACCACGGTAGAAAGTTAGCACCTGTATCTATGGTGGCTCGCCGCTTGCACCACGGTCTGGAGTAAGGTGGCCCGACAGATTTTTCGCTCCAGTTCTCCATGCGCCTTGCGGTCGACTTCAACAGCTATTTTGCTTCGGTTGAGCAGCAGCTCAATCCGGTGCTGCGTGGCCGCCCGATTGCGGTGGTGCCGTCGATGGCGGACACCACCTGCTGCATCGCGGCGAGCTACGAGGCCAAGAAGTTTGGCGTGAAGACCGGCACCTTGGTGCGTGAAGCCAAGCAGCTTTGCCCCGGGATCAAGCTCATCGTCGGCGATCACACGAAATACGTGGAGTATCACCACCGCCTCTGGCATGCGATCGACAGTGTGCTGCCGATCTGGTGGACGCCCTCCATCGACGAGATGCACTGCGAGCTGAACAAGCGCGACCAGACGCCGGAACGGGCCAAGGTCTACGCCCTGCGGATCAAGCAGGTCATCAACGACCAGGTCGGCGAATTCCTGAAGTGCTCCATCGGCATTGCGCCCAATGCCTATCTGGCCAAAACCGCATCGGACATGCAGAAGCCTGATGGGCTGGTCGTGATCGAGAAGCACGATCTCCCGCATATCCTGCATCGCCTGGACCTGCGCGATCTCTGCGGCATCGGCTCCAGCATGGAGCGACGCCTGCGCGCCAATGGCATCGACACGGTCGAGCAGCTTTGTGCTGCGAGCCGCGAAGAACTGCGCCGGGCCTGGGGCAGCGTTGAAGGTGAACTGATGTGGGCGCGCCTGCGCGGCGAAGAGGTCTATACCGCTCCGACCGAACAGCGCAGTCTCGGCCACTCACACGTCCTGCCCCCGGCCGAACGCAACGACAGGGACGCGCACGCGGTGATTCATCGCATGCTGCAGAAAGCCGCAATGCGCCTGCGCAAGATGAAACTGGTGACGGGCGCCATGCACATCCGCATCAGCTATGCGCATCACGACAACTGGAGTCGTGACGGCACGTTCAGCGAGACGCAGGACACCATGATGCTCGGGCACTTCATGGATTCGCTGTGGGCTCACCGCCCGCGTGGAAAATCAGTGCCGCAGCCTTTTGCAGTGGGCGTGACCTTGATGAACCTGCGTCCCGAACAGCAGCAGACCCTACCGTTGTTTGCCGAAGAGAAGCCGCGCACGGCGATCAACAGCACCATCGATAAACTCAATCTGCGTTACGGCAAGAACACGGTTTATTTCGGCCGTGCCCATACCGCACGAGACAGTGCGCCAATGCGTATTGCGTTTACGCGGATTCCGGATCTGGATACCGAACGTTGACGAACGGTGGGTTTCGCTGCGCTCTACCCACCCTGCATCACTGGATACCGAGCGTTATGTAGGAGCTACGGCTTATGCGTCTGCCGCACTTCGGTGTCGACATGCCCACGCGCCAAACGCACCTCCAGCGCCTCGCCCGGCTTCAACATAGAAGCATCCGTGACAACCTCGCCCGCTGCATTCCGCGCAATGGCGTAACCCCGGTCGAGCACCGCCAGCGGACTGAGACTGCGCAGCAGGGATTCGGCAGCGCTCAAGGTGGAATTCTGTTTCTGCAGGCGCAGCTGCAGGGCCGAGGCTAGCCGTACTTGCAGCGATTCCGCGCGTTCGCGTGTGAGACGGATGGCAGAGGCAGGCTGCGCCGCCAGCAGGCGCGATTGCAGATATTGGAAACGCGCCTGCGCACGCTGGCCATCATTGCGCCGGGCTTGCACCAGACGCGACTGCAATTCCTGCAGTCGCTGCCCTGCATCCTGCAAGCGCCGCCCCGGATGCAGCAGGGCCAGGCGCGCCTGCAGCTGCGTGAGCCTGGTTTCAGACTCCCGCAAGGATTCGGTGATGGCTTCCGTCAGCGAGGCATCGAGATCATCGACGCTGCGCATCCAGTCACGGATATCCGGACTGACCAGTTCCGCCGCAGCGGTCGGCGTCGGCGCCCGCAGGTCCGCGGCAAAGTCGGCAATGGTGAAATCAATCTCGTGGCCGACGCCACTGACCACCGGCAGGCTGCAGGCACGAATCGCCCGGGCCACGGCTTCTTCGTTGAAGGCCCAGAGGTCCTCCAGTGAACCGCCACCGCGCGCGAGGATGATCACGTCCGCCTTGGGCGCGCGCTGCGGCAATTCAGCCAGCGCGCGAACAATGGCCGGCGCCGCTTCCACGCCCTGTACGGGCACCGGATACAGGTAAACCCGCGTCAGCGGAAAGCGCCGCGACAGTGCGGCCAGAATGTCCTGCAGGGCCGCGCCGGTCGCCGAGGTGATCACGCCAATACCACGCGGCACGCGGGGAATCGGGCGCTTGAGCTTGTCATCGAACAGGCCTTCGGCCGACAGCCGCGCCTTCAGCTGTTCAAACGCCCGCAGCAGCGCGCCCTCGCCCGCCGGCTCCATGTGTTCGCAGATGAATTGCAGCTCGCCACGCGCCGGATAGACGCTGACCTGGCCGCGGATCAGCACGCTATCGCCATCACGCGGTTGCGGCCGCACATGAAAATTGGCGCCCTTGAACATGGCGCAGCGGATCTGCGAACGCGCGTCCTTGAGGGTGAAATACCAGTGGCCGGAAGCCGGCCGCGAGAAATTGGAGATTTCCCCCTGCACCCAGGTCCGCGGCAGCGCGTCTTCAACAAGCGCCCGCAGAATCTCCGTCAGTTCAGAGACCTGATAGACCGTGCGAGTCGTGGATGGCGGGTTGGGCAAAGCTTCTTTTCTCCTCCCCCACCGGGGGAGGCCGGGCGGGGGGACACAAACAATGAAAACTTTCAGTCGAAGCAATGACTAAAGATTTTTTATGGCGCGACTGCTGAAGCCGGGAACCAAAGTCCGTATAATATCGTTTTGGCGGAGCCCTAAATGTCTCGCATTGAACAAGACGCCCTGACTTTCGACGACGTCCTGCTGCAACCGGCCTATTCCGAAGTCCTGCCGCGCCAAGTTGATACCTCCACTCAGTTGACCAAGCGCATCCGCTTGAACATCCCGCTGCTGTCCGCGGCGATGGATACCGTCACTGAATCCAAGCTGGCCATTGCGCTGGCACAGGAAGGCGGTCTCGGTATTATCCACAAGAACATGACCCCGGCCCGTCAGGCTGCGGAAGTCCGCGCCGTCAAGAAGTACGAAAGCGGCGTGATCGTCGACCCCATCGTGGTGCCGCCGACAATGACCGTCGGCGAAGTGCTCAAGCTGACCCGCGCCAACCGCATCTCCGGCGTGCCGGTGGTCGACGGCAAGGAACTGGTCGGCATCGTCACCAGCCGCGACCTGCGCTTTGAAACCCGCTACGACGAACCGGTCTCGCGCGTGATGACGCCGAAGGATCGCCTGGTCACCGTCAAGGAAGGCGCCAGCAAGGAAGAAGTCATTTCCAAGCTGCACGCCCACCGCATTGAAAAAGTGCTGGTGGTGAATAACAAGTTCCAGCTGCGCGGCATGATCACGGTCAAGGACATCCAGAAGTCCTCCGACTTCCCGCTCGCCTGCAAGGACGAGAAAGGCAGCCTGCGTACCGGCGCCGCCGTCGGCACCGGCGCGGACACCGATGAGCGCGTCTCGCTGCTGGTCGAGGCTGGCGTTGACGTCATCGTCGTCGACACCGCGCACGGCCACAGCAAGGGCGTGATTGATCGCGTTCGCCTGATCAAGAAACAGTACCCGGACCTGCAGGTCATCGGCGGCAACATCGCCACCGGCGCCGCAGCGCTGGCGCTGGTTGAAGCCGGCGCCGACGCAGTCAAGGTCGGCATCGGCCCTGGCTCGATCTGCACCACGCGCATCGTCGCCGGTGTTGGCGTACCGCAGATCAGCGCGGTGATGAGCGTTGCCGAAGCGCTGAAGAAGAAAGGCATCCCGCTGATTTCCGATGGCGGCATCCGCTACTCCGGCGACTTCGCCAAGGCCGTCGCCGCAGGCGCCTACGCCGCGATGGTCGGCAGCATGCTCGCCGGTACGGAAGAAGCACCGGGCGACATCGAGCTCTACCAGGGCCGCAGCTTCAAGAGCTACCGCGGCATGGGTTCGATGGGCGCGATGGCGCAGGGTTCCAAGGATCGTTACTTCCAGGATACCACGGCCGAAGTCGAGAAGCTGGTGCCGGAAGGCATTGAAGGCCGCGTGCCTTACAAGGGCCCGATGGGCGCCATCGTTCACCAAATGGTCGGCGGCCTGCGCGCCAGCATGGGCTACACCGGTTGCCAGACGATTGAAGAACTGCGCACCAAGACCACCTTCGTCAAGATCACCTCGGCGGGTATCAAGGAATCGCATGTGCATGACGTTGCGATCACCAAGGAAGCGCCGAATTACCGCGTTGAATAAGCCACAGCCCCGGCCTCGTGCCGGGGTTTTAGTTTGAAGCCATGAAAAACATCCATTCCGACAAAATTCTGATTCTCGATTTCGGCAGCCAGGTCACGCAGCTGATCGCACGACGCGTGCGTGAAGCCGGTGTCTACTGCGAGCTGATGCCCTGGGACTGCGGCGACGCCGCCGTTCGCGAATTCGCACCCAAGGGCATCATCCTCTCCGGCGGCCCCGAGTCGACCACCGCGGCCGGTTCACCCCGCGCACCGCAGGCGGTGTGGGACCTGGGCGTTCCTGTCCTCGGCATCTGCTACGGCATGCAGACGATGGCGATGCAGCTCGGCGGCATGGTCGAAGCGCATGATCAGAAGGAATTCGGCTACGCGCAGGTTCGTGCACGCGGCCATTCGGCGCTGTTCAAGGACATCCAGGACGAGACCAACGCCGAAGGCCATGGCCTGCTCGATGTCTGGATGAGCCACGGCGATCGCGTCATCACGCTGCCGGAAGGCTTCAAGTGCATCGCCTCAACGCCTGACCTGCCCTACGCCGGCATGGCGGATGAAGCGCGTCGTTACTACGCCGTGCAGTTCCATCCGGAAGTCACCCACACCAAGCAGGGCCAGCGCCTGTTCGAGCGCTTTGTCCACGAGATCAGCGGCTGCGGCCGCGCCTGGACCTCGGGCAACATCATTGATGACGCCATCGCCCGCGTCCGTGCACAGGTCGGCAGCGGCAAGGTCCTGCTCGGCCTCAGCGGCGGCGTCGACTCCAGCGTGGTGGCCGCGCTGTTGCACAAGGCCATCGGCGCGCAGCTCACCTGCGTGTTCGTCGACACCGGCTTGCTGCGTCTCAATGAAGGCGACGCGGTGATGGAACTATTCGCCAACAACCTCGGCGTGAAGGTGATTCGCGCCAATGCCGAAGAGCGCTTCCTCTCGCAGCTGGTGGGCGTGTCCGATCCGGAAGCCAAGCGCAAGATCATCGGCAAGGCGTTCATCGACGTGTTCGAGGAAGAAGCCGGCAAGCTCAAGGATGTCGACTTCCTTGCGCAGGGCACGATCTATCCCGACGTCATCGAATCCGCTGGCGCAACCATAAAATTGGCGGACGGAAGCGTCCGCGCCGGCAAAGCGCACGTCATCAAGTCTCACCACAACGTCGGTGGCCTGCCCGCGCACATGCGCATGCAGCTGGTCGAACCGCTGCGCGAGCTATTCAAGGACGAAGTCCGCACGATTGGCGTTGAACTCGGCCTGCCGCGCGAGATGGTCTATCGCCACCCGTTCCCGGGCCCAGGCCTTGGCGTGCGTATCCTCGGTGAAGTGAACAAGCCCAGCGCCGATATCCTGCGCAAGGCCGATCACATCTTCATGGAAGAACTGCGCCGCAGCGGCTGGTACGACAAGACCTCTCAGGCCTTCGCGGTATTCCTGCCGGTGAAATCGGTTGGCGTCACCGGCGACGGCCGCCGCTACGAACCGGTCATCGCGCTGCGCGCGGTGCAGACCATCGACTTCATGACCGCGCATTGGGCCCACCTGCCCTACGATCTGCTCGACATCTGCTCGCGTCGCATCGTCAACGAAGTGGCTGGCGTCTCGCGCGTTGTCTATGACATCTCTGGCAAGCCCCCTGCAACGATTGAATGGGAATGACGAATTAACTGGGGATCACTCAGGCTCGTCGTGAATCCGCTTCGCGCATTTCTGCTCAACTTCCGTCCAGCACGCTCACGCGTTGGTGGCCGCGAGCGTTTGCGTGCCCTGCTCGGTGGCGCGCTCGGCATCCTGGTTACGGCCCTGGCCAGTCGTTGGCTTGCCGATGTTGAATCCATTCATCTCTGGCTGATCGCTCCACTGGGAGCCAGTGCCGTTCTGGTCTTTGCGCTGCCCGCGAGTCCGCTGGCACAGCCTTGGGCCGTAATGGGTGGCAACACCATTTCGGCGCTGATCGGTATTGCCTGCGCAATCCATATCGCGGATCCGGCATGGGCAGGTGCCGTCGCCGTGGGCCTGGCGATTGCCGCGATGTTCAGCCTGCGCTGCCTGCATCCACCCGGCGGGGCAACGGCGCTGTTCGCGGTGCTTGCGCATACCGGCAATTTTCAATTCGTCCTGTTCCCGGTGCTGGTCAACTCGGCGCTGCTGGTGTTCATGGGCGTGGTCTACAACAGCCTCAGCGGGCGACGTTACCCGCATGGGCAGCAGGCCACGACGCCCATCGCGTCTCCTGCCGCACGCTTCAGTGCCAACGATCTCGACACCGCGCTGGCGCACTACAACCAGGTGCTCGACATCAGTCGTGATGATCTCGAAGAGCTTCTGCATCACGCCGAACTGGCCGCCTACCAGCGCAACCTCGGCGGATTGCGCTGTGCAGACATCATGTCGACATCGCCGCTATCGGTGACATTCGGCACCCATCTCGATGATGCCTGGGCACTCATGCGTGAGCATCGCATCAAGGCCCTGCCCGTCATCGACCCGGGCCGTCGCATCATCGGCATCGTCACCGTCGCCGACTTCATGCGTCAGACCGATCTCAGCCGGCTCGATCACATCGGCAAGAGCCTGCGTGCCGCCGTGCGTCGCAGCGGCTCCATCACCGACAGCAAGCCCGAAGCCGTGGGACAGATCATGACGCGCAGCGTGCGTGTGATGAGCGCCGGCCGTCATGTCATCGAACTGGTGCCGCTGTTCTCCGAGGACGGCCACCACCACATCCCCATCATTGACGATGAACAGCGCCTGGTCGGTATCATCACCCAGACCGATCTGGTTCGCGCCCTCTACCGGGCCGTGAAACCCGAAGCCTGAAGAGGATGATTGCCGACATGTCCGAAACCGAACGTTATCTGCAGCAGGCCATCGAACTGGCGCGCCAGAACATGCAGAACGGCGGTCGTCCCTTTGGTGCCGTGATTGTTCGCGAGGGCGAGGTGCTGGCCACCGGCGTCAACGAAATCCTCAGCCGCCGTGATCCGACCGCGCATGCGGAGATGATGGCGATTCGCACAGCCAGCCAGACGCTCGGCTCTGCCGATCTCGGCGGCTGCACGGTTTACGCCAGCGGACACCCCTGCCCGATGTGCATGGCGGCGATGCGAATGTCCGGCATCGGCGCAGTGTTTTACGCCTATTCCAACGAAGACGGTGCCGCGCATGGCCTGTCGACCGCGGCGATCTACGCTGATCTGGCCAAACCATTTGCCGAACAATCGATGCAGATCCGCTACCTGCCGGTGCGGCCGGATTCAGTCACCGACCTTTACGTCGAGTGGAGCCGGCGTCAACATGCGTCCCGCTGATCCCGACCCAACCTCCTGCATGTCCGACACACTCAACCTCGACGACGAACGCTGGATGCGCCACGCCCTGACGCTGGCACAGCGCGCGCAGGATGAAGGCGAAGTGCCGGTCGGCGCCGTGCTGGTGCATAGCGGCGAAGTCATCGGCGAAGGCTGGAACCGCCCGATCGGCACTCACGACCCGAGCGCCCACGCCGAGATGCTGGCGATGCGCTCGGCGGCGCAAAAGGTTGGCAACTATCGCCTGACCGGCAGCACGCTCTACGTGACGCTGGAACCCTGCGTGATGTGCGCGGGCGCGATCATCCATGCGCGCGTGTCACGCCTGGTCTACGGCGCGCACGACCCCAAGGCAGGCGGCGTGCACTCGGTCTACGACGTCATCTCCAACCCACGCCTGAACCATCGCCTGGAATGGACCGGCGGCGTGCTTGAGGCTGAATGTGCCACCACGCTGCGCGATTTCTTCCGCGCCCGCCGCTGACCAGGCCGCCGGGCTGGTAAATGCAGCCCTGCGCAGGAACCCCACCCTGCAAGCCGCAGCAAGATTCATTAATATCGCCCCCAACAATTATTCGAACACGGGGGAGCAACATGAGCCTGATGTATCTTGAGGATTTCCAGCCTGGGCAGACGTTTGATCTCGGCAGCATCGAAGTCACCCATGAACAGGTGGTGGATTTTGCCAAGCAGTTCGACCCACAGCCCTTCCATATCGATGTTGACGCCGGTGGCCAGTCGATCTTTGGCGGCCTGATCGCCAGCGGCTGGCACACCTGCTCGCTGATGATGCGCATGCTGGTGGACAACCTGTTCTCGCGCACCGCCACGCTGGGCTCGCCGGGCGTCAACCAGATCCGCTGGATTCTGCCGGTGCGTCCGGGCGACACCCTGCACGCCAGCACGCGCGTACTGGCGGTGACCTCGTCGGTCAGCAAGCCGGATCGTGGCACCATCGAGTTCCACTACGACGTGCGCAACCAGAACGACCAGACCGTCCTGGCGATGCAGGGCATCAGCATGTTCCGCCGCCGCGGCGATTGATACGCCGCGCTTCGCGCTTTAGTTTCCAGCGAGTTCCAGCAACGCGGCCGTGGCCAGATGGCTACGGTCGCGTGCGATTTCAGCGGCGGTCTTGTTGTCTTCCGTCCTGAGATGGCGATCGACCCCACGTGCCAGCAGCAGCTTGCACAGGCCTTCAAAGCCGCGCGATGCAGCCAAGTGCAGCGCCGTCACGCCGCTGCCACCGACGTGATGCACATCGGCGCCAAAACCAATCAATAGCGGCGCCAGGCTCTCGCCCAAAGCACCGGCAATTGCAGCGTGCATCGGCGTGTTCTGCATCGGGTTCTGCGACAGGGCATCCAGTGGCGCACCCAGCGCCACCAGCACCAGCGCCGTATCACGCTGGCCGAAGAACGCAGCCAGATGCAGGGGCGTCCAGCCATCCGGGCTGTAAGCCGCAATCTGCGTTTTATCGGCGACCAGCAGTTCGGCAACGCGCAGGGCGTCGCCATAGGACGCCGCTTCAAACAGGCTCAAGGGGCGGAATTCACGCAGCAGCGTGGCGATGTCATGCGCGCCGTTGTAGAGCGCAAACATCAGCGGCGAGAGCCCACCCGGCAGATCGGTGGTGGCCTGCGAGGCGTCGCGCTCCAGCGCGGACTTGGCGGCATCGAGATCACGATCCTGGATCGCGTGCATGAGGGGGCTGACGGCTGACATGAATAGTCCTGCTCCAATGA